>Ga0299915_10002650_pt1 | contig 13025 bp, 11 predicted proteins | sample RVTome_13_FD_200263 | JGI IMG/M metagenome (GOLD analysis project Ga0299915, IMG submission 200263) | Soil microbial communities from uranium-contaminated site in the Upper Colorado River Basin, Wyoming, United States - RVT92D227 (version 2) ...
TGCTCACCTGTTGTGATGCTCAAAAGACTATTAACGGCATTATTGCTGTGAGCTGGATGACCCCTACTTCTCATGAGCCATTATTGCTTATGGCATCTGTCGGAAGCGGCGGAAAAGAGACAGGGGATCGTGCATACAGGGTATGTTACTCTCTCATTAATGAGACCAAAGAGTTCGGCTTGAATGTGCCAACCGTTGACCTGACAGAAGCCATAGTGAAAGTGGGAACTACTCACAGCGATGAAGTTGATAAGTTTGCCGAAACCGGATTGACACCCATGGCGTCCAGAAAGATCAACGCTCCGCTGATTTCGGAGTGTTTCATGAACATAGAATGTAAGGTGCTTCAGCAATTTGATACCGGTGACCACACAGTATTTGTAGCAGAACCTCTCCTGGTTTATGTGGATGATGATGTCATTGTTGACGGAAAATTTGCAGAAAAGTACCGTGATAAAAATAAACAGGTTCACCTTGAGGAAATTATCACAATGTGGAATATGTGGTGAAATCTTATAACAAAGCTGATATACACTGGATTAAATAAGACATTAACCGTTAAAGGAAGCCAAAAACTATACTTTGATAATTTAATGACAGTTAGAGAAAAATGTGATTAATTCCAGATGTATGAGTTCTTCATGGCCGGAATAATTGAAAACTCAAAGGAATGAAATAATAATCTTGTTAAGAATTATTGCCTAATTTTAGGTTGTTGACCGGTATTACAAATGTTCTGCCTATGCTTCGGTATAACTCAATGGTATTCATTGCCATGCTGCTCGGAATTCAGCTTTTTCACACCTGTTTAGCAAGATCCGATGAACCTTCCGGAAAAGTGATGACGGGCGCTGATCAGACCGCCCTGTATTTGCCACTGCTTAAAGGGAAGGCTGTTGGTCTGGTAGCCAACCACACCTCCGTTATCGGACATACACACCTGGCCGACACCTTGTTAAAATCAGGTATTAACCTGAAGAAAATCTTTGCACCTGAACACGGATTCTTGGGCGATGCTGATGCAGGCACGGAAATTGACAATGCCGTGGATCCTAAAACCGGTATTCCGGTTATCAGTCTTTATGGTTCAAAAACAAAACCTGCCCCTGAAGATCTACAGGGTATTGACATCATAATCTATGATATTCAGGATGTCGGAGTTCGCTTCTATACCTACATTTCCACACTTCATTACCTGATGGAGGCTTGTGCCGAAAACCACATTCCGGTTATGGTACTCGACCGGCCTGATCCGCTTGGCCATTATGTAGACGGACCTGTTCTTGATCCGGCATTTAAATCGTTTGTTGGGCTGCATCCTGTTCCGGTGGTGTATGGAATGACTATTGGCGAGCTGGCCAGGATGATTAACGGGGAGGGCTGGCTGGACGGTGGCCTGAAATGTGAACTGACGGTTGTCCCCTGCAGTAATTATGATCATAATACATTCTATGTACTGCCCGTAGATCCTTCTCCCAATCTGAATTCTATGGAGGCGGTCTATCTTTATCCCTCCCTGTGTTTTTTTGAAGGAACCATCATGAGTCTGGGCAGGGGTACGCCTTTCCCTTTCAGGGTGGTTGGTCATCCCGATTTTCCAATAAAAACTTTCTCATTTATACCTTCGGCAACAGCCTCCAATAAAAGTCCTGTATACATGGGGAAAACCTGCTTCGGAATTGATTTGCGTTCTTTGACCAGTAAGGAACTACAGCAAATGCATGAATTAAACCTGAGCTGGCTGATCGAGGTATATCAGACCATGGGTCAGGGAGAAGATTTCTTTACCGGTTATATCGATAAACTTGCAGGTACCGATGATTTGAGGAAGGAAATGCTGGCGGGTTGGAGTCAAGAACGCATGAAAGAAAGCTGGCAGGCCGACCTGATGAATTTTATGGCTGTCCGAAAAAAATATTTGCTTTACAGGGATTTCAGTTCAGATAGCCTTAACCAAAACAAGTAAACTTGTGTTTCCATGAAAAAACTTATCATCCTCCTATTAACCGTTTGTGCCATAACCCCATTATCTGCACAGGTTGCCAGAGGAAAGGTATTTGTTGATGCCAACAGGAACGGAGTTTTTGATACAGGAGAAAAGGGAATTGCCCACGTTGCCGTTTCAAACGGCACGGAAGTGGTCCTTACGGATAACAAGGGTTTTTATTCAATCCAGGCTCCTGAGAATTCCATCATTTTTGTAATTAAACCACCGGAATATCAGTTTTATCTTGATGAATTCAACCTGCCTCAATTCTATTACAAGCATTATCCGGAAGGCGGGCCAAAACAAAAAAATCCGGGCATCTTGCCAACAGGACCTCTTCCGGATGATATCAGCTTCCCCCTGATACCCGGTAAAAAAGAAGATGGTTTTAAAGCCCTCATTTATGGAGACACACAGGTGGGCAATCTGGAAGATCTGGATTTTCTAGGCCGTGATATAATAGCGGATCTGGCCACTAGTGAAGCATATACTTTTGCCACTATCCTGGGTGATATCGTGCATGAGGTTCCTTCCTTATATCAACCGCTGAACAAGATTATGTCAGCGCTTAAAATCCCTGTGTACAATGTTCAGGGCAATCACGATATGAATTATGATGCGATGAGCGACAGACTGGCCACAGAAACTTTCAAGCTTGTTTATGGACCTAAGAACTATGCTTTTAATTACGGCCGTGTTCACTTTATCGTTCTGGATAATATATTATATTCAGGAGATACCATCAGGTATGATTATACAGAGGGATTTGATGAAGAAGCGTTGTCCTTTGTCATGAATGATCTGAAACATGTACCTGCCGACAGGCTGATTGTTCTTATGATGCATGCACCGTTCATCAATGAGTACAGCATGAAGCCCATTATTAACACCGATAAAATCCTTGCAGCCATTGAGCGCTTTCCACATACTTTCTCCATTTCAGGTCATAATCATACGGTTTCTCAGCAATTTTTTGGTAAAGAAAGCGGCTGGAATGGCAATTCACCCCATCATCATTTTAATGCAGGAGCAGTTTGCGGAAACTGGTGGAACGGAGCTTTTGACGAGTATGGCATTCCCGATGCCACCATGTATGACGGAACCCCCAACGGCTATGCCATCCTGACCTTTGCTGATAATAAATATACAGTTGATTATCAGGTAGCCCGCCGGCCTGCAAGTTACCAGATGAATATTTATATTCCTTCGGTCATACGTCTGAATTCCGACACTGGAGCTGCAAACGATGTATTGGTAAATTTCTTTACCGGTTCGGAAAGAGATGAGGTGACCATTCGTTTTGACAACCGGCAGGAATTTGCTATGACCAGGGTCCTTCAAACCGATCCCGGTTATGTTGGGTTATACAGGAGGTGGGAAAGCTCGCAGACTGCGTTTTATGGGCGGAAACCGCCGGAGCCTCAGATCTGCTCGCATTTATGGAAATTACTGGTCCCGAGAGATCTGACGCCGGGCATACATAAGGCAGAAGTAACAGCTACAGACCTGTTCGGTAGGAAATTCAAGGCATTTCAGTTTTTCAGGGTAGAAAAATGAACGAAGCATCAGGAATCAGCGTGCCAGGTGATATTATTCTTCCCAACGGTGATGCCCGGCTGGCAGTGAGGTTTTATGCCCGACCTGATTCCGAAACGGTGATCTTATTACATGGCGGCCCCGGTGTGCCCGATGAAATGGCAGAGGTAAGGGAGTTTCTGACTGAGTACATGCAAGTGATAACCTTTGATCAGCGGGGTACCGGATCAGATAGGTGTAAAAAATGTACCTTCTCCATGGCCGAATACTTAAGTGATATTAACTGTATAGCCTCATATTTCAACCTGGTTAAGTTTCACCTTTTTGGACATTCATGGGGTGGTTTGTATGCACAGCTTTATGCCCGGGAGTTTCCTCACCGGATCGCAAGCCTGTTTTTATGCAGCCCGGGTTCCGGATGCGGGAAATTATGGAAACAGACCGAGAAGGAAGTTTACCGGTATAACCGCAGCCGTTCAACTAACTGCGAATGGGTAATGATGGGAGTCAATGCCCTGCGGGGTGCACTAGGCAGTGACCGCGCATATCAACGGTTGTTCAGGCAGATTATCATCAATTACCACAAAGGATATAATGTGCCTCCTCCGGAGCCTGAAAAACTGGCCAAGATCAATTCCCGGGCGGCCATAAAGGCCCGGAACGCTATTAAGAGCTACCCTGAAATGGAAATATTCGGTAAAACTCCATACCCGGTAATAATAACCTATGGACAATTTGATGCTTACGGAGACAGCAGGAAGCATGTTTTTGAAAGGTTTCCGGAAGCCAGAACGGCCATTATACCCGATTGCGGACATACACCCTGGAAACACAACAAATACGGGTTTGAAAAGATACTCGTTTCCTTTTACCTGATTTAGACATTTTTAGAAAGTGATGTAAGGAATTTGTGTCTGAATCTTCATTGCCATTTCTCCCGATAATAAAGCTCAAACCATGTGAACGGTATGATTTCACGTGCCCTGCTAACATGTCCGTTGCCGGTATCTTGTATGGTATAAAGAATTTTCATCTATTGTTTAAATTCTTTAACTATTTTCTTGAAGATATCTTTTGAATCCATATCCATTAAATCAGCACCGGGATCTTCGTTATCAGGTTCTTCATTATCCGGTTTCTCATCCCGCGGATATCTGTAAATTTCCCAGACTCCCTTATTGTATTCCAGAGCAGTAAGGTTTTCTATCCAATCACCCGAATTGAGATAGGTGATATGGCCCACTTTAGCAATGGTTATTGCTTTGATTTCGGGATGATGGATATGTCCGCAAACAATTACCTGAAACCCTTTTTGTATAGCCAGGGATGCAGCTGTATTTTCGAACTCACCTATGTATTTCACGGCGGATTTTACATTTTCCTTGATCCTTTTAGCGAGTGAAATCCTTCCCCGGCCAAATAATCTACTCAGAAAATTGATAAAAACATTCAGCATTACCAGGGAATCATAACCAATGGCACCAAGCTTGGCCAACCATCTGGAGTTTTGCATAATTACATCAAATACATCTCCATGGAAAAACCAGGTTTTTTCCCCGTTCAGACCAAGTTCAAGCTTGTTTACAATCTCAAAATTCCCCATCCGAACACCTGCAAATTTTCGCAATGTCTCATCGTGGTTTCCGGTAATGTATACAACTCGTGTACCTTTAGCTGCCATGTTAATGATGGATTTTACCACTTTCATATGCGATTTTGGCCAAAAGCGCTTTGAAAACTGCCAAAAGTCAATAATATCACCATTCAGGATTAAAGTCTCAGGTTTAATACTTTGCAGATAACGGTTTAGCTCTTTTGCCTGCGAACCATATGTTCCCAAGTGTACATCTGAGATGGTAGCTAACTCAAGTTTCCGCTTTTTTTTATTCATGTAAATCCCCAATTAAATTCAATTCGTCCCTTGTCAACACACATGGCGCATTATAAACATTTTGAATCTCTTGAATGGTGTTTGTTTCAACAACCAGTTCGGCCCAAACCATGAAGAAAGTCCAGCGGGGCTGTGAGGCCAATGTTTCAGGAGCAGGAAGTTTGGCACACTCCCCGATGGCCATGGGCTTTTTTCCGACAATGGGTAAAATGTAATTGTACCAGGAAATATCATAACCTTTATCGTACACATCAAAGCCAAAGACATCCCAATAATCGTCTCCGGGGTTGTATTCGGCAAAATCACGGCTCATGTCCTGCATATCCCATACCCAAATGAGATTGCTTAGTCCTTTGTGATAGGTGAAATAGTCGTGGGTAATCCGGTATAATTCTGCTGTACCTTTGGGACCTTTTCTTCCGCCCCACCAGAAAGCGCCCTGGTTCATTTCATGCAAAGGTCGGAATAGGACCTCAACTCCCTGATCTTCCAACTCCTGAAGATAAACCGCTACCTTGTCCATTCTTTTTTTCCAGCTGGTGTTTAGTATCGACCCGTCAGTGATGAGTTCATTCCATTGCTCATCGTTAAGGTGATTCATAACTCCAACAGAGTCCCAGGCACAGGGTTCCTCAAATGCCGGATTACATGCGTGCCACATAAGGTTAATGATGGCACCGTTTTCCCATTGGTTTTTTGCTTCATCGATCATTGTTTGTCGGTTACGGATATTTTCTTCCTGAAAAAGGAAATCACCACTCCAAAGTCCGGGATATTTACCGGTAATCCTGAATATTTCGTTGGTCCATTTGTCGGGTATGGCATTTGGTTCTTTGTTATGCTGTCCGGCAATCGTATATTCCCCGGAAATGGAGTACAGGTAATCGAGGGTTTTAAAAGAATGAATTTGTGAGGTACAGGCAGATAAAAGCATCAAAGTCAGTACCGAAACGTTAGTTTTCATTAATTTCATGGAATCCTGATTTATTACTAAATTACTTATAAAAGGTATGCACAGTCAAATTAATATTGCAATTTTACCAGGTTGAAACTTGTAATTCACGTGATCACCCTGTGCGCCATTGCCTCCGGCAGTAACGGCAACTGTTATTACATTGGCAACCATCATGAAGCCATACTGATTGATGCCGGAATTTCGGCGCGTCAAACCATGGCCAGGATGCGGAAGCAGGGTATCGATCCGGCAAAATTAAGAGCTGTTTTTATTTCACATGAGCACTCAGACCATGCCAGTGGTGTGCGTGTTTTAAGCAAAAGGTTGAAAATACCTGCTTATATCACCTCAAGGACCTACATGGCTATGTATGCCTACCACAGGCCAATGGCGCCAAGATTTTTCATTCCGGGGGATGAAATACATATCGGATCATTTGTTGTTTTACCGTTCCTGAAAAATCACGATGCAGCCGAGCCCTGCTCTTTCAGAATCATGCACAATGATATCAGCATTGGCGTGTTTACCGATATAGGCAGTCCCTGTGACAATGTAAGGCAGCACCTGCAGCAATGCCGGGCGGTGTTTCTGGAGACGAATTATGATGAAAAAATGCTGTGGGAGGGCCGCTATCCATGGCCATTAAAGAAAAGAATCGCTTCTGATGTCGGGCATTTATCGAATGATCAGGCATTTGACCTGATCAAAAACCATTCAGGCAGTCAGCTAAACACCTTGTTGCTCAGTCATCTTTCTGCAGAAAACAACACACCGGAAACAGCTATGAACCGGTTTGAGGAATTACGGTACAGTATCAATATTCATTTGACATCAAGGTATGCTGCAGGGGAAGTAGTTTTTTTAGAAGGTTATGAGGTGATGAAGTGATGAGGTTACTTCATCACTTAATCACTTCATAACCTCATCACTTTCCTTCCCGGATACTCCTCCAGCCCCTTTTTCAGGCATTCCATGGCATTTCTCAGGTCATCAATGTTTAGCACATAGGCGATCCGCACTTCCTGCTTACCCAGCCCTGGGGTAGTATAAAATCCTGAACCGGGAGCCAGCATTACCGTTTGATTTTGATGCTCAAATTCCTGTAACATCCACATCGAGAATTTTTCAGCATCATCAACCGGTAACCTGACCATGGCATAAAAAGCACCTTTGGGTGTGGGGCAGAATACGCCGGGCATATCATTAAGGGCTTTCACCATGAAGTTTCTGCGTTGAAGAAATTCATTGAAAACGTAATTATTGTATTCCGGAGGCGAATCCAGGGCAGCTTCGGCGGCAAGTTGTCCGATATTGGGGGGACAAAGCCGGGCCTGGCCGAATTTCAGCGCAGTATCCAGTACCAGATGATTACGGGATGCCATAACACCTACACGTAATCCCGTAGCGCTATATCTTTTTGATACCGAATCAATCAGGATGAGATGCTCATCGAGACCCTTCAACAGCATGGCCGATTTAATCGCATTTCCGTCATAGCAAAGCTCACGGTACACTTCGTCACATATAAAGAACAGATCGTGTTTTATCACCAGATCCCGGATTTGTTCCAGCTCCTGCCAGGAATACAGGTAACCGGTCGGGTTATTGGGATTGCATATGATAATGGCACGGGTCCGGGAGGTGATTTTTTTTTCAAATTCACTTATCGGAGGAAGGGCAAATCCGTTTTCGATGGTGGAGGTAACCGGAACTACTTTCACATCGGCAGCGATGGCAAAGCTTAAGTAATTGGCATAAAATGGTTCGGGAACAATAATTTCATCTCCGGCATTCAGGCACGAAAGAATGGAAAACGTGATCGCCTCCGAACCACCGGTTGTGACCAGGATATCCCGGTAATCCAGACTGACACCAATTTTGCCGTAGAACTCGGTGAATTTACGCCTGAGGGATTCATTACCGGCGCTATGGCCGTAATCAATGATCTTGGTCCCGATGTTCCGGATAGCTTCCAGCGCATTGGGCGAGGTAAGAATGTCGGGCTGACCGATATTCAACCGGTACACTTTACATCCCCGTTTAACAGCATCCTCGGCAAGCGGTACCAGCTTGCGGATGGGAGAATGTGGTATTAACTGACCTCTTTTTGAAATATCAGGCATGGAAAAGCTTTTTATTTGGTCATTGTTTATCTTTTGGAACCTCTACTTTGCCTTTGATAATGAGCACAACAGGTGCCTCACCGGCATTGGAATAAACAGAGATGGACTTGGAAAAACTGCCTGTTATGCGGGTATTATAACTGACTTTAATTCTGGCTTCTTCACCTTTATTAATAGGGTTTCTGGGCCATTCAGGAATTGTACAGCCACACGATGAGCGTACATTGCTTAAAATAAGCGGGGCTTTCCCGGTATTCTTAAATACAAATTCATACGTACCATCGCCTCCCTGCGGTATAACTCCAAAATCATGTTCAGTGGTTTTAAACGCAATGACAGCACTTTCTGGCTGACCAACTGCAGGTTGCGGAGTCTGGGAGCAACTCAGGGTAATATATACCACAACTAGGGAAAGAATTGATATAAACTTTTTCATAGGTCGGGATTAGTCATTCAAACTGCAGGCAAAAATAATGGATTTCAGAGAAACCGGTGCATTTTCGTATCAAATTTATAGTTTCACCTGCAGCATTTCACCTTTTCTGAAATACTTGTTACCTGCAGGTTAATCATTGAAAAATTCTAATTTTGTCAGATTGTTTGAAATGACATTCCAACAGAAAAAACAGCAGAGATGGAAATTCCCAGCAAGTATAACCCCAGGCACGTGGAAGATAAGTGGTACAAGTACTGGATGGAAAAAAGCTTTTTCAAATCAGTTCCGGATAACCGCAAGCCATATACTATTGTAATTCCCCCGCCGAATGTGACCGGTGTTCTTCATATGGGACATATGCTTAACAACACCATTCAGGATATTCTGATCAGACGGGCACGTATGCAGGGTAAAAACGCATGCTGGGTTCCCGGAACCGATCATGCATCCATTGCAACAGAAGCCAGGGTTGTGGCCAAGCTTAAAAGCGAAGGGATCGACAAAAAGAGTCTTTCCCGGGAACAGTTCCTGGAGCATGCATGGGAATGGAGGCATAAACATGGCGATATCATTCTCGACCAGCTTAAAAAACTTGGTGCGTCGTGTGACTGGGACCGGACAAAATTCACCATGGATGAAGAGATGTCGGAAAGTGTCATAAGTGTTTTTATTGACCTGTTTAATAAGGGATTGATCTACCGCGGTATCCGCATGGTAAACTGGGATCCTCAGGCTCTGACTGCCGTGTCGGATGAGGAGGTGATCTACCGTGAGGTTAAATCGAAATTGTATTATGTAAAGTACCGGATTGAACATGAAGATGATTTCATAACCATAGCCACTACCCGTCCCGAAACCATCCTGGGTGATACCGCAGTGTGTGTGAATCCTGCTGATCCCCGGTACCGGAAACTTGTCGGGAAAAAGGTTCTTGTTCCTCTGGTAAATAGGCTGGTGCCAGTTATTGAAGATGAATATGTTGATATAGAATTCGGTACCGGATGTCTTAAGATTACTCCGGCACATGATATTAACGACTATGAAATAGGGATAAAACACAAACTTCCCGGTATTGATATCTTCAATGAAGATGGAACCATGAGCGAGAAGGCACAATTGTTCATAGGTACAGACCGCTTTAAAGCCAGGGAGCATGTGATCAGGAGGCTTGAGGAAGAAGGCCTGCTGGAAAGGGCAGAAGATTATATTAACAAGATTGGTTATTCTGAACGTACCGACGCAGTTATTGAGCCCCGCATATCCCTTCAGTGGTTTTTACGTATGAAACAGCTGGCAGGTCCTGCGCTGGATAATGTAATGAATGACAATATCACCCTTTACCCTGCCAAATTCAAGAATTCATACCGCAATTGGATGGAGAATGTCCGGGACTGGTGCATATCGCGTCAGCTATGGTGGGGACAAAGGATACCTGCCTACTATTTTGGGGAGGGTCAGGATTTTGTGGTGGCTGACAATCCCGGAAAAGCTTTGGAACTTGCCAGGCAAAAATCCGGAAATAGCGGTTTGCAGTTAGCAGATCTCAGGCAGGACGAAGATGTACTGGATACATGGTTTTCCTCATGGTTATGGCCGATCTCTGTATTTGACGGCATACGTAATCCGGATAACCGCGACATTACCTTTTATTATCCTACCGATGACCTGATTACAGCACCCGAAATCCTTTTCTTTTGGGTGGCCAGGATGATTATGGCAGGTTATGAGTACCGGAAGGAAAAGCCATTTAAAAATGTATACCTGACCGGGATAGTCAGGGATGTCAAACGGCGTAAAATGTCAAAATCACTTGGAAATTCTCCTGATCCGCTGCAACTGATCGAAAAATACAGTGCCGATGGCGTCCGGTTGGGGATGCTGCTGTGTTCTCCGGCGGGTAACGATCTGTTGTTTGACGAGAGCCTGCCGGAACAGGGGCGCAATTTTACCAATAAAATGTGGAATGCTTTCAGGCTGGTCAAATCGTGGAAAGTTGATCAGGAGGCCTTTCCTGCCAAGGCGTCTGAGATGGCAATTGTATGGTTTTATGAAAGGCTCAAACAGGGAATCAGGGAAATTGAAGAAGCATTCGGTCAGTACAGGATTTCAGAAGCGCTGATGATCACGTACAAATTATTCTGGGATGAATACTCCTCCTGGTACCTGGAATCGATTAAGCCGGAATACCAGAAACCGATTGATAAAAGTACCTATCAGACAACCATTGAGATATTTGAGGTTTTGCTGAAGATACTTCATCCTTTTGTGCCCTTTATTACCGAAGAAATCTGGCACTTGTTGAAAGAAAGGCCACAGGGATACACCATTATGTATGAGAAATTTCCATCCGTAAAACCATTTGACAAGGAAAAAGTAAATCTTTTTGAGCAGGCCAAGGAAGTAGTTGGCTTTATCAGAAATACCAGGGCAGAAAAGCAGATTCCCAGCAAAGAGAAACTCATTCTTTATGTTAAACCGATCAATTATCAACATGTTTTTAATGCTGTTATCATCAAGCTAGGCAATCTGGATGAAATCAGGATGGTTACCGAAAAGGTTGAAGGCGCCGTTAGTTACATTACTGCCTATGCCGAATTGTACATTCCGCTGGGGGAACTGCATGATCATGATGAAGAGCTGAAAAAGCTTCAGGATGAACTCGCGTATACACGTGGCTTTCTGGAATCGGTAATGCAGAAGCTCGGGAATGAAAAGTTCGTCAGTAATGCTCCGGCCAAGGTAATCGAACTGGAAAACCGAAAGAAGGCAGATGCGGAAACCAAGATCCGGGCTATTGAGGAGAGGATTTTGTCGATTAAGAAATAAGCAATGTGAGGCTGGTAATCGGTAACCGGTAATCGGTAAACAGTAAAAATCAAAAGGTAACCAGTATTCGGTATTCAGTATTCGGTGTTACCGATTACCTTTTACCTTTTACCGCTTCACGGTGCTAACCTGCTAATCTCCCACATCCCCCCATTCTTTATATATTCAAACCTGTCATGTAACCTGTTCTCACGTCCCTGCCAGAATTCAACAAGATGGGGGACGAGCTTGTACCCTCCCCAGTTTTCAGGCCGATCAAGAGCCCTGGTTTTAAAAAGCTGCATATAGTCGCTTTGCAGGTTTTCGATATATTCACGACTGGGAATCCTGCGGCTTTGCGGTGAGGACCAGGCGCCAATCCTGCTGCCCTCGGGCCTGATTTTAAAATACTCATCTGATTCCTGCCTCGGAGATTTGAATAACTTTCCTTCGATCCTGACCTGTCTTTCAAGTTGTGGCCAGAAAAAAAGCAGGGAACCAAAAGGATTGGCCCTTATCTGGATACCTTTTTTGCTCTCGTAATTGGTAAAGAATGTAAATCCGTCAACATCCAGGTTTTTGAGCAGAACCACACGCGAAGAAGATCTGCCATCGGTGGTAGCTGTGGAAAGTACCATGGCTGTTGGTTCAGGAATGTCTGATTTGAGCGCTTCATTAAGCCAGTATTTGAACTGGACAACTGGATTCTCGGCGAGATTATCAATGTCCAGCTGGGAAGCAATGTGTTCCTTGCGGATATGCTGTAAGTCGGCCATACTATGAATCGGTAATCGGTAAACAGTAAACGGTAAAAACGGTAATCGGTAATCGGTAATCGGTAATCGGTAATTGGTAATTGGTAATCGGTAATCGGTAATTGGTAATTGGTAATCTGATAACAGTTCAGATTACCGTTGGTTCAAGTTTTCTGAAACGTGCATTCTTGATACTGGCGTTTAACTCAAAACCTGCCAATAGTGCAATGGCATTAAAATTCATCCATAGCATGACAGCAATGAGGGTTCCGATGGAACCATAAAAACGGTTAAAAGGTGCAAAATGATTGACAAAATATGAAAAGGCCAGTGATGTCAGTATGGAGAGGATAGTGGCGAAAAAGGAACCGGGTGTGAATAATCTCCATTTTATTTTACGGGCAGGAGCCCAGTAATACAGGAAGGATATGGCCAGAAAGGTCAGTGCTATTATGATTATCCACTTGCCCGTCAAAAGTAAGGTATAGGTTGCAAATGCTTTAATTATTCCCTCGGAATACAGGTATTTGATACCCA
>Ga0299915_10002651_pt1 | contig 13025 bp, 12 predicted proteins | sample RVTome_13_FD_200263 | JGI IMG/M metagenome (GOLD analysis project Ga0299915, IMG submission 200263) | Soil microbial communities from uranium-contaminated site in the Upper Colorado River Basin, Wyoming, United States - RVT92D227 (version 2) ...
TTAGTTAGAAGATAAAAGTCTAACGGTATGGGTAACGAGGCCCGTATCGTTACAAAAAGGTTACGTTTATCGTTTTTTAATTCTTTTTACGTAACCGTTACCGAGTTACGAAACGGGCTTCGTAACCATAACCTTAACCTAACCCACAGATGTTTAAGTTTTCCCGATTCGAATCGCCTCTGTCAAATCAATCTTTGCGATCCGTTGGAAGACCTCAGAGGCTTTTTCCTTTGATGTCTGGTCCGATTGGGAAGAGAGTCCCATCCAAACCGTCTTGAGACTTTTTAAGGCTAATACTGGATCATATTCCTCTAATCTGAAAAAGTCAATGTCTTTGAGGATCTGTTCCAAATGGGGAAGAGCCACTTTGACCTGTTTGTTCTTGACCAGGAGCTGGGACAAAGCAAGACGCCAGAGCAGTTTCTCTCTCTGGGATGAGCTGTGTTGGAATTTTCGTTGAAGCCCTTCCATAGCCTCCAGAAGCTTTCCCTTTTTAATCAGCGCCTGAGCCTCTTCCACCTCCTTTTCTATGGGGTTCTTATCCTGTGGAGTGGTGAGAGAGGCGTCCTTCGAAGAGGGTTCTTCAACCGAACCCCCTTTTAAGGCGATCTCTTTTAGCCATTGTTTAGTTTCAGGATCTGCAAAAGCAGTTCCATCAGAGAAGGAGAGATGTTCCAGGCCTGGAAGCCGGTGAAGAAGGAAGGCGGTCTCCTGGTGAACGACCTCTTTTGCCCTCTGGTAATTTTCTCCTAAATTGGCCAGACCTTCTGAAACGAGACGATTCAGATCGATCCAGAAAATAAATTGAGAGAGCCTTCCCTCTGCCGACCTGATAAGATTTTCGTGATCCCCTTTATTGACTAATTCGATAAAGATATTTTTGACCTGAGCCGGGGGAGGAGGAATTCGGGTCTTGCCATCGGTTGCCGGAGGAAGATCCTCGACCATGGACCAGACCGTGATCCTCGACCACCGGTAGGGGAGGGGATTGGAGAGATTTTTTTGCGAGAGAAAGGCTGTAGCTTCACGGGTTTTCTGGAGTCCGTAGTTGAGTACCTTCTGGGCATCTTGTTCAGTGGCTATCACTACGGAAGCTTCCGGTTCCCCGCGGGTCGCTTTCTCTGCCTGAGGGGGCGTTACTTCCTTTGGCTTCTCAGGCGGAGGTGGGGATAGAGTTTCTAATTGATCCTTAATTGCACTGAATGAAGGAGGCTCTTCCAGATGCTTGCTCAGAAACTCTTCAATCTTCTGAAGAGTTTCCTCGAGAGATTTCATCTTCTCCGGAGCAAGGGCTCCGGGCTTGATCTGTTTCAGGGCAATCTCTGTCTTCTCTGTCCACCACTCGATGGCGCTCGCTCGGCCTTTCATCTTTGCGGGATAGAGGCGATCCCAGAATGTTTCCAAAAGGTCCTGATAGATTTTGAGGCCAGTAGCCATGCCTTCGATCTGTCGATGGTAAATGAGGGCTACAGCGAGGTAGCTTGCGACCAGAAGATCTTTCGATTTTTCCTTGAGAATTTCAGAGGAGAGTTTGGTGATCTTTCCCCAATCCACATTGCCAGGTCCTGAAACAGATGAAAGTTTGCCAATCTCTGCCTGGAGGTCTTCAAAGAGAGGCTCAAACCGGACATCGGCGCCAGTGGGTTGATCCGGACTGATGGGTGATTTGCCTAAGGATTCGAGGTTCATTTCCAGCACCATTTCATTTCTCTATCCTTTCATAGAAACAGACCACAGTTGAATGAAATCAGATGTCTGGAGGGGACGCCTGAAAAAGACCAGGCAGGTCCTGTCCAGGCTTCCTCCCATAAAGATTACATTGGGAGCCGCTTTCATCTGGTTCCTGATCAGGGTGTGATAAAGGTTCACCTGCGTCAGTTGATCGTGATTGGAGTTCATCTCCAAATCGAGGATGAGCTCTGCCTGATCCGAAGATAGAGAAACCGATCCTTCCATTTCTTTCGTATCCTGGCGTCTCAATTCAAACTCAGGCCATCCGGGATGGGGAGGTCTGATATGAGACACCTCCTGTTCCAATTTTTTTAGATCATTTGCAATGAAAGCCGAAAGGTATTCGATCTGATCCCAGGTCCTTTCGCAGGCAAAGGGCATGAGGTCCCAGTGATCCTCCCAATCATTGAGGAAACCCGTTCCTATAATGAGAAGGGGATAAGGCCGGCCTACGCGATCACTACTATCCCTCACCACTCCGCAGGCAATATTCTCTTTCTGTGAACCCCTTGCCCAGAATCGCCAGGCATGGAGACCCTGAGAGGGTATTTTCTTTGAGGCGAGCGCCTGATACCCCTTCTCCACCCAATCGGCGAAACCTTTGAGCAGAGGGGCATCCTCACCCAACCTGAAGAAGTCCGAGGCGACCGGGTGTTTTCCGAATGCAGACCACTGCCAGGAGGAGTTCGTTCTCATTCTTCCCAGGCCTTCACAATATTCCCGGGTGCCTGTCCTGGAATGGGTTTGATCTGCCCCACAAGCACCTGAAAATCTCCGCCGAACTGGTAATTGACCTTGATCTGTTTTATTCCCATGCCTTCGAGAGCTGCTTTTTCATTGGGAAACTCACTAGGCAAGAAGGTTTTCTGTCCCTCTTTGAATTCCTGGAGGAAGTCGGGAAAGGCCTGGTTGCCGGTAAACTTCTTTGTCAGAACGAGGTTTCCCACCTCAATCTGGAAGAGGACATCCCCGCAGGTATCCATCGACCATTGAAAGGTCTTGCTGACCGGGTAATTATAATTAACGAGGCTCAGAGTTTGACCTGCGCACTGGAGTTCAAGTTTCGTGCCGTGAGGTTTGACTCTCGCTTCTGGATTGGCTGCTGTGGGCAGCCCTCTCACCATCACCGTATAATTCTGCTTCGCAAGAGTCGGAGCAGGCGCTCCCTTAGTCAGGAAGGTGAGAAAGGAGGCCTCGAAAGGAATGGTTCCTCCGAGGAGCTCTTTTGCGGCATAGCCCTTCGGGGTCTTTGAAACGAAAGGAGCGGCAGGCCCCTTCATAAATTTCCAGACATGGCCATCCGGTCCCAAGAGAAGCTGGGTCGCCTGTGGGCTGGATAATCCCTGGACTTCGGCCAGGACCTTCTCCTCCCATTGGGCCTGAAGATAACCAGCGGTCTCTCTTCGGACAAACATCCAGAGGAAGTCGAGAGGCCCACTCACTAATTTCCAGGAGATCTCCTCTGTTGGCCTCCCTTTCATCATCAACCCTTTCAATCGATTGAGCGAATTGGCGCATGCCATCAGGGGCGATTTGCTGGTGGCCGGGTCCTCGCCATAGACCTGGGTGGCCATCTGAAATGCCTGTGGCCTGGAGGAAGCCGTCTGAGCAATGGCGGTTAAAGCATTGATATAGTCGAGATAGGCTTTTGCAGCCTGTGATTGCACCTCTACCTGCCCCGCTTCCTTTCCAATGACTTTCTCTAATTGAGCGATCCATTTTCTTGCCTCTTCTGCGGCCTTATCGAGCAATCCGCCTTCTTTCTGGGTCTTACTGAGGACTTTAATCACCTGAAGATGATAGACCTGCTTGAGCCAGAAGGGGAGTGTTTCAGCCTGGATCATTGGTTCCAGTTCCGTTGCGATTCTGTTTAGGAGTGCAAAATAGGGACCCTGGTCTGTTGCCATTTTTGAGACCACGGGCTGCCACTCCTTGATTCCCTTTAACCGCTCTCCTCCTCTTGGAAAGAAGGCGATAAAATTCTGCCAGCCGTCGAAACAGATATTAGGATACCATTTATCAAAGTCGGTTTTATGGTTGGCAATGAAGAGGGAATCGGAGAGGGCTGTTTCGATTTCCTTGATAAAGGCGTCGATGGCCTCTTTTCCCTTTCGGGTGAAAGAGGGTGCAACAGACTTTTCCTCAGCCAGCGACAGGCTTCCTCCCCAGAAGTCCCTTAGCGTAATCGATGGAATGGTCCCCTGTCGATCAGCCCAGAAGACGAGCCAGCGGAGATTCGTTCTCTTGGTGCCCAGAAGATCCTTTAACCAGGCTTGAAGGATGGCCATCTCTTTGTTGATCTCGCCGGTATCTGTTCGCCAGACCAGATAGTAGAGGTAGAGCTGTCCGAACTTCTTTTTCATCTCGGAGATCGTCTTCAGATCCGCTGTGATCGGAATGGGTTCGTAAGATGGCTGAGGTTTAGCCTGAAGGATTGGAAAAGGTTGTCCTTCAAGCCGGGCACTGAGGAGATTGATCCGTCTCACCAGATGGGTCACATACTGGGCGATCGTCTCATCCGGCGTGGAGATCGTTAAGGTGGCCAAAGTCCCGGCCATCTGCTTGTCAAAGGATGCGAGAAAGACAGTCTGAAACTGTTTGCAATACTTATTTTTAAGGCCCATCTCCACTTTTTTGCTTTCGGTCAATCCGAATCGTGGAACCCACCAGCCCTGATTCTGAGCTTCCACTTTAAGGATGGACTGACAGAAGCGGTCCATCGTAACCAGATCCGCAAGGATCTCGCCCTTTAATATCGGAGGCTTGGCAAACTCATCGCGGGCATCTTTGATCACCTTCAGATTTTTAACAAATGAGAAGCTGAGCAATCCGCAGAGAGCGACCACCAGAACAATCCAGGCGGTCAAACCGAGGTTTCTTGTCAGGAGGCGCCACTGGAGGGCCCGCTTGGTGGGTGCAAAAAGGCCCCTGTCCTTGGGGAAGATCTTGGCAAAGAGATCGTGGAGAAAGAGCCCCTTACTCGTTCCGGGTAAAACCTCTTTTTCTCCGATCAGCCCCAGAGCGCTTAGAAAATGGGAGTAAGGACTGCCCTCCTGACGGCCGCTGCTGAAAAAGAGACCCCTCAGGATGGGTGTCTCCTGATAAGGGTTCTCTTTAAATGCCCCGGTCATAAAGAATTGAAGGCCCTTCTTCAGATTTTCAAATTCCTCAGGAAAGAGGAGAAGACTGGGATCAATTCCTTTCGCCCCGGGTTGATGGAGCATAAGGATCCGGAGATTTCTCAGGCGTTCACCGATGGCCTGAAAAGCACGTTCCTGGAAGGTGGCTACATTGGTGATGAGATCCTGATTGATGAATCCCATGGGTTGATCGAGGCTCTTCTCAGGGATCTGTTCGCAGAACTGTGTCATCCCCTGGATCAGATCGCATTTGGTCACCAGGAGATAGACGGGGAATTTTGTTCCTAAGACACGCATCAATTCATCGATCCGACGGCGGATATTTTTACCATCCTCTTCCAGGACTTCGGGAGATCCTTCCAGAAGTTTATCCGCTGCGATAGAGACGATCAGGCCGTGAATGGGTTCCTTTCTCCGATATTTGATCAGGAGGGCTAAAAACTTTTGCCATTCCTCCTTGTCCCGACCTTCATCAATGGGAATGGCATACCTACCGGCTGTATCGAGGATGATGGCCTGCTCAAAGAACCACCAATCAACGTTTTTTGTTCCTGAAAGACCTGAGGTCCGGCTCATCTCAGCAAAAGGAGAGGAGAGACGGGCGCTCGTGATCGAAGTGGTCTTACCCGATCCGCTCTCACCGATGACAAGATACCAGGGAAGCACATAGAGGGGGTTTCCAAACTTTCTCAGATGAGACCGCCTCAGGGCTTCAATGGCCTCTTTCCAACGGATCTGAAGCCCCTTGAGATCATCTTTCTCTTTTCCGGAGAGGTTTTTTAGGTTGGACTCGTCCTGTTCAATTACCTGCTGGACGAATTTCTCCTCCTTGCGTTTGAGCCAGATCTTCCGGAGGAAGAGGAAGCCGATCACCAATCCGATGAGGACGAGAAGGAGAAAGATTCCCATCCACCAGGGCCAGTTAAGAAGGAGGACCAGTCCGAAGACCAGGACGATGGCCAAAAAGAGGGCCACGACAATGAGAGCATATTTGAGATACTTTAAGAAGAAGGTCTTCATTTATGGCACCGCCTTTAAAAAGTTTTCCCCTACTCCGCTAAGGGCAAATTGATAAATGAAGAAGAGAAGACCAAAAAGCAGGACCGGGCCCAAGAGACAGGCAATCGTGAAGGGTGAAAGACGAAATTTCTGTTTCTGGGGACCAAGATCCATTGCTTCGACCGGAAAAGCCTCTGGGAAAAGCTCTGCCCTTTCGAGGGAGGGCAGCCCGACCGAACTTCCCAAAAGCATTTTGAGGTTGGACGTCTTCACCTGTTCGAGGAGATACTCATCTCCTTTGTGATGATAGCGACCCATAAATCCCAGGGCCAGACAGAGATAGTAGACCTCGCGGACCTCTCTCTGATGAAGTCCCAGGGCATTGAGCCGCTCGAAGGCTTCTTCACCTGCATCCAACGTATGGTAATAGAGGCGTTGAAGCGGCTCCCTCTGCCACTGGTTTTTCTGATTCCAGGAAGAATTGAGAATGGCCTCATCCACCCAGGCGCAGATCATAAAACGGGCAAGGTCGAAATCCTCCTGTGAGAAGAGACCTCTCTTGACCACATTCTCACTCTGGGTGAGGAGGCGCAGGATATCGGCCTTGACCTGCTCATAGGGAGGCTGTTTGTTTCCAACGGTTTTAACGAAATAGACCACATAAGCCACCAGTTCCATGAATGAATCGGTCAGATGCATAATAAACCCCATTTGAATAACAGGTTAAGGTCGAGGTTAAGATAATAAAACCCTGAACCTTAGCCTTGACCTAAGCCTAATTTTTATCTGCCCACCACCATCAATTCCACCTCCAGGTCTTCTGGAGCATTATCCCAGTAAAGAGCGATGTTATTATTCTTCTGGACCAGGCCCCACTGGTCACTGTGATGATTGACCGAGAAATAGATCGAACGGGCTCGACGAGGGAGTTCTTGAGGTGGAACGGGGAGATGTTCCAGGCCTACTCCGGGCAGGGCCCGAGCGATCAGAATCGGCAGATTTTCCCGTGAACAAATTTTCGCCATGGCCTCAATCGACTTCAGGACCAGTTTGGGATCCTCCTCTGTTTTGAGGACGAGATAAAAACGATTGCGACCTTCAAAGATGGCAGGTTTTAAAGGAGCCGCATAATAGGTGCCGTCGTAGACCAGGCGGATGACATATTCTGGCCCTGCGGTGATCTCATCGAGAAGCTTGATCACCAGATCCTGAGCTGCGGAGAAACATTCCCATAAATTCCTATGATCATAGTTGGGAAGAATAAAAGTTCCATCGTTGAGTTCGCCCATCACATTGACCCGCTCTGAAAAAGAGGAGAGTTCCCCAATGAGCTGTCTCAGCACGCCATAGACAGCCCAGGGATGGACCTGAGGAACTTCTGTCATATGGAAGAAGGCAGGAACATACCGGTTGAGAGACCTCAGTGCCAGCAGGTAAGCCATATCTCTGGAACCGAATTCCGCTGTCTGAATACCCCGCTGGCTTTTATACTCTTCCAGCTGGTGACTGCGAGCTGCGAGCTGGTCCCTGATCTCCTTGACCAGAAGGAAAAGGGGGTCTGAACTCGAGAGGGTCAGGCTGGGGGGGATAAAGCGTTGAGAGAGCCTGATCTCCTCACCCACTCTTTCCATTTGCGCAGCGGGAATGAGAAGATAATCCCCTAATTGCTCCCTCTCCGTCTCATAGAAAATTCTTAAAAGGTAATAGAGCCTTTTGACCCGACCCTGGGGGCCGCCGGAATGGAGATCCTTCACCTCTTCGGGATCAGGGGTCGTGACAAACTGGGTTGTCACATCTGAAAAGTTCTCCAGTTTTTCAACAACGGTCACATTTTCGCCTGCAGGGTTCCACTTCTTAAGACCGACCAGAACATTGAACGGTTTTCCTCCTTCTACCCAGGCTTCCTCAAAGGGCCGAGCTTCGATGAGGGCATTACCCGGAAAGACAGCAAAGGTTCCATCCGGAAAGAGGAAAGTGCCCTTGAGGAGGTTGAAGGACCTCATCCCGAGGCCTGCCTTCTGGATTTCCAATTCACCCGTTCCCCAGAAGTGAGGTTCCATAAAATGGTGGAATGGGGCCAGGAGGGATTGGAAAGAGAGATCGAGAAGTTGAAAGTGCTGGGGTTGAAGAAAGAGTCCCTGATGCCAGAAGAGCGGTCTTTGGATATCCATTCTTTTACTTCCCCTTTATTTCCTGAATTTGTTGAGGGCTTAAGTGTAGATCGAGACGGAGAGGCCCGGGTTTTTGATAGAGGGTGCTCCTCTTCTTCTCCTCAACGACCGGAATGCTGAAGAGGCGAACCACATTTTCCTTTTTTAGATTGTAATAACCTGCGACCACAGCCAAGTACTTTGCCCCTGCAGGCCGGTCGAGAGTCTCTTTGTACTCCCTGTTCGGGTGGATGATAAACCTTTTGGCGTTGGTCACGCTGGGATGGAACTTGGTGCACTCACAGAGTTTCTCCAGCCCTCCTTTTTCATCGACCAGTTGATTGAGCTCATTGGGGTCCGTCAGGAAATAGACGCATAAGACAAGCGTATGAGATTTGCCTTGAAAGAGGTTGAGTTGAGGATCGCCATTCAAGTTGAGGAAAATGGCATTGGGCTCATATTCCCACCTCGGGGGTACCACAACGGTCGAACAGGAGCAGAGAAGGAATATCGGTATAAGAAGTTGAAACCCTATTCTATACTTTTTCATCCTTTCACCTCCGATCGGCATTATATAGTTTTTGACAGGTTTTCTCAAATTCTCTTAAAAGTTCCTCCTTAAAACGACCTGAATCAAACCACTTTTTAAAGGTTTGAAATTTATCCTTGTACATTTCAAAATATTCTGCCTTCCGAAAAGGGCCGAATTTTAAGACTCCAATCCGCTCTGATTCAAAACGCTCGGGACTGAGTTCGCTTAAAACTTCAGTGATTTTGGCATGAGCCGCCACCTGAAAGGCCTTATGGGAGACCAGGAAGGCTTTCTGTATCCGGGTGAGATAGTCTTGCAGGGAGTCGGTTTGAGCCTCTCTCTCCAGTTGGGAGCCGATGATATGCCGGATGGTTTCGAGCTCCTGCTTTTTGCCCAACAGGGTGGTGTCAATGACCCGAATGATCTCATTCATTGTATCAAAAATGGTGTTTAAGGAATGGGCCAATTTCTCCATAAGTTCTGTGGAGGAGAGATCCAGGGTTGAGACTCTTTCTCCGAAAAGAAGAGAGAAGAGGCGGGAGAACTCTTTAGATTCAAATTTCATATCCTCTTGGACCAGGGGAGGAGCGACTTCAAGAGGAGGGACTTCAAATTGAAGAACCAGTTTTTCAAGAAGGGCGATTCTCCCGGCAGGGAGATGATCTTTCAGTGTTTCTTCGAGATAGGCTTCTATTAATTTCTCAGCCTTCAAGGGGTTAGATTGATAAATCGTTCGAATTTCATTGATCAGTGTCTCTATGGAGATTGCTTTATCCATCGATCTTATTTTTTTTTAGGATCCTTTCCTCTATCCGGCTTAAGGATGATGGTCTCTTTTAAAAAGAGGTCCTCCTTGGGTTCTTCTTGGGGTTTCTGGATAGGACTCGTTTTGCCCGGCTCTTTTGAGGTTTCTAGCCGGGAGAGGATGACCGTCTCAGGGAGGACCTCCTGGGTTTCTTTAACTTGAATAGGACCAAGGGGAATCTCTTTTTCAATCCCTTTGGAAGAAAGGATGACCGTCTTTTCCAATTCTTCCTTTTTGCCCTCCTCATCCAACCGCCACTTGTCGAGGATCCTCAGAAGGATCTGCCGGAGGGTCTCATCCTCACTCCTGATTTCAGATTGACTGACTTGCCGGTGATTCATAATGATTCCTGTTTTAAGAGGGTTCTCCCCATCAGCATAGATAAAGCATTATTTGGCTTTCGATGGATATCGAAAGATCATGATTAGAATAAATTTTACTATACTGAAGGAGGTGCCCAAAGTCAAGATGAAAGGTTTATTGTAAAGAATCAACGGATTGTTTTTTTCTCAGGACTTTTTCTTGACTTTTCATTGGATGACTGAATAGAATATTTTTAGGAAAGATGAATAAAGAAAAACTGGAATCTCTTTTGAAGAATGTGTGTTCCGGGAAGATGTCCATTGACGAGGCCATGATCCGGCTGAAGTCGCTTCCCTTCGAAGATCTGGGACATTCGAGGCTGGACCACCATCGAAGCCTTCGAAAAGGTTTTCCCGAGGTGATCTGGGGGGAGGGAAAAACACCCGAGCAGATTCTTTCGATCATGAAGGGATTAAAGGAAAAAGGCCAGAACATCCTCCTGACCCGCCTTGATGAGAAGAAGGCAAAAAAGATTCAGAAGATTTTTCCGAAGAGCCGCTACTATCCCCTTTCGAGAGCCCTCACCTTTCTCACCCACCCAATCAAATTGGAAGGCAAAGGCACCATCCTGGTGATTACGGCTGGGACGACGGACATCCCGGTGGCGGAAGAGGCAGTGGTCACTGCAGAGATCATGGGCAATCGCGTGGAGACCCTTTATGATGTCGGCGTCGCAGGAATTCATCGATTGCTCTCACAGAAGAAGAGACTGGATGAAGCCCGGGTCCTCGTCGTGGTGGCGGGGATGGAGGGGGCGCTTCCCAGCGTGGTGGGCGGATTAGTCGATAAGCCGGTGATCGCTGTTCCCACCAGCGTCGGATACGGGGCCAGTTTTGGTGGGATCGCAGCCCTTCTGGCGATGTTGAACTCCTGCGCCTCAGGTGTTACCGTGGTCAACATCAATAATGGATTTGGCGCGGGTTATACCGCCAGCCTGATCAATCGGTTGTAAATGGGACCGAGATGACTGAGGTGATCTTAATCAAATATTTGAATGAAGGGATCCCGCTCCTCCTTCTCGTTGGTATGGGTTTCATTCTCTATCGGGGGCTCAAAAGAAATCAAACCCTACTTTCGGAACGAGAGGAATTGTTGAAGCGGTATCTTCTCTTTAGAGGAGACTTCCAGATTCGCCTGAAGGTTTATGGGGAGGATGAAAAGCTCCACCAGGAACTTCTCAAAAACATTTCAGAGAGCTGGAAGAACTTTAAAAAAACCTCGGACCAGTATCTTCACCTCCTGTCTCAGAATACTGCAAAGACAAAGCGCTTCCTCTGGGTACTCACTCTGGGTCTTTTTCTCAATAGTGCAAGACTTCTCATCGATGAATACTTCTTTTTTGGCCTCCAATCACGGTTTTTTTACACTGCAGGGGGAGAACTCTCACATTATGTTCTGGTGATCCTGGGTTTCTTTTTATTGAGATCCCAGACCCATCGATTTCTCTCTCTCAAGGGGGAGTCCACCAAGATGGAGCGAGAGATTCTTTTCTATTCAAATAGCCTGTCCAAGATCGGGGAGAAGGAAGTTCTCTATGATGAATTTTCCCCTCTTGAAAAGGAGGGAGAGGGAGATGGGAAAGAAGCTTGAGATCATTGTCCAAGACCTGACTGTCGAGGCCGAACTGAACGAATCAAACACTGCCCAATCGATATGGGATGCACTGCCGTTTGAGGCGAAAGTGAATACCTGGGGCGAAGAGATCTACTTCACCATTCCTGTTAAAACAGGGCAGGAAAAAGGAGCAAGGGAGGTGGTCGCCTCCGGTGAATTGGGATATTGGCCACCCGGACATGCCTTCTGCATCTTTTTCGGGCCCACACCGGCCAGCCGGGGCGATGAGATCCGGGCCGCCAGTGCCGTCAATATCATTGGAAAGGTATTGGGTGATCCGAAAATCTTTCTAAAGGTGAAGGATGGGGCCAAAGTTAAACTGGGAAAAGTCTAAAGGTGGAAGTAGCAATTCAAATATCAAAGTTAAAATGCCAAATGAATGTCATGTAACTATAGGGAACGACTTAATAAAGTAGTCATTATCAAGAAGCGATAATTGCACCCCCTCCCTACCCTCCCCCCTCCGAGGGGGAGGGAAAGGGTGGGGGGGATTGAATCAATGGCAATCGATCGGATGTCAACTTATTTAAGTCGTTCACTATAAATATCAAAGCTACCTTCTTTAAACATTTGGATTTTGAGCTTGACTTGAACTTGATTCACCTTCGGTTCATCACTTCGTGCGGGCTTTGACATTTGACATTGAATCAACAACGCATCGATATCTTCGGGAAAGCTGCTCCTTATTACGATCTTCTCCTCGACATTTTTACGTTCGGGCAATATGCTTTGCTTTTAAAAAACGGAGTAAAAATGCTTTCTCCTCGAAAGGGCGAGAAGATTTTAGACCTCTGTTCAGGAACAGGAAGGGCAGCCTCGTGGATGGCCGGGGAGGTGGGTGAGACAGGGGAAGTAGTCGGAATGGATATGACCACAAACATGATTGATGTGGCAAAGGAACGATATGGGAAATCAGGGAATTTGGTTTTTATAGAAAAAGATGTGACTCAACCGTGGGGATACGAAAATTATTTTGATGGGATTTTCACTTCCTTTGCCCTCCATGAACTTCCTGCCAAAAAGAGACAGGGGGTTCTTGAAAAATCGTATCTTGCCTTAAAAGAGAAGGGAAGAATGGTCATCGTTGACTTCAATCCACAGGTCTCCGGCAAAGGGGAAATCCTTTCAGATATTTTTTTCAAACTCTTTGAAAAGAGGAACCTCAATTTTTTCTCATTTGGCCAGAATGAAATATTAAGAAGAGAGGGATTTAAAAAAATCCGAACCTCTCCTCTGTTAGCCGGCATCCTTCAGATCACCCTTGCCCTTAAGATCACATGAGAAGGATTCAGGAATTTCGATGGGACGATCGAGTTCTCACTGGATACGCAGTTGAGAAATCTTGCGGAAGTGGTATCCGTAGATGGCGAATGTTATCGCCAGAGGAAACACCCTGGGTCGCCGAACCAGGGTCCACAAAAAGAGCTTCCAATAATAGACACGCTCCCTGCCCACCACCCCCAGACGGATGATCGACTGAAGGAGTGTCAGGATATCCCCCCAGAAATATTTGAGGTGCAACGGAACTTTGATCTTTGGCGGGGTGTAATCTCGCAGGAAGGTCTTGACCCGCTGGTAGTAGACCTCCGGCGAATAGATGTGTTCCAGTAGGTTCTTGTATCCGGTGCGCAAGGTTTCAAGGTTCATGACCGGGATGATATTGGTTGTGCCGTCTACATTATCCCCCGACA
>Ga0299915_10002654_pt1 | contig 13019 bp, 14 predicted proteins | sample RVTome_13_FD_200263 | JGI IMG/M metagenome (GOLD analysis project Ga0299915, IMG submission 200263) | Soil microbial communities from uranium-contaminated site in the Upper Colorado River Basin, Wyoming, United States - RVT92D227 (version 2) ...
CATGGCCAGGGCAGCGGAAAGGTTGATGGACGTGGTCGTCTTTCCAACCCCGCCCTTTTGATTGGCAACGGCAATGATCTTATTCATCTTCGGTCAATGTTTCACGTGGAACATTCTTGGCCCTACCTGTTCGCCTTCTCCGTTCGGCCTCAACAAATACACCAATATTGAACAAGGCAGCCGGGGTCAGGCCGGGAATTCTTTTGGCCTGGCCAATCGTCCCAGGCTTGTATTTTTCGAGTTTTTCCAGGGCTTCCCTCGTCAACCCCGACACTTTTCCAAGATCCAAGCCTTTTGGGATCTTCATCCTATCGGTCCTCCTGAGCTTCGAAACCTCCTTTTTCTGTCTCTTGAGGTACCCTTCGTACTTAACCTCGGATTCAATGGCCCTCATTTCCTCATCGCTCAGGGACTCGGAGAATTTCCCATATTCTAACACATATTTGATCCTGATTTCAGGTTTTTTCAAATATCTTCGTAAAGTAAGGGTGTCCCCATTTTTATCCTTGACCTTCCCCTGCCCGAGAAAGACCATGGCTCGTTGAATCCTCTTCTGCTTGGCCTCCTGTTCTTGGTATTCCTCCCCGGATATCAGGCCGAGCTCGCGGCCGAACGGCATCAACCTTCTATCGGCGTTATCGATCCGCAAGTGAAGTCTATATTCGGCCCTGGACGTGAAAAGCCGGTAGGGCTCCTCCACTCCTTTGGTGATCAGGTCGTCTATGAGAACGCCGATATACGCTTGGTCCCTTCGCAGGATGAACGGTTTTTTCTTCCTGATTTTCAGAGCAGCGTTGATCCCGGCCATCAGGCCTTGGGCTGCAGCCTCTTCATAGCCCGAGGTCCCGTTGATCTGTCCGGCCAGGTACAGGTTCCCTATCCTTCGGGTTTCAAGGCTGGGAAGAAGCTCGGTCGGCAAAACAGCGTCATATTCTATCCCGTAGGCCGGCCGGACGATCCTTGCCCGGTCCAGGCCGGGAATCGTCTCCAGGATCTTTTTCTGGACCTCGAGAGGAAGGCTCGATGACATCCCGTTGACATAGATCTCGGTCGTCTCCAGCCCTTCGGGTTCAAGAAAGAACTGATGGCGGGTATGGTGGGAGAACTTGACGACCTTGTCTTCGATGGAAGGACAATAACGGGGCCCGATCCCCGTGATCATCCCGCTGTATAGGGGCGATTTATCCAGATTCCCCCGGATCACTTCGTGGGTCCGGGCATTCGTATGGCCGACATGGCACAGGACCTTGTTCTCGACGGCCTTCCCGGTCCTGAACGAGAAGGGGACAGGCGCCTCATCCCCGGGCTGGGCCAGGAATTCCCCCCAATCAATGGTCGTCCCGTCTAATCTCATTGGGGTTCCTGTCTTCAGCCTGAAGATCTTGAACCCGAGTTTCCGAAGGTCCTCGCCCAGTTCGTGGGAAGGCGGTTCGTTGGCCCTCCCGGCCGGATAGCTGTGCAGGCCAATATGGATAAGCCCGTTCAGGAACGTCCCCGGCGTAACGATCACCGCCCGACTCGAGATCACCGCCCCATCAAGGGTCCTGACACCGCAAGCCCTGCCGGACCGGATGACGAGCTCCGAGACAATTCCCTGATATAAGCTCAGCCCGGGCAAGCGTTCCAGGCGACGCTTCATGGCCAGCCGGTATTCGGCTTTATCGCACTGGGCACGCGGCGCCTGGACGGCCCCGCCCCGGCTCCGGTTGAGCAGGCGGAACTGGATCCCCGTTTCATCAGCCAGGAGTCCCATTAAGCCGCCGAGGGCATCGATTTCCCGGACGAGATGCCCCTTGGCCAAGCCCCCGATGGCCGGATTGCAGGACATCTGGGCGATGGTTTCGAGATTGATGGTGATCAGGCAGGTCCGCAGTCCCATGGCGCTCGTCGCGGCGGCCGCTTCGCACCCCGCATGGCCGGCGCCGATAACGATGACGTCATGATCCGGCAGCCTCATCTCATTTCCCGACGCAGAACCTGGAGAAGATATCGTCGAGGACCTCTCTGACCTTGATCTCGCCCGTGAGCCGTCCGATCATGGGAATCGCTTTGCGGAGCTCTTCGCCGCCCACCTCTTCCGAGTAGCCGTCCAGGAACGCGGACCTGGCCGCCTCGAGGACCTCAAGCATCTCTTCCAGGATGATCTTCTGCCGCGAATGAAGGACCATGTCCTCCCGACCCTGCGATGAAGAAACGAACAGGCTGTGGACTCGTTTTTTCAGGACGTCGAGGTTCAACCCCTTCAGGGCCGAAATTTCGATGACCGGAAGGCCGTCGGCCTGATGGCCAAGCATGGCCCTATCGAACTTCCGAGGCATATCTATCTTATTGATAACAATAATAATACCCAGATTTCGAAACTTCTCCAGGAGGCCGATATCTTCACGGCGGACCGGCCGGGAACCATCAAAGACCAGCAGGACGCCCGCGGCCTCTCCGGCCAGCCGTTCCCCTCTGCGCATCCCTTCTTGTTCCACGGGATGAGCGGACCGCCCTAGACCGGCCATGTCGACGAGATTGAAAACAGCACCGCGGATGACCAGCCGCTCCCTGAGGAAATCCCGCGTCGTCCCGGGGTAAGGAGTGACGATCGCCCGCTCCTCGCCGAGAAGGGCATTGAAGAGGGTCGATTTCCCGACGTTGGTCCTGCCGGCGATGGCCAGCGTCGTCCCTTCTACCAGAGATCGGCCGGCGTCGTAGCCGGCGATGAGTTCTTTGATCTCGTCGATGACGCTCTTGAGTTCCCTGATCGTTCCTTCCCTGGTGATTCCGAGGTTTTCGTCCGGGAATTCGATGCCGGCCTCGACCCGGGAGAGAACGTGGACGATCTTTTCGCGGATCGAGCCTATCCGCCTAGAAAGGCTTCCGCCGAGCTGCTTGAATGAGATCCGGGCCTGGGTTAGGGAAACTGCCCGGATGAGGTCGTTGACCGCTTCCGCCTGAATGATGTCCAGCCGGCCATTAAGGTAGGCACGCAAAGTGAATTCGCCGGGCTGGGCGTGCCTCGCTCCTAGCTTGACCCCCAGCCTTACGATCTCCTCGAGGACGACCGGGCTCCCATGGCAGCTGATCTCGACGACGTCCTCCCGGGTATAGGAACGCGGCGCTTTAAAATATGTCAGGAACGCTTGATCCAGCGGCCCGTCCGTGTTCGATCCTTGGATAACACCTAAGACCGGTTTCCCCATCGGGACCTGGCCTTTTTGGGGCTTGAAGACCTTTTTCGCGATGGCCAGCGCTCTCTTTCCGCTGAGCCTCACGATCCCCAGCCCGCCTTGTCCAGGCGGCGTCGAGATCGCGATGATCGTATCTTCAAACATGTTTCGCCCCCTCATTGTAGGCGAGTTGCGAGCTGTAGTAAACGGTTCTCTTCCACTTAATACGAACGCATTAAATAGTTTGATGTCTGACTTTAAGCGGCCTGAAGCCGCCCTCGCTCCGCCCTTCAACGACCTCCTCCGGGCATCGCCCCTGCGCCATTGCCCTAATCACACGAAAAGAACTGAGGTTCTCTTGCGTTTTGTGCGGGCTGGGGGCATGGCCCCAGTGATCATCGCCCAGGCTCTTCATTTTAGGCCGTTTTAAAAAAAGGGGGAAGCGGGCCGACGGCCCGCCGAGCGGTCGGCACTTTCGTGGTCATCGCCTCCACCTGAAGCTTGGGTTTGTGGCGGCGAAGCCTCAGCCTTGCAGTCCTCATGGCTTCCATGAGGGCCGCCGTCCCATGTCTTCGAGCAGGTTGCCCTACTGGAGGTCTAGGAGTGCGGAGAATATTGTTGAGTATTTTGTGATCGGGGGGGAGCGGGAGTCTATCGTCTTTTAGCCGCGGCGGAGGGATTTCTTGTCCGAATCTGATCTGCGGGAGCGGTTTTCGCGATTATTGACATTGCGGCCCGGCCGGAGATATAGTCCCGCTATGGACAGGAGGGTAAATTCAGCGCCAAGGACGGGAATTCAGTTCGCTCGGAAAAAGCGAATTCTAATAATTTAAAAAAAACAGCCCATCAGCAGTTACGAAGTACCACGCAGTGGTATACGATCCGCTTATACGCGTGTTAGGCCGATTGCATAAAGTATAGAATACATAATTACGAATAAGGACAGGCGAGCTCTAAAGTATATCCGTAAGGATAAAATACCTTAAACACCAAGGATGAGCGAAAATGAAAATCTTCAAAGATGCCAATAAGGATAAAGGGACACCGATCCTTTTGCCCGATACAAAAAGGACCTGGATCGCTTGTTTTGTTTTAGGAGCCGTGTTTTGGATCATTGGGTTGATTTTATGGGCACAGGGGGGGATTGATGAAGCTATCCTATTCTATTACAACCCAATGCGAATCGCGATGGATCCAATTGTCGTCTTGTCGAAATGGCTCTCATCCAATGGCATGGCTGCCATCACCGTCCTCTTTGCGGTTTATCTGCTCGTTTCAAAAAAGCTCAAATCTTTAGATGCACCCTTGACGGTGTATTTCTATACGATATGCTCGTTTGGATTGAGTGGGATTGCAGGTGATCTATTGAAAGAGGTTTTTGCGCGTCCGAGGCCAGCAGCCACATACGGTAGTGAAATCATGGCATTGAGCCAATCGTTAACACCTGCGATTCCATCCGGGCATGCCACCAAGAGCATTGCTTTGGTCCTGCCATTCATCTTGCTGGTGAGTCATTCGAAAAATCTTCACAAGGGGATTAAAATCGTGATCGGGTTGATAGCAGGCGGTGTTTGTTTCAGCCGGATTGTACTCGGTGCTCATTATGTAAGTGATGTCCTGGCTGGGATCGGGATGGCCTTGATAGGGTTACCACTTTCCATGATGTTTGCCAACATGCTTTTACGCAATATGAAACAGGAACAACTACCAAAACTATCCTATATATGGGGCTTCCTGTTGATTTTCTTGACGTGGGTATTTATGGCTCTATAGATCGCTTGGAAGATAGAACAAAAAAACAGAACCAACCCACCCCCGCGAAAGCTGACCTGTTCCACAGCGAAGTCAGTCGCGTAAAAAGCCAGCTTTAGAACCGAATGAGGGGTTTCCAAAGCCGGGTCTCACATAGCTTGAGCAACACTTTCTCGGCACTGGCATTCATGAAGTAAGACTGCATTCATCGGCCCAACCCCGGCGTGCATCCGACCGCCTTGCGGCGCGGGTATGCACGCGTCAAAAACCAGCTTGTGTTTTGGTTTCCGAATGGGTCTTGCCCGAGTCGGCGGCGGCTGACACCGATTGTCAGCCCGCCATTCTCACAATAAGGAGCGATACATGCAATCAATCCAGGAAGATATGAATGAGCTTCGGATGCAACTCGGAACCGGGGCGATACGGAAAGCATACAGAGCGCTGCTCGACTACATGATGGATCTGCGAACACGTTTCAAGAACAGGTTCCCGAATTACTCCGTTTCGGGTCTCTATCAGGGATACATGGATATGACCTACTTCGCCATCATCCCGCCGTCACTAAAGCACCGCAACTTGAAGATTGCAATCGTCTTCAACTATTTGAAGCTGACGTTCGTGGCGGCGAAGCCCCCGCCGTCCCATGTTTTTTACCGAGGTCGCCCTGATGGCGGCCGCTTCGGCCTGTACGCATGGAGACGTGTTTGCGGCTCCATGAGTGCGGCCGAGGAGTGCGGAGAATATTGTTGAGTATTTTGTGATCGGGGGGGAGCGGGAGTCTATCGTCTTTTAGCCGTTGCGGGAGGGTTTTCCGCCCAAATATGCTTTTCGGGCTCGATTTTCGCATTTTTCGGTGTCATCGACATCGCCGAGCGGCCGGAAGTATATTACCCATGTAGTCAAGCAGGGAAATTCATCGGTCGGAGCAGGAATTCGTGGCGTCACGAAAAAAGGAAATACTTTCTATGATGATGTGACGCAAGCGGTTTTTTCTTTTTTCTTCTCCTTTCTTCTCTTGCCTTCTCTTTAGGTCTTGTGGACCACCCTTCTATCCGTGCCCCTAGCCCGAAGGCTATGTCCGCACACACTCTAACGTCAGGTCCCGGCCCCTTAACCTATCCGCCAATGCGGCTTTTTCAAGCCCATTAAAGAGTTTCTCAAGGCGGCCGAGTTATCTCCGATACGCAATGTAATTCCGTCCTTCTTTCCAAACCTTGTAGATGATCGTCAGAAGTCGCCTGGCCGTGGCCACTTTGGCCTTGTTCGCGCCTTTGCCGCGGGCCAGCCGTTCGTAAAAGCAGCGCAGGTCAAAATCCGCCCGGATCCCCGGCCAGACCGCCTCCACCGCCGCCCAACGCAACCAGCGATTTCCCGCTTTGATGATCTTCCCATAATGGGTCCTGTCGCCGGAGCTGTGAATCGAGGGGATGACCCCCGCATAGGCATGTAGATGAGCCGCATCAATGAACCGGGTGAGATCCGCGATCTCTACTGCCACCAGGACCGATAAATATTTCCCAAACCCGGGAATCGTTCGGATGAACTGAGCCTCCCGGCTTTCCTCATAGAGCTTCTCCACATATGCCTTCGATTCCCCGATTCTCGTCTCGAGGTGGCGATAGGTTTTCAGGAGCGCCTCCAACAGCTTCTTCTCTCTCGGCGCTAAATCCAGCCCCAAGAGCACCTTCTGTCCTTTTTCGGAAAAGATATTGGTCTCCCGGGCCACTTCCTCCCGAATCTCCTCTCTCTGCTGCGCGAGAAACGCATGGACCCGATTCTTCAGCGCCGTCATCGCGCTCACATAAAAAGCCCTCTGCCGCAAGACCCGCTGCGCTTGCTGTCAATGGGCATTCAAAATTCACCCCTTTCGGGCATCGAAAAATCACCCCCCTTCTCATGCTAAGTTCTCTTCAACCTCGGGCTCTCGGATGAGGCCCGCTTTGACCTTTTCCCTTAGACGATACGAGTTACCCTTGATGTTGATGGTGGTCGAGTGATGGAGGATCCGGTCCAGGATGGCCGTGGCGGTCGTCCAGGGCCGGATATTTTGATTCTGCGTTTTCGTGCATCATTTGTTCGATGACCAGGCCGGGCTCATTCATCCCGCCGTAGGGAAATTCCCGACCGTTCTGATTGAAGCTGATGCTGCCGTACCTCGATATCCAGGTGAACGGTTTTTCCGGCACGGTGATCATAGACGTTTTCTGCAGGTTTCTCTGATTGATATGAATTTGTCCCTGGCCGGCGGGGAAATCGAAGTTTCTGCCGAAAAAGAGATTCCCATTTTTTTCTTTCAAGCGAAAAGTAGTGCACGCATTACCCTCCAAGGGCAACAGTCCCACCAGAATAACCAGGCAAATGATGAATCGAATTTTGTTTTTCATTAAACTGCTCCTGAAGATGCTTCCATATTCACAATTGAATGCAAATGGGTTACCGCGCCTTCAGTAAGAAATCCCATGGCGTGTTATACGTACAGATATCCGGAACTCTGCTTCTTGTGCGGATCAATCTAACGTTTTGCATAACTTGCCGCAGGGATTAAGAGCACTGAACTTGAAAATCACGCCAGCGCCCTGCGGTCAAGTTAATACAATTGTTATACAGCTTTAGGTTCCGAGAAATTTGAAAAATAGTCATCTCCATCTTGACTAATATCAATTGCGAAATTTTTGAAAATCTGAAAAATTAAGAAAAGCTTTATTTTTTGTCTAAAACGTATAACAAGTCTTATTGTCTAAATTTCATACTTTCTCCTGTAAATTGGAGTTCTAATCGGATCTACCCGTCCTGACTGTTCTATTGCAGTTGCTTTCTGGTTCTCCACCAGCAGTAAATGAAAAGCAAAGCTGGTATCAGAACGATAATTTCGGAGCCAGGGTCTTTTCCAGCATGTACCCAAATAACATTCACCGTTGCCATAAGGAGGATGCTAATTGCAGATAATATACCACCGAATCCTTCCCATCGCCAAGCAATGAGAAAACCGATCAGCGCAATGATAAACAAAAATGTTACTAACCCGTGACCGAAATCGGGATTGGGCATTTCACCTTGCTCTATCACATTCGCAATGAAGAAGGATAGAGAAAAAACTACAATGAGTGTTCCCAGAATTCTTGCTACCCATCGTGCAAGGGTTACCATTTTTGTTGGCGAAGATGTTGTTTTCATAATTTGTTCCTCCTGGATTGAACAAAAGTTATATCTGTATAACGGTTTGCGTTACTGGCGCTGGGGCGGGCGTGGATTCTGCTTGGGAGCAGGAAAAACCCGAAGCCAGAAAACTGCTTGAAAATGGCGCCGAGTCCCCAGCGTCCAGTGCACGCTGTGTTGGGCGCACCCACCGAATGCAAGACTCACCGCCAACTTGACAAGATTTCTACACACAAATTAAATAGAGCCAGCCGTGCGGAGTGAAATGAATACCCCATCCGTAAAGCCAAGAGTTCTGGACAATCTTGGCACTCTCAATGTCCGTTACCTGAACAGACTTGCGGATAATCCCTGACCCAAAACTCAACATCAGAACACTATCGTTAATCTCAATGGTCATCAAGGGAAACACGATTGCACAAGCCAACAGAAGAACAAATACAGCAATCAAGATAGGATGGCTTCCCGCGGCGAGGATAACACCGAGAATGACGAGGATACCGAAACCCAATAAGGCAAGAACGACAAAGCCTATTTGGGTATGCTTGTATATCTGTGCCATACTACCTTTCCTCATTCTCTAACACACTAGCTGATTGACGTCAAGTATTATTTCTTCCGAGGCCTGCCCCAAAAAGTCCGTGACATCGTTTTTCCATGTCACCTTCTCCCCATATGGATATGTATGAAAAAAGGGGGGGGCTGTATGAAATACCTCCTTAGAGATCATTGGGTATCACCTCCTTTCGTCGAGGAGACGATACCATGGGTTCAGTCCCCAGGTGGTACACTTTTCGTTCCCATTATTGGTACAGTATTCCATGCCCATCGACACCAGGCAGCCGAAGATCCAAGACCTCGCCGTGCTCCTCGATAAGCGTGTCAAACTCGGGTCCGGATATCCGTAGAAATGGGTCCGCCGGCTCCTGCCGCTGCTTCGCCTCGGGCCGGCCCCGTACCCGTGCGTTTCACGTTGCCTCCGACGAGCGGGGAATATCTCTACCATCCAAATATGCTTTTCGGGCTCGATTTACGCATTTTTCGTTGTCATTGACATTGCCGAGTGGTCGGAAGTATATTACCCGTCTGGTCAAATTGAGAGATTCATCGGTCGGAGTGGGAATTCGTAGCGTCACGGAAAAAGGAAATTCGAAGCACCTGCCCCTCTTGATCCATCAACGTCATGTGAGAGTATTGACGATGATGGTCAATTCCGACATAATTCATCTGTGCACCTCCTGAAAAGATTCTCTCTGATGGGGAATCTATCACAAGATAGCCACCCATCGGGAGGTGCATCACATCATCATGTTACCTATCCTTCGAGCCCGATCCGAGGAAGGAGAAAAGGAACATGGAACAAGATGTGAAATCCTGCCCTGCCGCGGGTCCTCAGTCTCTGGGACGTCGTCATGATCGTCGTCGGCGGCGTCATCGGCTCCGGGATATTTCTCTCGCCCTCCGAGATCGCCGCAGCCATGCCCGAGGCCGGCGGCATCTACATCTACCTCCGCGAAGCTTACGGTCCGCTCATCTCGTTCCTCTTTGGCTGGACCCTGTTCCTCGTCATCGACTCGGGCGCCGTCGCCACCCTCGCCGTCGCCTTCTCCCATAACATCCTGCCGCGCTTCGTCGAGATGACGCCGCTCGTGAAAAAGCTCATCGCCGCCGCCTTCGTCGCCTTCCTGGGTGCTGTAAACTACGTCGGCCTCCGCTGGGGTTCCCGGCTGCAGAACCTCACGACCTATCTAAAAACATCAGCCATCGGCATCATCGTCATCGGCGTCTTCTTCTTCGCCAAGGGCCAGGGCAGGCCCGTGAATTTCGTTGAGCCAGCACCCGGCCCCTTCAACTTCGGGCTGCTTGGGGCCTTCGGAGTCGGCCTGATCGCTTCCCTCTGGGCATACAAGGGCTGAGAGGCGGCGACTTACAGCGCGGGTGAGGTTAAAAACCCCAGGAAGAACCTGCCCCTGGGCATCCTCATCGGCACGGTCTCCGTCATCGTCCTTTATGTCCTCGCGAACTTGGCTTATCTTTATATCTTCCCCATCGGCAAGATCGCCGCGTCCGAAGGCCGCGTCGCCCTGGACGTTATGCAGATCATCAGCGGCCTGTTCGGCGCGTCCCTCATCACCTTCCTCATCCTCTTCTCCATCCTCGGCGCGGCCAACCAGACCATGCTGACCTCGCCGCGTGTCTACTTCGCCATGGCCCGCGATGGCATGTTCTTCAAAAAGGTCGCCGAGTGCCACCCCAAGTTCCTCACTCCGCACGTCTCCATCGTTACCATCACCGTCTGGAGCATCCTGCTCACGCTCACCGGGACGTTCAAACAGCTCTTCACCTACGTTATCTTCGGCGAGTGGATCTTCTTCGGCATGACGGTCGCGGCGGTCATCATCCTGCGCAGAAAGCGGCCGGACCTCGAGAGGCCCTACAAGACCTGGGGTTATCCGGTGACGCCCGTCGTCTTCGTCCTGGCCGCAGTTTATGTTGCCGGGGCCGCGCTCCTCAGCGCTTTCTGGAATGCCTTGGCCGGACTAGGGATTATCTGCCTCGGCATCCCTGCCTACCTCTACTGGAAGGGCAAGCTCGGGAAGTCCGCTCGGCCCATGGCCCAGCGGCCGGGCCTGAAATAAAGAGGGACAGTCCCCCTCGTTCGGATAGTTGGCTCGGGAGGAGGGGGGGACCCCTATGAGATACTCCGCCCTCGGCACGAATTATGTCATCCGGCTGGATGCCGGGGAGAAGGTCGTCGAGAGCCTGCTCTATCTCTGCGAGCGTGAGGGGATCGGCTCGGGCTTCTTCAACGGCCTGGGCGCTGCGGGGGAGGCCGAGCTCGGCCACTTCGACCCGTCATCGAACGACTATTCCTGGGTCAAACTGTCCGGATCCTACGAGATCGTCTCGCTTTACGGCAACATCGGCGTCGTCGACGGAAAGCCCTTCATCCACGCCCATGCCGCGCTCGGCGATAAGACGTTCGCCGTCAGGGGAGGGCATCTCCGCGAAGCCGTCGTCTCGGTGACCTGCGAGGTCACCTTGACCCGGTTCAGGGACGATATCGGAAGGAAAAAGGACGAGGCGAAAGGGACGTGACAACACCGCCCGTAAACTGAACCCCGGATGATGCGTGTTCTTCAAGCACTCACTCTGCGGTTTACGCAGCGGATCATTCAAGAACGAGTAAACCTACTGATGAATCGAGGATTTCTTTCAAGGCCGCTTCGGGCCGTTGGGAAGGAGATTCCCTCCTCCGGCATTAATATCACCGCGTCCGCCTCCTGCCTTTGTTCGGATGGCCTTTGATCGCCCGTCCCCGGCCGTTTCCATTCTCCGGGTCGAGCGTCAACTCCAGTTGACGTTTTCTCATTGACATCGCCGAGCGGCCGAAAGTATATTACCCATGTGGTCAAGCAGGGAGATTCATTGGTCGGAGCAGGAATTCGTGGCGTTGAAGGCGCCGAGAAGGACGCAAGTCTCAGGCGTTTCTTGATCGGAGCCGGGAGCAAAGCCCTTCTCCATGCCCTCTTCTTAACATCACGGAAATCGAAGGCCGCGAATTCGTTATTCGGGCCTTACCTCGGCAGCGGGAAGACCTTGATCTTTTTCAGGAATCCGTCGCCGATGCTTTCGCTGGTGATGCCGGAGACCTGGTTGACCGCGATGTGGATGATCCGGCGTTCGTAGGGGTTCATGAAATCGAGGACCGCATCCTTGCCGCTCTGCCGGACCTCCTGGGCGACCTGGTAGCCGAATTCTCTCAGCTTCTTTTCCTTCCTCTTTCTGAAGAACTCGCAGTCCACCTGGACCTTGATAGGGGAGACCTTGTTCAGGATGTGCTGGAGGGAAAGAAGAAGGGCGCCTTCGTTCCACAGGAGCAGGTTCTTATCCTCGCCGCTGAAGATGACGTAAATGATGTCATTTCTTCTCTTGAGCTCGTAGGTCAGGTCGAGCGGGAAGACCGGCATGAGCCTGGCAAGAAAGTCGGCCGCCGCGTTCTCCTCGGACTCCTTCTTGGGCCAGGCCCGGATGACGATCTCCTTGCTCTTGATACCGAAGAGCTTGGTTTTCTCCGTGACGATCTCGTAATTGAACTGCTCCCGGGGAATCTGCAGGACGTGCTCGGCCAGGCTGATGACGTCCTCGAGGTTTCGGCCCTTGAATTCCTGTCTTTCTTCGGGCTTGGCGTCAGTCTTTTCTTCGTTTTCCATGGATCTCACTCTTTTTCTTGTTCATCATCCGGTTCATGATGGCCTGTTGGCCGATCTGCAGGGCGTTCTGGGTCAGCCAGTAAAGGATGAGCCCGCTCTGGAAGTTCATGAAGAAGACGGTCATGATCACGGGCATGATCATCATCATCCGGGCCTGGGCCGGATCGGCCGAGGTCGGGGTCATCTTCTGCTGGATGAACTGGGTCGCCCCCATGAGGAGGGGGGTGATGTAGTAAGGGTCCTTGACGGAGAGGTCCTTGATCCAGAAGGCGAACGGGCTCTGGCGGAACTCGACGGCCACCACCAGCATCCGGAAGACACCCCAGAACACGGGCAGCTGGATGATGAGGGGCAGGCAGCCGCCGGCGGGGTTCACGCCGTGCTCCTTGTAGAGGCGCATCATCTCCTCATTCATCTGGCGGCGCTGTTCGATGTCCTGCTTGGCCTTCTTGTACTTCGCCCGGAGGGCCTTGATCTTCGGCTGGAGCTCCTGCATCTTGGCCATCGACTTCATCGAGCTGTAGGTCAGCGGGAAGAAGATGATCTTGATGATGAAGGTCATGATGATGATGGCGATGCCCCAGTTCGGCACCCCTTTGTGGAAGAATTTGATGGAGACGAGAAGGACCTCGGCGATCGTTCCGAAAAAGCCGAAGTTGATGATCTTCTTGGCGTCATGACCGTAAGCCTTGAGGACGTCTAAGTCCTTCGGGCCAATGAAGGCCCGTTGGGGCCGGTTGAC
>Ga0299915_10002655_pt1 | contig 13017 bp, 10 predicted proteins | sample RVTome_13_FD_200263 | JGI IMG/M metagenome (GOLD analysis project Ga0299915, IMG submission 200263) | Soil microbial communities from uranium-contaminated site in the Upper Colorado River Basin, Wyoming, United States - RVT92D227 (version 2) ...
ACACATGACACCGCTTATTCCGAGGGGTGGGCGGAGTACGCCGCCACCCTGGCGGGGGAAATGGGGATGTACGCCGACCCCTATGATCTCTACGGACGGTTGTCGGGCGAGATGTTCCTGGCTACGCGTCTGGTGGTCGATACGGGCATGAACGCTCTCGGCTGGTCCCGGGCTCAAGCCGTGGCCTTCATGCGCGAAAACCTCATGGAGACTGATGCGCAAATCCACACAGAATCGCTCCGCTACTCCTGCGATATGCCGGGCCAAGCGCTGGGCTACAGAATGGGATTCCTCAAGTTCCTCGAGCTCAGGGAAAAGGCGCAAAAGGCACTCGGAAAGTGCTTTGATATCCGGCGTTTCCATGATGCGCTCCTGAGCAGCGGTTCTCTCCCACTCGCCACCCTAGAACGACATATCGATTGGTTTATCAAGGGTGAAAAACAGAGGGCCGGCCTCTAGCCCTCGAAGTCAATGGAAGCCCTTGTAAGAAGTCCGAACCCAATGCCATTGCCATGGGAGAGACCGTTCGTCGGGCGGAAAAGAGAGCGACAGAAAGGAGGAAATGACCGATGCGTTTGATCGACAAGGTTGCGCTGATCACCGGAGGCAATTCCGGGATCGGCCGGGCCACGGCGCTGCTCTTCGCTCAGGAGGGCGCCAGGGTGGCCCTAACAGGCCGTAATGAAGAGCGGGGTAATAACGTTGTGGAGGAAATCAGGAGGACCTCCGGGAGGGCCTTCTTTATCCGTTCCGACGTCAGGATCGCCAAAGATTGCGAGCGGGCCGTGAATGAGACCCTGCGGCAATTCGGACGCTTGGACATTCTCTTCAACAACGCCGGTGTCTTCTATCCCCATACTATCGTCGATTGCCCGGAAGAAGAGTGGGATATGACCATCGATGTCAACCTCAAGGGGACATATCTCATGTCCAGGTCTGTTCTCCCGGCCATGATCGCTCAGAGAAGCGGGGTCATCATCAACAATGCTTCGGGGTGGGGGATTGTCGGCGGGAATGACGCGGCGTCTTATTGCGCGGCTAAGGGAGGCGTTGTCCTCCTGACAAAGGCCATGGCCATTGACCATGGCCGGCAGGGGATCAGGGTGAACTGCCTCTGCCCCGGAGATGTGGATACTCCGATGCTATCCGCCGACGCGAAGCTCCGGGGGATGGAATGGAAGGATTATCTCGCCGAGGCGTCGAACCGTCCCCTGGGCCGGATCGGTACCCCGGAAGAGATCGCCCGGGCCGCGCTTTTCCTGGCCTCCGACGATTCTTCTTTCATGACCGGCGCTGTCCTCGCCGTCGATGGGGGTGGCACCGCCGACTAAACGTAAGCAAGTTCTTATTTTGGCCATCGCCAGTTTCTAGTAGGTGACGCCCTTTTCAGTCAAGATAAAAGGCGCTATAATCCTGCGGCGGAGAAACACAATGATCGGGGTGATGTCGGATTCCCATGATAACGTAACACAGATCCGGAAGGCAGTGACACTTTTTAAGAATGCCGGGTGTGAACTGGTCCTTCACGCGGGCGATGTGGTGGCGCCGTTTGCCGCCTGGGAGCTGGAGGCTCTCGGGTGCCCAATTAAGGCGGTCTTCGGGAATTGTGACGGAGAGAAGCAGGGTTTGGAAATGGCCCTGGAAAAATTCGGGGAGATCCAGGACGCGCCGCTCCTTTTCGCCCAGGCAAGCCGCCAGATCCTCCTCGTCCATTATCATTTCTCAGTCGCGACCTATGCTTCGTCGGGGAAATACGACGTCATCATCTTCGGCCATACTCATAAGCCGGATATCCGGAGGGAAGGCAAAACCCTCCTCCTCAACCCGGGTGAGGCCGGGGGCTGGCTTACCGGCAAAAGCACGGTCGCGCTGCTCGACCCGGAAAAGCTCGAAGCCGAGATCATTGCCCTTTGACAGGAGATGATGGTGCACAAAAAAAGTGGCAATAAACAAAAAGGGGACGGTTCTGATTTTCCAGAAAATAGAACCGTCCCCAATTTTTGAGACGAGGATAGGATGCCGCATCAGGTTAACCGGCGCCAGAAGCCGGCCTGGAAGCAGGTCCGGCGGCCGCTTCCTCCGCCCAGCAAGCCTCACTCGACGAAAAAGGGAGGGAAGGGCTACGACCGGAAGGAACAGGCCTGGAAGAAGGAGGTCGACGACCAGTAGCCAAATCGCTTATTTATTAATTGCATAGCGCCCGCAATCTGAGTATCATAACTCATTCTTCAATGAGTATTCTGACACCGCTACCGCCCCCCAACGCAGCGAAAGCTGCTATCCCAATAAAAGCCGAGTCTCTTCTCCGGAGGTCGCGGTGAACATTTGGGCCACCAAGACACCCGCGCAAATCAATGAAGCGTCCGAGCACACGCTGCTCAAAAAGAACCTGCGGGCTATCGACCTGGCCGCCTTGGGGATCGGGTCGGTCGTCGGCACCGGGATCTTCGTGGCCACCGGCCAGGGGTCCCAGCTGGCCGGGCCCGGGATTGTGCTCTCCTTCATCATCGCCGCCGTTACCTGCGCGTTCTGCGCCCTCACCTATTCCGAGCTGGCCTGCATGTTTCCGGTCGCCGGAAGCACCTACTCCTATTCTTATGTAGCTTTCGGCGAAGTCGTCGCCTGGATCATCGGCTGGGACCTGATGCTTGAATATCTGGTCGCGGCCAGCGCCGTCGCCTCCGGCTGGTCGACCACATTCATCCCGCTGCTCACCCAGATGGGGCTCAAGCTGCCGAAGGCTCTGATCACGCCGCCCCTGACGACGTCCGCCGCCGGCAAGGTTGTTTTTTCCGGTGGCGTCGTCGACCTCCCCGCGATCCTCATCACCATGGGCGTAAGCTGGATCCTCTATATCGGGATTCGGGAAAGCGCCAAGATCAACAATATCATCGTCGCCATCAAGATTGCCGTGATCCTGCTCTTCGTCTTCCTCGGCGTCTCCCATGTCGATTTCGCCAATTTCAACCCCTTCGCCCCCTTCGGCTGGAAGGGGATCATGGCCGGAGCGGCCATCATCTTCTTCGCCTACATCGGGTTCGACGCCGTCTCTACGGCTGCGGAAGAAACCCGAAATCCCAAGCGTGACGTGCCCCTGGGCCTCATGCTCTGCCTGGCTGTCATCATCATCCTCTACATCTCGGTGGCCTTTGTCCTGACCGGCATGGTCCCGTTCAAGGAGATCGATGTCGGCAACGCGCTCCCCGCCGCGCTCGCCCGGATCGGCATCCGCTGGGGCGGCGCCCTGGTGGCCACGGGCGCCATCATCGGGATGATCTCAACGCTGCTCGTCACCCTCTACGGTCAGGTCCGGATCTTCATGGTCATGGCCCGGGACGGCCTGCTCCCCGCCTCATTCTCCCGCGTCCACTCCGTCCACAAGACCCCCCACATCTGCACCTGGATCACAGGGACAGTGACCGCCCTGATCGCCGGCCTTTTTCCGCTGACGATGATCATCGACCTCTGCAACATCGGCACCCTGTTCGCCTTCGTCCTCGTCTCCATCGGCGTCATCGTCCTGAGAAAGACCCGGCCCGAGGTGGAGAGGAAGTTCAAGACGCCGGGAGTGCCCTTCACCCCGCTGATCACGGTCGGCTTCTGTTTCTACCTTATGTACAGCCTGCCCAAGGTGACCTGGTTCCGGTTCGGCGCCTGGCTCCTCGCCGGCCTGCTCATCTATTTCCTCTACAGCGTCAAGCACAGCAAGCTCCAGCACGGGCTGAATGCCCACAGGAGTTGAGCGCCCTAACCGGGGCCGGCCGTTTGCTTTAGTCCGAGCGCCTGTATTATACTAATCGTTCATTTTTTTGACGGGGTAGTCTGCCCTAAAGGACAGGCCGCCCAGTCTGATAAGGAGCAATCATCATGAGGAAAGTCATCATCATGGGCGCCGCCGGAAGGGACTTCCACAACTTTAATGTCTACTTCCGCAACAATCCCGCCTATAAGGTTGTCGCCTTTACCGCCACCCAGATCCCGGACATCGAGGGCCGCAAATACCCGGCCGAGCTTGCCGGCAAGCTCTACCCCAAGGGTATCCCGATCTACTCCGAGGCGGACCTCAATTCACTCATCAACGAGCACAAGGTGGACGATGTCCATTTCGCCTACAGCGATGTCTCCCATGAGTACGTGATGAATAAAGCCTCTCAGGTCATGGCCGCTGGCGCCAACTTCGTCCTCCTAGGCCCCGATGACACCATGATCAAGAGCCGGAAGCCCGTGGTCTCTGTGTGCGCCGTGCGAACGGGGTCCGGCAAGAGCCAGACCAGCCGCAAGGTCGCCCTCATCCTCAAGGCCAAGGGCCGGAGGGTCACCGTTATCCGCCATCCCATGCCCTACGGCGACCTGGTAAAGCAGAAGGTCCAGCGTTTCGCCGCCTACTCCGACTTGGATAAACACGAATGCACGATCGAGGAGCGCGAAGAGTACGAGCCCCATATCGACAACGGGATCATCGTCTACGCGGGCGTCGACTACGGGGCCATCCTGCGGCAGGCCGAGAAAGAGGCCGACGTCATCCTCTGGGACGGCGGCAACAACGACTTCTCTTTTTACAGGTCCGACCTGGAGATCGTCGTCGCCGACCCCCATCGGGCGGGCCACGAGCGGCGCTACCATCCCGGCGAGACCAACTTCCGCCGGGCCAAGGTCATCGTCATCAACAAGATGGACACGGCCCAGAAGGACCAGGTCGATATCGTCATGGCGAACATCAAAAGCCTTAACCCCGGGGCCGTGGTCATCCGCGCCAACTCCAAGATCACTGTCGACGACGGCGGAGCCATCGCGGGCAAGCGCGTCCTGGTCATCGAGGACGGTCCGACTCTAACCCACGGCGGCATGAAGTTCGGCGCCGGCATCGTTGCCGCCCAGAAATACGGCGCCGCCGAGATCATCGATCCGCGTCCCTTTGCGGTCGGGAGCATCAAGAAGACGTTCGAGAAATACAGCCACCTGGACAGAGTCCTCCCCGCCATGGGCTACGGCGACAAGCAGACTGAAGAGCTGGACGCGACCATCGACCGGATCGACTGCGACCTGATCATCAGCGCCACGCCGATTGACCTCAACCGGGTCATCACTCCGAACAAGAAAATGCTCCGCGTCCGCTACGAGCTCGAGGAGATCGGCTCGCCCACCCTCAAGGACGTGCTCAAAGGATTTTGATGAAGCAGAAGATCGCCCTCATCGCCTTCGGCGGCAACGCCCTGCTCCCCGATAGCCAGCGGGGACTCCAGGAAGAGCAGATGCGAAACGCCCAGCACGCCGCCCGGCTGATGGTCCACATCGTCCGCAAAGGGTACGAGCTCATCATCGTCCACGGCAACGGGCCCCAGGTCGGAAACCTGCTCATCCAGATGGAGGAGGCGGTCACCAAGATTCCTCCGTTCAGCCTCGACGTCTGCGACGCCATGACCGAAGGCAGCATGGGGTTCATGCTGGAAAAGGCGGTCGTCAACGAGCTCCGGACCCGTTCGATCGATAAAGAAGTGGCCACCCTGGTCACTGAGGTCGTCGTGGACGAGGAGGACCCGGCCTTCGTCAATCCGACCAAACCGGTGGGCCCCTTTTACACCAAGTACCGGGCCCAGGCGCTGGCCAAGGAAAAGAAATGGACCATGGTCGAGGACGCCGGCCGGGGGTACCGGAAGGTCGTGCCGTCCCCCAAGCCCATCGATGTCGTCTCCAAGTGGGTCATCCGCGACCTCGTCTGCGCCGGCCGGATCGTCATCGCCGCCGGCGGGGGAGGGATCCCGGTCATCATCAACGGCCGCGGCCTCTTCGAGGGAGTCGAAGCCGTCATCGACAAGGACTACGTGGCCAGCCTGATCGCCAGGGAGGTTAAGGTCGACCTCTTCATCATCCTGACCGGGATCGAACGCGTCTTCCTGGATTTCGGGACGCCGCAGGCAAGGCCGATCGAAGCCCTGACCGTCGAGCAGGCGCAAGAATACCTGGCCCAGGGCCAGTTCCCGCGCGGTTCGATGGGCCCGAAGATTGAGGCCGCCATCGAATATATCCAGGCGGGCGGGAAAGAGGTCCTGATCACCTCGGCCAGCCACCTCAAAGCCGCCCTGCTCAACCGGTCGGGGACGCGGATCGCGGTCGCCTAGGAGGAAATGGGTGAACAAAGACTTTATCTCCATCCACGACATTAGCCTATACGAGTTCCATGAGATCCTGGACATGGCCGTCCGGATGAAGGCCGACCCCCATCACTATCACAAGGCCCTTAAAAACAAGGTGCTGGCCATGATCTTCCAGAAGCCGTCGCTTCGCACCCGGATGACTTTCGAGGTCGGGATGCTCGAGCTCGGCGGGCACGCTATCTACCTGAGTCCTTCGGACGGCCAGGTCGGTGCGCGCGAGAGCTTCTATGATGTCGGCAAGAACCTGGAGCGCTGGGTCCACGGGATTATGATCCGGACCTTTGCCCACCAAAACATCATCGACCTGTCGGCCGCCGTGAAAATCCCGGTCATTAACGCCCTGTCCGACCTCCTCCATCCCTGCCAGGCCATGGCCGATTCCTTCACGCTGAAAGAGAAGGTGGGCAACCTTTCAAAACTCAAGCTCGCCTATGTCGGCGACGGGAACAACGTTTGCCACAGCCTGATGTTTGCTGCGGCCAAGGCGGGATGCACGATGGCCGTGGCGACACCCGCCGGCTACGAGCCGAGCCCGGATATAGTCAAGCTGGCCAGGGAAGACGGCAAAGACACCGGTTTCTCCTTGAGCCTGACCGGCGATCCCCGCCAGGCCGTGACTGGGGCCGGAGCCGTCTACACCGATACCTGGACGTCCATGGGCCAGGAGGCCGAGAAAGAGGCGCGGGCCCGGACTTTCGCGCCCTTCCAGGTCAACCGAGGACTGATGGCCCAGGCCAAGAAAGACGCGTTCTTCATGCACTGCCTGCCCGCTCACCGGGGCGATGAGGTCACCGATGAGGTGATGGACTCCCCGAGCTCTCTCATCTTCGACCAGGCCGAAAATCGGCTTCATATCCAGAAGGTGATTATGGTATTATTAATGGGAAAAATCGAAAAAAATGGATAAAGAGAACAACCTCACCCAGGTCAGTCCGGACAATATCACCTTCGTCGAGCGGGAATTCGAACAGACCCCCCGGCCTCTTTCTCTCAAGGAAATCAACGAGAAACTGGCCTTCCACAAGACCGCCAGCCAAAGGGTCGCCGACGTCCTCAAGTACGACCCCAACTGCAAATATCAGGTCGGCGACCTCATCTACAAGGAATACGATGAAGCTCTGACGGTCAGCAGCAAGACGGTCGAGCACTTCAAGGGGACAGTGGTCTTCAAGGTCATAAACAAAATCTTCTACAAGAGCTTCGAGTGCGAAATGCTCGAGGTGGATTATACGGGGGGCGGCCTTTTCCGGAAGTACATCGACTACATGAAAAAGACCAGGACCCAGGTCCTCCTGCCCTCCGACTGCGAGGGAAAAGGCCTGGCTCCCGAGACGATGGAAAAGGCCGAGGACCCCCGCCTCAGCGAGCTCCCGATGACCGACCGGGACATGAAAGCCCTGGAGAAGACCCTGCGGACGGCCCTTTCTAAATCCGTACAATTCTTCAGCTGGAACGACCATTGGCAATTGACCAAGAACCAAGTCGCTGTCCCCGAGGACAAGGTCAAGGAAGCGGAAAAGCACATCCAGGAAACGCGCAGTTCGGCTGCGACTGAGGAACTCGTCACCAGGTTCTTTGGCCTCGAGCCTTCCCACAACCTTTTCGATATAACCTGCGTATCGTTCAACGCGGCCCTGGATAAGAAGTACAAGAAAGAGTTCGTCTTCGTCTCGCCCCTCGGCTGGGGCCGCTGGCACCTCAAGAGCATTCTCAACTCCTTCCTGGAGGAGCTTCCGTTGGCCGCTTCACCGGCCAGGCTGCCGGAGACCGAGGCAACGGAGAAGCCCCAGCTCAGCACCTTTCACGAGTTCCCTCTCAAGATCTATCTCACCTGGAGGGAAGTCCTGTCGGGAGGGGTGCGGGTCCCCAAAAGCCTGAACAAGGAGCTCTCCCATGCCCGGGAATACACCTTCCTGGACGCCGAGGAGAACAAGAGTTACACGGTCTTTTATTATCCCACCGGCTGCTTCTTCCTGGGGTTGAAAGACTTCTTCCTCGCCAACAACATCCCCCAGGGGACGAGCCTGACCCTGGAAAGAAAAGGCCCTGGCCAGTTCAACTTCTGGCTGAAGAAGTCCAAGAAGAAGATCTCCGTGCCGCAGCTGAACTATAGCCAAGCAGAGGACCGGTTCACCAGCCCGGGAGCAGAAGCCTTCACCTTCGCCCTGCCGAACAAGATTATCTTCCTGGAGAAAGAAACCCTGGCCCAGCTCCTCGCCCTGAATGAGCAGAGGGAAGACAAGGACCTCCACGACCTCCTTCTCCTCATCTTCCAGAATTTCGGCCTGGTATCCGACGGCCACTCCCTCCATTTCCTCAGGGCCTACCACCTGGTGGATTTGCTTAAGCAGACCACCCAGGAGGATGTCGAAACCACCCTTCTCAATTCCGCGGAGTTCAGCACCTCGGAAAAGAAGAAGGGTATCTTCTTCTACCAGGAACCCCGCAGGGCCGTCGAAGAAGTCAGGCCCGAGATCTCCATTGAGGCCGGGGAAGCGCAGGTCCTCGAGGCGCCTGGGGAGGCCGTCCCGGAAGAGGCCATTCCCGAAGAGGAAATCGAAAGGGAAGAGGTTTCTCCTACCGTCCCGGTCCAGGTCGCTCCGGCCGTCGAAAGGGTCAAAGTCGAAGTGCCCCCGGCCAAGGAAAAGCCGGTCAGGAAGAAGAAGCCCAAGGTCGAGGGAGAGAGAGGGCCGCGGCCCCGCAAGAGCGAGCGCCGGGTGATCGAGGAGCGGATCGAACTGGCCGAGGGCGAACAGGAGGCGCTGGCCGCCGTCAAGGAAAAAGAGGAAGCGGTAGAAGAAATCGCCGCCCGGGAGAAGAAGGAAGAGCTCAAGCCCGCGGCGGCAAAGGAAATCACATTCGGCGGGTTGTTCGCCGAGAAGCTAAAGAGCGCCCTGACCAAGAAGAAAAAAGAAAAAGAGGAAGACCAGGCCAGATAAGTCTTAGAGATATTCCTAAAACCGGTGGACCTTGCCCCCGATGATGACGACTTCGGGCTTGCCCAGGACGTCGAAGGACTTGAGCGGGTCGCCGGCCACGACCTGAAGGTCGGCCAGCTTTCCCGCCTCCACCGTCCCGAGCTCATCCGCCTTACCCAGGATTAGGGCGCCGTTTTTCGTCGCCGCCACGATCGTCTCCATCGGGCTCACACCCATTTCGACAAAGTACTTCAGCTCGGTGAAGTAGAGGCCGGGATAGAGCTTCATAAACCCGCCCACGCCGTCGGTGCCGATGCCCATGAGGATCTTTCGCTCCCGCGCCTTCTTGAAGAGCGTCTCGTGCATGGACTGCGTCCAGTGCCGCTTCTCCAGGAGAACGGGCGGGACTCCCTTGACCTTATAGAGCTCCCGATAGACTGCGAGCGTGGGCACGTTATACACGCCCTTCTGGGCCATCAGGTCGAGGACGTCGTCCTCCATCTCGTTAAGGTGCTCGATGCACTGGACGCCGGCCTGGACGGCGATGCGGGTCATGGTCGTCGGGGTGGTGTCCGATTGGCCGCCGCCGTGGGCGGTGATGCGCAGGCCGAGGGTCTTGGCCTCATCGACGGCCGCCTGCGCCTCTTCGAGTGTGAAGGTCGGCGAGATCTTGATGTGCTCGAAACCGGCCTTTTGCATCTCACGGACGGCCTTGCGCCAAGCCCACGGCCCGTCGACCGCCATGGCGCCTCGCAACCCATCGCCGTGCCCGCCTGTGACCGTGATCACGTCCCCGCAGGCGAAGAGCCGGGTGCTGTCGATATATCCGAATGCCTGGGCGGCCAGGAGCGCCTGCATGGATTCGACTGACGAACCGACGTCGCGGACCGCCGTTACTCCGCTCCGCAGATACATATCCAGGGTATGGAAGCTGCGGAGCGTGGCCAGGCTGTCGGTGTCAGTGAAGTACTGGATATCGTCATAAGGATAGCCCGTGTGGATGTGGCAGTCGATGAACCCGGGAAGGATCCATTTGCCGGCGACATCGATCTTCTGCGCGCCGGAAGGGACCTGGACCGTCGCCGACGGCCCCACTGCTTTGATTTTTTGGCCCTGGATGAGGACCGTCGCGTTGGCGATCGGCGCCGCTCCTGTCCCGTCGATGAGCGTCGCGCCGACGAGTGCGATTATGGGCTCTTCTTTTTTCTCCCGGGAAAGACCGAAGACAGCGAGGGCAAGAATAAGCGAAAGCCAAACCGTGCTTTTTCCGAATCGATGTTTCATTTCCAGCCTCCTTCGGCGGATTATATTGACCTTGATCAGCTTGGGCAAGCGCTATCTTGAGAGCCAATATTATTTGACGCCTTTGGATTTTCGGTGATATACATAGAATCGGAAGCGTTCTATAAGTAAGGGGAAGGGCATGAAAGAAACGATCCGCTTCGAGATCAACGGCCGGCTCGTCAGCCTGGACGCAGACTCCGATCGCATGCTTCTCTGGGTCCTGCGCACCGAGCTCGAGCTTACGGGGACAAAGTACGGCTGCGGGGAGGGGATCTGCGGCGCCTGCACGGTCCTCGTCGGCGGCGAGGCCGTAAGGTCCTGCCAGTATCCCATGAAATACGTGCGAACCAAGAAAGTCACCACTATAGAAGGCCTGGCCGCGGACGGTAGACTCCATCCCCTCCAGGAGGCGTTTGTCCGGCACAACGTCATGCAGTGCGGGTTCTGCACTTCGGGGATGATCATCACGGCTTACAGTCTGCTCCGGAAAAATCCCCAGCCGACGCGGGAGGGAATCATCCGGGGAATGGAAGACAATCTCTGCCGCTGCGGCGGCTATATGCGGATCATCCAGGCGATCGAGACGGCGGCTCAGGAAATGAAGAAGGGAGTCCGCAGATGAAACGCCGCGAGTTCATGAAACTGGCAGGGGGCGGGATTTTCGTCTTTTTCACCGTCGGCGAGCCTTGGGATTGGCTTGAGGCTCAACAGCGGGCCGGGGGCCGGGATTATCCCACCGACTTCAACGCTTACCTCCGGATCGCGGAGGACGGCAAGGTGACCGGCTTCGCCGGCAAGGCCGAGCTCGGCCAGGGCACCCAGACAGCGCTGGCCCAGATCGCCGCCGAAGAGCTCGACGTCGCGCTCGACAGGGTGGACATGGTCATGGGAGATACAGCGCTCTGTCCGTGGGACATGGGGACGTTCGGCTCGCGCTCTATCAAGTACTTCGGCCCGGCGCTCCGGCAGGCGGCCGCTGAGGCCAGGGCCGTCCTCATCGAGCTCGCTTCCGAACACCTCAAGCTCCCCGTCGTTCAACTGGCGACCAAGGACGGCTTTGTCCACGAAAAAGCCAACCCGCAAAATCGCGTCTCTTACGGGGCCTTGGCCAAAGGGAAGATGATCGAACGGCACCTCGAGCCGAAGCCGCCTGTCAAGCCGGCTGCGGAATATGCGATCGTCGGAAAGCCGGCCGACCGCAAGGACGCCGTGCTCAAGGCCACCGGCAAAGCCCAGTACGCCGGCGACATCCGTCTGCCCGGGATGCTCTATGCCCGGGTTCTGAGGCCGCCCGCCCACGGAGCGAAGCTCAAGACGATCGACCTCTCCGGGGCAGAAAAGACCGAAGGGGCCAGGGTCATTCAGGACGGCGAAATAATCGCCGTGCTGCACAGCTCGTTCGACCTTGCGGAAGGAGCCCTGTCCAAGATCAAGGCCGAATGGGACCTGCCCGAAGCGACCGTCGATAACGAGACCATCTATGAGCATCTGGTCAAGGTGGCTCCCGCGGGAGACGTGGTCGAAGAAAAGGGAAACCTCGAAGAAGGGAAGAAGCTGGCGGCGTCGGTTTTCGAGCAATCCTATTTCACTCCCTATGTCGCCCATGCGCCGGTCGAGCCTCACACAGCCGCTGTCAAAATCGAAGGCGACTCGGCCACGGTCTGGGCGTCGACCCAGCGGCCTTTTGGCCTCCAGGAGGAAGTCGCCCAGGCTCTCGGCTTACCGATGGAAAAAGTCCGCGTCATCACGCCGTTCGTCGGCGGCGGTTTCGGCGGCAAAAACAGGAACAGACAGACCGTCGAGGCCGCCCGCCTGGCCAAGCTCGCCGGAGTGCCCGTCCAAGTCGCCTGGAGCCGGGGCGAGGAATTTTTCTACGACACCTTCCAGCCGGCGGCAATCGTCAAGATCGTCTCCGGCCTGGACGCAGCTAACAAGCTGGTCCTCTGGGACTATGTTATCTTTTTCGGAGGCGAGCGGACATCCCAGCCTTTCTACGATATCCCGCACTACCGGATCCTTTCGCGGGGCAGCTGGGGCCGGGGAGGCGCCGGTGCCCATCCCTTCGAGGTCGGCGCCTGGAGAGCGCCGGGAAGCAACACCAACACGTTCGCCCGCGAATCACACATCGATGTGATGGCGGCGAAGGCCGGCCTGGATCCTTTGGAGTTCCGGTTGATCAACCTTAAGGATGAACGGATGAAGAAAGTCCTTGCGGCTGCGGCCGATAAGTTCGGCTGGAAGCCGGCCAAGGCGCCCAGCGGCCGTGGTTTCGGAGTGGCCTGCGTGAATTATCTCAACACCTATGTCGCCACCATGGCGGAAGTCGGGATCGAAAAGAGCGGCGCCGTGAGGGTGAAGCGGGTTGTCTGCGCCCAGGACATGGGCCGGGTGATCAACCCCGACGGCGCCCGGGCCCAGATGGAGGGCTGCATCACCATGGGACTCGGATACTGTCTGTCCGAAGAGATTCATTTCCGCGGCGGCGCCATCCAGGACCGCAATTTCGACAGCTATGAGATCCCCCGCTTCTCCTGGCTACCGAAGATCGAGACCGTCCTTGTGGACAATCCCGGGCTGGAACCCCAGGGAGGCGGCGAGCCGCCCATCGTCAACATGGGGGCGGTCGTGGCCAACGCGGTCTTCGACGCGGCGGGCGCCCG
>Ga0299915_10002656_pt1 | contig 13014 bp, 5 predicted proteins | sample RVTome_13_FD_200263 | JGI IMG/M metagenome (GOLD analysis project Ga0299915, IMG submission 200263) | Soil microbial communities from uranium-contaminated site in the Upper Colorado River Basin, Wyoming, United States - RVT92D227 (version 2) ...
GAAAATGGTTGATTTGTGTGGTTTTGGTTTATTTGGCAGGGTGTAAAAATTGAAAATGATAGATGGCTAGAGACTGAAATTCAGATAGGTTATTTGTAATGTGACAATGTCAAGTTATATATGTATAGGTGTTTAAAATATTCTGCATATCCTTCTTAATCTGCGGATAACTGCTCAAAGATTCCAGTTACATACATTATAGACATCTAAACTTTTTGAAGGTTTAAGGCCTGTTTCTGAGCCTTCTCATGGAAAATAGCAGATTTCCCGGATATATGTTATATCCTATCACTGGTTTAACATTACGTGCAACAACATTATATTATTTATTAATTCTAAAACCAATTCTTAATAAATTAAACAGATTTCATAAATGCATAAAAAAAGAGTATAAACACTTCTTTTTTTGCCTCTATACTTTCTGCATTATCAGATGTTACTAGTATTGTTAGAGTTGTTTTTCCAAAGCCAATTATTGGAAATATTTTTAGATTTATTGTTTGATCAGGTTTTAAGGATGTGTTTAAGGAATCCTGATAAAATCTGTTAAGGATTAAACCTCCTTTAAATGATGCATTTATCTTCAAGTTTTCAATATCAATTATTCCAATGTTTTTAATATCAACAGATACTGATATACCCCCAGAAATGTTTTCTATTAAGATTATAGGGATTGATACATTTAAATTATCAATAAATATACTTGGTTTTTCTTGTATGTTTTCAAAAACAGTGTAGTTTTTATCTATATCAGTACTATGAGAATTATTTGAAACCTTATTAATATCATCGTTTATTTTTATAGGATTATCCCAGGTTTTTCCAGCGTCTTTTGAGTTTAAAACATAGAGGTCATTATTTTGTATATAGCTTATTGTTACAATTGTTCCAGTGGCTGTTACATCAGGTTGGTTTTCCATTATTGTGGTATTTGTGATTTGTATGGTTTGGAAATTGTATCCTTTATCAGATGAATAGTGTAGATATATATCTCCTTGTTTTTCGCATACTAGATATACATATCCATTTGAGGCTTTTATACAAGGGTTTGTATAGTTTTTAAATATATAGCTTGGTCCGTAGTTTTCTTTGTTATTAAACCAGGTGGGATTACCTGGTTCTAACAATAGCATATCTAGATAGATTTCATTGTTGTTTGTGGTTTTATTTTTTATCTCCCATGTATCATATTGCCATCCGTTTGAAAGGTCTATATCTAAAGATATATTGTATATTGTTTGATTTATAGATCCTTTCCAAAGTATTTTATATGTTTTTTCTGTGTTTTCATCTGTTTCACAGATTAGATAATATGACCATCCTAGATCTTTATGTTGTCCTGACCATGCAGTTAGTCCATGAAAGTTTTTATATGGTGATATACTGGTTCCATGTTTGTAACCTGCTGTTGAAAGATCTGTTATGTTTAGCCAGTCACCTGGATTCCAGTTTAATACTAGTCCTCCTGTAAACCAGCCGTTTCTATCAAAATCAGTTGTTGATCCCTTATATACTGCATATGGGTCAGATAGGTTAGGGAAATTAAATATTGCTTGTATACCTGTATTTTTATCTATTTTATGTGATCCATAGGCTTGCATTTCTGCGTCTCCTGTATAGTCGATAGTGGGTATCTTGAATTCTGTGTATTTATCAGATATGCTTAGTATTTCATTCCAGTTTTTTCCTTGGTTTTGTGAGTATGTTGCTGTTATCTGTGAGTTGTTTGTTTCATTTGTTTTTGTTTCTAAAATGACTAATATGTTTTTTTTATCGGTTATTATTTTTGGGTGTTTTTGTATTGGGAATAATTCTTTAGGTATTATAGGTTTATTATTTGAGGAGCTTTGATTAAGGTTTTTTGAGAATGTTATTGTTTTTTTTTCTGGTAGTTTTTCTATTGGTATTATATTAATTTTTTTTGTTTTTGTTTTTTGTATTTCTTGATTTTCTATGTTTTTTTCTTCTGTTATATTTTGTGCTGTGGTAAAAAAGGATATATTTATCATTAGGATTATTAAAGAAATTGTTATTATTTTTGTTTTGTTTTGTTGGTTTTTATATTGCCGTGATACTTTTCTCATAAATCTTATTGTGTATGAATGGTTTTTATTATAAAGCTTTTCCATCCTTTATTATATATATTTTTTTTATTATATATATTTTTTGAGGATAATTGGTAATGACATTATTAATGTGATTAATAGTTTTTATTTTTTATAAAAAATTAATTTATATTGTTTGTATTAATCTGGTTTAATATAAATATAAAGAAAAAATATAAATACATCTTTTTTTGTTTCTACTCGTTCAGAAGTATTTGAGGATATATATATGTCCAAGGTTGTCATTCCAAAGCCAATTATTGGTGATAATTCAGCATGTAGTTCATGATCTGGCTCTAAGGATATGTTTGGATATACTTCATAATATTTTTTAAGCATCAAGCCTCCGCTGAATATTGCTGTTATTTTTAAGTTGTCTGCATTACTAGTTCCAATGTTTTTTATCCCTACAACGATTCTACCTGCTGGAAGGCCTCTAATGAATTCAATATTTAATATTGGTCCTGCACCATATATTTGGAATGTAAAATCTAAATTGCTTTCTTGTAACCAAGTATTACCACTATTATTTGTTATATATGCTATACCATTTTTGTATGAATCTATTGTGACACAAAATACTTCATAATAGTTATTTTGATCTCCTGAATCTGTTTTACATAAAAAGTAATATATATCACTTACAGAGGCGATGTCTGTAAAATTAAATTCAATCCATTCTGGTTGTGTATTTGGTATATTTTCAGATGCAACTGATATTTCTGTTATAGATGGTCCAGTTAGTTTTTCTTTTATTATCAAAGTGAAATCGCTTGATATATCTCCTATTTTTGATAGGAATAATTTGATTCTTGTTATTTTTGGTAGTGTTGGTGTGAATGATTGCGCAATCATAGTTTGGTTATATATAAGTTGAGCATTATTGAATTGGTTTTGTTCTTGGTCGATTTTATCATTTTCATATGTATTACTTGTATTCTCACCTGATATGGTTAAGATAAAACTAGTATCTATTATTAGTTGTATAAGTATAAGACTTAGTATTTTTTTATATTTTTTCATATCCTATATTCCATTTTTATGTTAATATAATATTTGTATAACTCTGATTTATACTTTTTGGTTAAATTCTACTGTATATTAAATAATAGATTATATTGGTCTGATTAATCAGAAAAAAAAGAGAAAATGTTGAGGGGATTTTTTCCCTCAGATTTTATTTTTTGTTTTGGTTTTTATGCTTCTTTCAAGTTTAGGAGAATTGGTCCAAACATGAATGCTGTGTATTGTTTTACTTTTGTGCCGGCTGTAATTGTGATGTCTACGTTACCGATTGCTATTGTGAATGGTAGTCTAATCTGTGTTACTCCTTCTGCTGTACCGTCTGCGGTTCCTCCGATGAATACGCGTCCTTCTACGTTAATAGTCCATGATACTTCTATATCGCTTACAATGGTTGCTTTTAAGAGTAGTCCACCTTTTACATCTTTGATTTCAACTTCGCTTGTATCTGTTGATTCTTTGACTGTAATGGTTTTAGTCTTTGTTTTTTGGTTATTATTTGAATCAGTTACAGTGAGTGTTACTGTGTATGTTCCACTGTTTTCATAGATGTGTACTGGATTTGCTTCAGTGCTTATGATTCCGTCTCCAAAGTTCCAACTGTATGTGTATGGTACTTTACCACCTGTTACTGTGCTTGTTAATTTTAGTTGGTCGCCTTGTGCAATATTTGTTTGTCCGCCGATGTTTACTAAAAGTTCCTCTGTACCATAAACTGTGACATCAGAAGTATCAGTAACTATGTCGCCATTCCAGTCTAATACTGTAAGTGTAACAGTGTATGTGCCGCCTTCCTTACCCTCGTAGATATGTGTTACTTGTGAAACTGTGGTACCTTTTGATACTATATCCTCGTAAACAATTCCATCGCCAAAGTCCCAGGTGAAGAGGTATGGTTGTTTTCCACCAAATGCTGAGCCGTAGAATGTTATCGGTTCACCAACAGTTCCTTCATATCCACCTAGGTTTCCTCCATCAGCATTTGCACTGAAATCTTCGTCTGCTGGAACGACTGTAACAGTTATGTAAGCCCAGTCGTACATGAAATTATTGTGGTATGGGAATCCTGCTGAATCAACCATGAGGCTTACATGATAGGTTCCAGGGACATTAAATATGTGCGTTGCAACTAAACTTGAACTGTACAAATGATCATGATCAAAGTCCCATAGGTACTGTAGGTCTTGTGGTTCTTCATGACAGCATTCTGGGCATTGTGGGAAGCAGTATGCAAAGCTACCTGTTGCATCAAATGTTACTGGTTTGCCAGCTTCAACAGTTATTGTTGGTCCTATTGGTCGGAAAATATTTGCGTGTATTCCAAGCCATGGGTCAAACCTTACCAGTCCATAGTTGACTATATTACAACCGCGTCCATTTGCTATATATCCTGTTATTGGGTCTTGTACAGGGCCAAAGATTGGATCACTAGCTGGTCCGTCTACCTGTCCCCAATAGTTATACCTTGCATCAAGATCATGCATTGGATCCTTGTTTACTACAGCATATGTATAATAATGGCAATCATTGTCAAAGTAGTTACATTGCATGGTTATCTCATTGGCATAAGCTGGTTGCTGATATATTGTTTGGTCAATAGAAACCATCACTCCAGGATATGGAGCTGTACCTGAATAAGTAAGATTCCAATCGTCGCCTATTGTTTTGAAATAGTTACAATTGATGGTGACATCTTTTGGTACATTATCTGGAGTTGGACCTGGGCCTGGGCCTGGGCCTCCTCCTTCTGTAGCAAGGACTTCAACGTCATCAACAAACCATATACCTTGTCCGCCATCAGGGGTAACTCGATGGAATGCAATTTTTACATTGCTTTGACCGATATAGCTACTAAGGTCTTCCACAATTGGAGTAGCCCAGAAATTACTAGGTTCTTGTCCAAGGTCTCTTAAGGTCGTCCATGTGGAACCGCCGTCTGTTGATATTTTGACGTAATCGTGTTCAACATAAGAAGCTTGTATATAGTGATAGGTTTCAAAGCTGAGGCTTATTGCTGTGTATCCTGCGCTGAAATCAAGGGTTGGTGTAGTTAACATCTCATCTTGGGCATAATAGGTCCACCATAATCCAGCAGTTTGCACACCTTCAATTGGTGCTGGTGAGGTATAAATCTGCCATTCACTGCTAGTGGGGATTTCAGTCCACCCAGAAGGTATCCATGATCCTTCAAATCCTTCATCTAGTAACATCACATCTGCAAATGAACCTAGTGGAAGTTCTACTGTTGGTGTGACTTCAGCTCCATAACACCATCCAGCAGATAGAATATCTGTTATTTTGTTGTTAAGGACATCTGCTCTTGTAACGTTTCCCTGAACCATTACACCATCAGCTCCACCATATGTATACTGAACTGCTGGTAATATCTCTCTTACATATAATGCAAATGCAACATCCCAGCTATCATCATCGATATACCAGAAGTCTAATGTATCACCTGATGGAATTGTTACTTCTGGACTGATTAGCCAGTCATTATTTGGAACATCATATCGAGCTTCAGCAGATTGCGCACCATTATGCTTTTTGTAATTACTATTTTGCCAGAAATCATTTTGACCGTCTACGTTATCTTGTGTCCAACCAGGTGGAAGACTTGTTGTAGGTTCAACTGGTGACTCAAACCCTTCATTGATTGAACCAACTGCAACATCATCTATATAGCAACCCCATTCGTCGTTTGAGGTATATTGCCAGGCAAACTGTACATTCTTACCATAATAAGCACTAAGTCCAAGGCTATCAAAGAGCCATGTTTCTGTACCTCCAGTTGGTAAAACATAGTTTTTAAGTAGTACCCATGGTCCAACACCGCCACTGCCACCAGTTAAATTCTCGTTTAGAATATCTCTAATTGTGTTGTTTTGAACAATGATATCCGCAATTCCTGGTCCGTCCATTTCTCCGTATATATGTACACCTTTTATAGTGAACATTGTATCTGTAACTAAACCTCTAACGTTATGTATTGTACAATTCTGAACAGTTACATTGCTAGTATAGATTCCAACTGCTGCATCATCACTTGTAAAGACTTGGTTTGGAGTAATATCAAATTTCTGTAAGACTGTTTTTAGACCTGTTACAGTTCCTTGCGGTAGACCATATGCTTCTATGGTATCAACATAAGAACCGCCGAACATTCGTACGGCAACTCCACCAGTGGTGGATCCTGTATAACTGTTATAAGTAAATGTATATAGGACGGTAGCTCCATTAGAATCATAAATGTTACAGGTTATTGAGGTGGCTGAGTTAAAGACCACTTCAGCTCTGTACCATTTATTCAACGTAAAAGTAAAGGCACCACTGTAATATTGTGTATTTGATCCAGCATAAGTTGATGAATATAGTAATATGGTGTTGGTGTTATATCCAAGGACAAGGGCCCAACAACCGGTAGTTGTTGCACCAAATCCTAGATATGATCTACCAGTAGCAGTTTTATAAAACCATGCAGAAACTTTATCACCAGGTTGTCCGACTGAAATATCGGTTCTGTATGTCCAATACAGGGTAGAACCACCATCAGAAAGTCCATAAGCTCCGTCATGGGCAGCTGCAGGTGTAACCGTTCCAGCTGCAAAATCACCTATTTTATAATCATCTCCACTGTCTTGCATATAGCTACCTTGTTTCCATGGTTGCCATACCCAGCCTGTACCTCTTTCGAAATCCTCGATCATCCACCATTGAACAACAGGTGGAAGTACTATTGGTTCAACAATATCGACTGTTCCTTGTATAAATGATCCATGATCATGATCCCATATACAATTGGTTTTATCTAAGGTTGATTGAATCCACTCTCCAGTAACTGTAATTTGTTTGTTAATAACGATATCTTCAACAAATGTACCATTTCGAGCAATAATAGTATCCCCACCTAGAGTATCAGAATCATCAATTCCTTCTTGTATAGTATCAAATACTTCTCCAGTTCGCTCATTGTAGACTTTTATATCAACTGTGTCAAAGAGCAGGCTTAGTTCATTGTTTGCAGGTGTTAAATCTCTTGGATGTTCAACAGCTGCTTGACAAACATAGTACTCTTCCCATGCTAATCCACTCATTGCTGGGAATGTAATAGTCTTTGTTTCACCAGGATTTAGTTTTACATTTTTCGTTTCACTATATACTGCAGCACTACCTTGTATCTTTATATCATCAAGGTAGAGACCTTCCTGAGTTACACTACTATCTGAAAAGAATACGAATGCAACATAAACAGTACCAGAATCATCTATCATATTTGCAGGATCAAATGCACTAAGTGCATAATCATTAATCCAAGCGGGATAGTTGAATGGGAACCAGTATCCATTCCAATTTACAAGATCAGGTGACCATAAGAGTTCCATATAATCCCAGTAATATTCAACATCATAGTACATGTCAAATATAACATTACATGCGTCTCCTGCGTTGATAGGCGGGCTGATAAGCCAATCCTCTGAGTTAACAGGATATTGATCTGTGTCAGGATCACCCATCCACATAGAAGCAGTACCCTGATTTGCTCGTACATTTGTTGGGTTCCATGTTACATCATCCCAGTTAGCATCTATAATTGTCCATTGTCCAGGACTACCTAGATTTGGTTCTCCATACCAGTCAATTCTTGCCTGTGCTTTAGCTACTTTACCTTCTTCAGTCTTTTCGTCGCCTCTTATATTTTGAATACCTCTATATGCGTCACGTGGTACTTCATTAAAACCACCTATGTAGCCTTCAAAATCTTCAGTAAGTTTAGTATCCCAAACACTAGTAAATGGTTGTTCATAAACAGCTAGTGTTACTGGAACATCTAAACCAGTCCAAGCTGAGTTTTGTGTAACGGTTACCTTTGGAATCCAAGCACTTGCAGCCATTTTTGAGACAGGGTTATCAATTGAAACAAGTTGAGCATCTACAGGTCCAATTGGCATATTAGCAATAGTTAAAACGTTATTAGTTGTAACTTCATCACCTACTGGTGGAGTAACTTTTGCTGTAACAGTATAAAGATTAGATGGTGGGAACGGCCAATCTGGGAATAAAATGTTTCTTATTTCTCCCTTAGCGAAAACTGTACCATTTACCCATTGGTCATAATCAGTAACCAATACTTGTGGTTCCATAATTGTAAAGTCATTGAAGTACCAGTAAGCATTACAACCAGATGTCGGATTAACGAATCTGAATCGTATTTTTACATTTGGTTGAAAAGCTGCCCATGCTAATGTATAGTCTTTAGCTCCAGAGTTACTACCTGATACAGTACCAAATGTATCAATGAGATATGGGAAATTAATACCTCCATCAGTACTTCCTTCAATGTATCCTCGGGCGTTAGTGCATGTAGATGAACGATAGTAGTAGTGATAACCTAAAGTTAAATGAACATTTGATGCTAACCCGCAGTTAGCAGATGGTGAAATCATCCATTCATCTTGAATTTCACCAGGTGTATAATAGACACGTGGACAACCACTATATGAAGTGTATCTATACCAATCATTATTATCCCATACTTTTGGGAATTGGCTACCATAATCTAATATCTGCCATCCTGTAGGTGGAGCTGCAGAAGTCCATGCACTGTCGAAATTTTGGAAATATATAGTACCTATACCTTGTAAATGGCTTATCTTTACATTATAATCCAGGGTCTTTTGTGTATTACCATTGTTTGCTGCTCTTATTTGTACTGGTATCAGATTTGTCCAGCCACCAGTTGCATATGGATCAGGTTGTATAATTTTTAATACAGCAGCATCTATCGTTTCTATAAAATCACATATTTTCACATTATCTACATACCAATAGTCAATGTAAAATGGGTCTCCAGCGAATCTAAACCTTATTGATGTTTGTGTCCCTATAGCCCCAGGACAATTAACAAGATATCTGTTAGCAACAACATTACCTGTTATTGGATTAGGCCATGGTGTTATATCAATCCAACTGCTACCACCATTTGGCGTCATCTCTACATAACAGCTAGTTCCAGCACCATACCAGTCTATCATACTTCTGAAAGTAACCCATAGATCAGTTTCTACACTTGTATCAACAGGTAGTGATTGTAAATATTCGCCATCTTCAGCGCTTCCCCAATACATTCTAGCTTCTGGGGCTACACCACCAGCATTGGCACTAGAAACTACACTCCATCCAACCCCATTTGTTGTCCATAGATTTAAATTACCAGCGTTGAAAGCATCCTCAAAGTAACAGTCAATTACTGGAGCAGCACAAGAGCCGACACCAGTCCAATCAGCATCACCATAATTAGGATAACTACCTACTGAAATTGTAGCTAACAAAACACCGCCTGAGTCATAGACCTCATACACGTTCTCATACTCCCAACTACCTGCATCTACGTAATCAAGAAAAATAGTATCTCCATCATTCACTGTAAATGTGTAGGTTGCTGGTCCCGTTCCACTTAAAAGGTCACATTGCATTACCCAACTTCCAGCCACGTATACATCTAAGTAGTTACCATTCCATCCATCACCATAGGTATCATAAAGTTTTACCGAATAGTCACAGCTTGCAGCTTCTGGAGTAAGAGTTAATGCTCCAAGTAGCATAAATGCTGCTATCGCGAATAACATCAGCTTCTTTAAATTTTTATTTTTTCTCATATTTTTTTTCCCCCACAAATATTTTTTTATTTTTATCAGTCTACTAATAACTCATATATTAGGTCGAATTATGGAAAAATATTTTTTTATTTTCTATACTCGCCTCTTCCGTATATTATTCCCCCACATATTACGAGTTATAAGCATATCTGTATGTTACTCGTAGTATATAAATTTTATCAAAATGTTATGTTATAATAGGTAGTATTTATATTATATCGTAACTCCTCATAATAATAATTTAACCTCTATACTGACGTTTTAATACCTATATCCACATAAATTATCTCTAAATATTTTATAAAATATTACTTTATAAGGTTTTTTATAATTTACTTAAAATTATAAGTTATTCATTAATACTTTCTAATTCTCTAGCATCTAATTTACTTCCTAGTTTTAATACTTTTCATAAATTTTGTAATTTTTTAATAATTTATATTTATATTTTATATTTTACATTTTCCAATTACGAAATGATTAAAGGGAAGGGTAAAGAGTCATTAAAAACCATATCTGTAAACAAGTACCATATTTTATAGCTCTTACTTCTAAATCTTTACCTAGCAAGTAAAAGATTTGCTCTTGAAACTCTTAGGAATACTTTTAACCTGGATTTTTTAAAATCTTTTGGTAAAAATTTACAAAAATAGCCAAATATAGTCTTTTTTAATAATATTTCTCCTAAAAAAAATTTTAACTAACAATTATCTTGATTATTGATTCGTTACTAAACGCATTATCGTCATCTATAACAACAAGTCTTACAGTGTAATTTCCTGGTTCTGTATAGGTAAAATTTGGATTTTGATAAGGATCTACTCTTGATCCTAATCCTAGATCCCATTTATATGTTAAAATTTCTCCATCTGAATCATAACTACCATTGCTGCTAAAATATACTGTTAAAGGAGCTTTTCCACTGGTGGGATTAGCATTTGCATTTGCAATAGGTTTTAAGTTTATTTCATTGTTACCATCATAGGTATTATTGTTAGTATTATTTTGTTCATTACATCCGCAGAGAAAAGCTGTAAGTATGAGTATTGTTGCAATAATAAATGCTTTAATTTTTTTCATATTTTTCCTACCTAATAATTACTTTACTAATTATTCTTACTATATTTAAAATTTGAGTTTGTAAAAACTAATTTAGATATTTATCTTAAATTATTATAATAAATTTAAATTATGAATAAATGAATAAATTACACCAATAAATCCTCCATAAATTTTTATAAAAGTAAAAAATCGTTATCAAAATTATCTATAAAATAGTTTAAAATTCTAATAACAAAAATTATATATACATTTAAAGACTATATTTATAGCTATTCATTGGGGGTAATTATTATTAATGAAATATTCCATTAAAAAATTAATATGTTTGTTTATTGTTTTCTTATTATTTATTATACCTTCAGGATTATCAACTGAAATTCAAATAAAAAATGATGATACTTTAAAAAATACCTTTCAAGATACATCAGAAAACCTTTCACTTAATAACATAAAAATAAAAGAAATAAAAGGTGGGACAACCCTTTCGATTACAATTCAAAATGAAGGAAATATAGATTATCATAATATACAAATACTAACTAGATTAACAGGCAGATTAATTTTACCTCCTAAAGTCCGTACTCATGAAATAGATCTTCTTACAGCAGAAGGACCATTTAGCACTGATATAATAAAAGATAAAATATTTGGAGTTGGTAAGGTTCAGATATCAATAGGAGTTAAAATAACTGAGGAGGAAGTAATAATAGGACAGGTTACGGCACTTGTTATAGGATTATTTATTATAATTTTACAAACAATATTAAATGAACAAAATTTGTATGAGGGATATACTCTTTTTACATCAGAGTATTCAACTGATACATATCTGATAAATAATGCTGGGGAAGTTGTGCATCAATGGAATGGTTCTTATATACAAGGTCTGGGAACCTATCTTCTTGAAAACGGTAATCTTATAAGGAGTGACTGTTCAAAAAAACCTGATACACATTTTTTAATAGGTGGATTTACAGGACATGTTGGAATATATGCACCTAATGGATCATTAGTATGGGATTTTGAATATTCAAATAATCAACATTGTCTTCATCATGATATTGAACCATTACCAAATGGTAATATTTTAATGATTTCTTGGGAATATAAAACTTGGGTTGAGGCTGTTGCTACTGGCAGAAATACAAACATTGTAGATAATTTTATTTATCCTGATTATATTATAGAAGTAAAACCCACCGGTTTTAGTAGTGGTGACATTGTTTGGGAATGGCATGTCTGGGATCATCTAATCCAGGATTTTGATCCATCTAAAAATAATTATGGAGTCGTTAAAAATCATCCTGAATTAATAGATGTCAACTTTGCAACCATTAAAAAAGACTGGACCCATATCAACTCAGTTGATTATAACGAAGAATTAGATCAAATATTGCTATGTTCTCGTTATTTTAATGAGATATGGATAATAGATCATAGCACTACAACAGAAGAAGCAGCAGGCCATAACGGTGGACGATACGGTAAAGGTGGAGATCTATTATATAGATGGGGTAATAAACAAACATATAGAGCCGGAGACGAAGAAGATCAACAATTATTCGAACCGCATGGTGCAAAATGGATAGAATCAGGCTGTCCAGGCGAGGGAAACATCTTAGTTTTTAACAACCAAAGGGTATTAGAAGATGAACCAAACCCAAATTTAAGACGTTACTCTTCAGTAGATGAAATAATTCCACCTGTAGATTTAAATGGAAATTACCACAAGATAGGAGTAGCATATGGTCCAATTAGTACAACCTGGAGTTATTATGATGAAGAAAATCCACATGATTTTTATTCACCTACTCTTTCAGGTGCACAACGTTTACCAAATGGTAACACATTGATATGTGATGGGGATCCAGCAGGGAAATTTTTTGAAGTTACACCTGAAAAAGGAATTGTCTGGGAGTATGAAAATACATTTAGCCAAATAAATAATGTATTTAACATATATCGCTATTCACCTGATTATCCTGGAATCAAAATCCTTTTAAAATAAATTTATAAGGTTTTTTAAAAAAATAGGATGAAATGGAGATAAAATTAAAATCTAAAAAGTTAAATACCCCAAGTCATAAAACTTGTTTCCTTTTCAAAATAATTAGCAATGCGGTTCATTGCCTCATGTACAGTTTGAAAATTGCTATTTTGTAATATAT
>Ga0299915_10002657_pt1 | contig 13014 bp, 14 predicted proteins | sample RVTome_13_FD_200263 | JGI IMG/M metagenome (GOLD analysis project Ga0299915, IMG submission 200263) | Soil microbial communities from uranium-contaminated site in the Upper Colorado River Basin, Wyoming, United States - RVT92D227 (version 2) ...
GAGATTCTCTAAAAAGAGAATGTTCCGGTAGATCTCGCCGGTATTCCGCAACAGGGTGGCCAGGAGGCGCTGCCCCTGGCTGAAGGCCTGGTAGAATAAAACAACGTCTCCTACGCTCGCCCGTCCGGAGATCGTCCGCCAGACCATCCAGACCATGGCTAAGGCCGTCGTCAGCAGGGCCAGGGTCCCCGCCCCGAGTTCCGCGGCAAGGTGCCCCTTTTCCAGGGCAAGCTTCTCTTCCCGCAGGCGGCCCCGTAGATGCTGGTAGGCATCCCGGTAATGCTTCCCCAAGGCAAATAGCCGTAATTCCAGCGCCGCTTCGCGCAGGGTAAGAAGCCAGTCGAAGTAATGGCAACGGCGCTCCTCGACGGTATTGCCAAGACGCCAATTGTTGAACCGGACGATGTAACGCAGGGTGACCCACAGGGCAGGCAGGGCGCCAATAAGGAGCAGCAGGGGGATCCAGGGCGAATAGGAGATCAGCAAAACGGCCATACCCGCCATGGTGAGGCTGTTCTGCCCGAGACTGCCCATCCCCTCCAAAAGCTGCAAAGGCCTGCTCTTCGCGTCCACCTGCGCCCGGTGCAGGCGATCGTAGTAGGCGGGGGAATCATAAAAACTCAAATCCGCCCTTAGGGCCTGGTCGTGAATCAGACCGGTCATGAAATCCTGAATACGCTCGCTCTGGATGGTACGCACCCACTGCACGGCGCTCCGCAGGATTTGCTCGATGACCAGCAGCAATCCAAGAATACCGAGGGGGAAAATGACGTCATAAGTCTTGATCCCACTGATGGCAGCGCCCTGCTTGGCGACAACCACCAGGGAATCTACGACCTGCCTCGTCATATAGACGACGGCAACCGGTAAGACGCCCTGGACAAGAAGCAGGATCAGCCATACGATCATCCACATCCCCGCAGCCTGCCATACGAGCCTCATCGTCTTCGGGATATAGGGCAACTGCCCGCGCAACAAGGCTATTTTTGACAGGACATCATTCATTTTTTTCGGTAATTCCAGCCGCTTTTCTTGTCATTCCGGCGGAGGCCGGAATCCAGTGTTTCCGGGGCGCTATGGACCCCGGCTTTCGCCGGGGTGACGGCAGGATGGGGCTTTTAGCGAATCCGTCAAGTTCATGAGGCAGTACCCCAAATTATATTTCTCTTTGCAATGCAACGCGCAGGGGGTGCCACAAGCGCTGCAAGTAGATCCGCCACGCCGGGGCATCCTGCAACCCATAGCGCAGGGTCAACCAGATGCGGTCGGGGAAAAATGCCTGCCGCAGTAGCCTAATGGCATCGACGGGATCATCTACTAAGGCCAACAAGAAAATGAAGCGTTTAAGGCCGATGCTTATGCGCAGTCCTTCCGCGATCAAACGAAGGGGGACGAATCGCCTTAAAATCAAACGGCGCAGGGAAGCCGGCGCCAGATCAGACAGCGGCAATTGTTTCTCCGGGTCGCCGAACAGATCCGCCAATGTCTGGAGCACCAGCCAGGTTGCACTGGAGACCCGCCAGGCGCGGGCACGCCGGACGACAACACTCCAGTCGATTTGCAATCTTTGCCGGGCATAATCCAGGTCCACCAGGGTGCGCAACGCCGCATCAGACATCTGGTGATTAACGGCCAGATGGACACAAATATGAATGATCGCGTCCTCGGCAGAGAGCCGGGGCATGTTCTCTCTATTGGGGGGAAGCGTTCTTTGCCAGATGACCTGTTCGTCAATCCGGGCGGTATGACGTAGCCATTCGCCCGGAAAAACGTTCCAATGGAGTTCAACCATCGGCGCGTTGGTCTTGAACATTTGCGTTTCTCCTACCAACGCATCCTGTAATGCCTGGGGTCGGTTTGTTTTTGACCGAGACGAATATCCCAGGGAATGCATGACTTGACGCGCGGCATCGAGTCGGCTGCGCGACACCCACAAGTCCACGTCTCCCATTGAGCGGAGGGCGATGTTGCCGTAAACCGATTCGGCGAGCCATATACCTTTTAGCGGAATGACCGGGATGTCGGCCGCTTGCAACGCGCGCAGGATTTTCCCCACCTCGTGAAAGATCCTTGTGTTGCGGGCCGCGCTGGTAAGATAGATTTTACGAATACGCTCAGCAGCCGGCGGCGGCGGTGTCACATCTTTCGCTTTCAATGAAGCAAACAATACCGAGGCAACCCCGGTTTTTTGCGCCAATCCAATGATGCGCTCCCAATCTAAGTCGCCGAGCTTTTGGACGTCGATTCCGCGGCCTGATAGTAAAGCGATTAGACGCTCAGCATCTTGATTCATAAAAACTGCCTGCTTCACTTCTTTATCTTTTTCTCATTTCAAGTGAGTAACTTTCGCATCCTTTATCAGGAGGCGCTTCCTTTGTGTGTTTTTCCCCTCCCTCGACGGGAGGGGATTAAGGGGAGGGGGAGATAAGCAGTTTTCCCTTATTACCTCTAAAACTCCGTCTATATTTCGTAAAACCTCATTGTTCCAAAATCTTAAAACCTTAAAACCATTTCGTTGAAGGTATGTATCTCTTTCTATGTCCTTATTATTTTCTGCCGCATGTTGTCCGCCATCCACTTCAATAATAATGCGGTTTTCAAAGCAAACAAAATCAACTATGTAATTATCTATGGGCTGTTGCCTCCTGAATTTTAAACCTTGCATCTGTTTCAGTCTCAAACGGCTCCAGAGCAGTTGTTCCGCATCTGTAGGTCTTTTCCTCAGGGCTTTCCCCAGTGTTGTTATACTGTTGCCCGTAAAATCTCCCCCACCTTAACCCTCCCCGAAGGTGTGAAAAAATTGGGATAGAACATAATCCCCCTCCCCTGGCGGGAGGGGATTAAGGGGAGGGGGATAAATAACTCAAAGAAATCTTTAACTCTTCACCCTCACCCTCCCCTTTCCCGTCAAGGGAGAGGAGGTATTATTGCCGCCGCCCGGGCCTGGGCGACTTCACAGAAGTAGTCGACCGGCCTGTCCAGCTCGCCCGTTTCCAGGTAGGAATGGGCCGGGCACCACAAGCAGAGGTTGACGATGGGGCAGCGGCGGCAGCGCTCCAAGAACTCCCGGCGCTGCGAGCGCATATCCCGTACCTTTGGCACAACATGTTCCCAGGCCTCGCGGAGCGTCCCTTGGCGCAGATCGTACATTGTCTCCGGCGCCCACAGGGAGGAGCACAGGCGGAACTTGCCGTCGTAACTGACGTTAAAACTGCCGTTGCCCGCCCCGCAGTGAAAGAGATGGTCGCAGCCGATGTGGGTGAACTCTTCGTGGATCAGCTTGTCGCAGCCTTTCCGGAGTGCAGAAAAACGCTCTTCGTCGGCCCTTTCCAGTGCCACAATCTCCTCCGGCGTCAGACGTTCGGCCTTGATCTCCGTGTTGCGCCTCTCATCCCGGTCGAACCGCAGATGCAACTGAGGATCAAAGCGGAAATAGTCTTTCGTGCGGGCGCGGCAGAAAGCGGCAATCGCTGGCAATTCGTGGAAATTGGACCGGACGGCCATCGCCTTAAGACGGACTTTGACGCCGTTTTCCAGGAGCCGCTCCAGGCCGTTCGTGAAGGCGGCGAATGAGCCGGGACGGCGGGTGACGCGCTCGTACGTCTCCGGGGATGCGCCGTAGACAGTGATTTCAATGTCCCGGGGCGGGTATTTTTTGAACAATTCAATGTGCTCGTCCCGCAGCAGCGTCGCATTGGTAAAGACTGAAACGAGTAGGCCCTTGCGCTTGAGGGCCAGGTAAATCTCCGAAAAGTCGTCGCGCAGGAGGGGCTCGCCGCCGGAGATAAGGACCCACATGGCCCCCAGGGCTACTGCCTGATCGGCGATGGCGTTGATCTCCCGTAGCGTCAGTTCCCTTGACCGGGCATCCTGATCGCCGGGAGGAAGATTGATATAGCAATGGCGGCAGTCGTTGTTGCAGCGCGCCGTCACCTCCAGGTCAAAAGAGAGCGGAACGCGCTTGGCCTTCAGTTTGTCCCAGAGGGGGAATTGCTGGATTTCAAGGGTGTCGGTCATGACCGGCTCCTTGCCAGAATTTTCTCCGCCTGCTGCATGAGCGCACCGTCTAATCCGGCGCCGCGATAGCGTACCCGCACATGAGATTCTTCAACATGCCAGGCGTTTGCCGCGCTGCGCACGAAGGTCGCCCACGCTGCAGGCTGGTGCGCATCGTTAAAACGAAGCGTGAGCGTCCAGCGTTCAATCGGACGACCAAGCCACTCCATCCGTACATCAAAGGCTTCGGGCGACAGTTTGTGGTACACGGCATCGCCCAGTTTGGGCATCGGCAAGCGCACGGTGTAAGATAGACGAGGATGCGCGAGCGCCAACCATCCTCTGGCCATACGCCGATAGAGCGCGTTCTCCTGAACCCTCGATAGCCCATCGGCCAGCCGGGGGATCGCTTGCAGCATGGCCTCTTTCAGTACCAGGCGTAGGTCGAAGTAGCGGAGCACGGGCCATGGATATGCTGTGGGCTGGAGCGGTACGGGCTTGCCCTTGCGCGTGATCGCGATAACGACGCCGAGCAAGTTCTCGTCGAACGTTGGCGCGTCACTTCCAGCACGGGTGCGGTCGGGGCGCGTGACGATGAACGCGCTTCCGCCACGCACGCCTTTGCCAATGACGCGATGGCTGAACAGGTAATCGGGTGCGCGACAAACGGCAATGTCGCCCGCGGCAACATCGGCGGCGGCGCGTGATTGGATGCGTAGAACATCGCCGGCGCGGACGGTCGGATACATGCACGTCCCCTGGGCGCGAAAGGTCACGCCGTCCCGGTCCGCCAGCACCCTCCCGATGTCAAGAGAGGCGATAACGAGACTTCGCTGGCCAGAGGACGCCGGCAGAGGCCGGAAGGATGGCGCATCAGCGCACGATTTCATCTATCATCCTTGCCGCTTATTGCTTCGGAGTCAGAATGCCCCGCCGCGTTAACTCGCTCGCAAAGCCGAGCACGTCGTTTTCGATGTCGGCGAGGGGTGTGTTGTACTCACTCACGAGCGATGCGGCCACGTCCTTCAGCGTCCGCTGTCCGTCAAGTTTTTGCCAGATGGCCTGACCGGTCTCGTTCAGGGTGTAAAGCTCGTCGTCCGCATCGCCGATGCCAGCCACCAGAGGGACAATCACGACCTCGCCCTCGATCTCCCGGGCGACCACGTCTTCGGAAGGCGTGCAGATGGTTTCCAGTATAATTTGTGCCTCCATAAAAATCAGGCCTCCTTGCTCACTTTTGCCTGTCAAAAGCGGTAAGAACGTCGAATCACCTTCAAGAGTTTTGCCAATTACGTCTATAGTCTTATGTCTTTTCTTCCCTCTTGCCATCCGCGGCAGGGTCCGTAATCCCCGCCTTCCCTCACGGATTCCCATGGTTCGGCTTCGCTCACCACAAGCGGGCCAAAACTCAAGGGATCAAGGGGTAGGCGGGGGCGCGACTACGACGCGCCATCCATAAAGCACGCGCTGCACACACTGGTAGCACAATTTCACGCGGCATCATTCGAACCCCCTGAAGCAGGAAACTTACACGCCGCCAACACCCCCTCCTCCGGCTTGCTCCGCACCAGAACAATCAGTTCGGGTTTCCGCCAGGCTTTCTGCTCGCTTTGTCTTTCCTCGCTCATCTTTTCCTCTCTCTTATTGTTTTTTCCCTATCCAATTATTATGAATGCCCGCCACCATCCATGGCGACCGATTCCTGGCTGATCCTCTCCCTCCATGCTGCGGTTTCCCATCCCCGTTCGTTCTCCCCCAGCCAACCCAGCCAGCGCGCCTGGGCGTGGGCCACCTCACACAGGTAGGCCACCGGCGTATCCAGCGTCCCGTGCTCCGCCCACGATTTCGCCGGGCACTGCTCGCAGAGGCCCTTGAGGAAACAGAGGGCACAACGGCGCAGGTAGTCGGGATTCGTTGCCCGCATTTCACGGAGACGGGGAAATTGGGCAAGGGCGTCGCTCAAAGGTGTTCCTGCCAAATGCACCGTCAATTCCTGCGCCCGGACGCCCATACACGGCTGCAATCGGCCATACGCGTCCAAGCAGCCGCTGTGGCTCGAACAGGCGCCGCAACCGAACAACTTCTCCCCCGGCGGTCCCATAAATTTTTGCGCGAATTCGATTTGGCTCTTGCGATATTTTGCCGCGTCGCGGGTCAACACCGCGAGTCCATCTTGCGGCGACAGGCGCAGCCCGCGAATATACATGTTCTTTGCTTCATTATCACAGCGATTACGGAGGTCATAGAACATCGAGTAGGACGGCGGCTTGTCCATCCACGGGATCGTCCGCGCCCACGCCTCGAAGTCGTCCATTTCGCCCACGTTGGGCGGCAGCACGGCGCTCTTGACGATGAAGGGAACGCGGCGTTCCAGGAGAAAATCCACCCCGCGCCGAAATTCCGCGAACGAACCGGGCGCGCGCGTCACCGCCTCATACGATTCGCACGTCATCCCGTAGACGGTGATCTCGATGGTAACAAGCGGCGGGATGCGTGCGAACAGGTCGGCAAGGGGGGGCGTAATCAGACGCGCGTTCGTGAAGACGAGTACCTTCATTCCCAATCGCCGCGCAAAAAGGTACAACTCCTCAAAATCGGGACGGAGCAAAGGCTCGCCCCCCGTGAAACGCACCGTAAGGCAGCCTATGTCAGCAGCCTGCATCAATATGTCCTTGACCTGCGGGGTGGTCATCTCGCGGGCCCGTGCGTCGGCATCGTTCTCGGGCTGGTTAATACAACAGTGGATACAATTGTTATTGCACCGTTCGGTCAATTCAATATCAAGCTGGCCCAGCAGCGGCCGCTTGCCGCGCCAGATATTGAATTCATGGGGCTTGAGCTTCTTTACGTAGGTCATTTATCCAATTCTAAAAAATAGACGGAGGGCTGAAGGTAAAGCCCTCAACCGGTTCGCCACCGTCGAGTCTGCCGATTTAGGACTTTTTCTTTCCTTCGGCGTTCCCAACTTCAGCCTGCATCCTGCCTTTCTTCCAGATTCCCAAGGGCCAAAACCCAAGAGCCTGCCCTGAGCGAAGCCGAAGGGGATCAAGGGCTAACTGCCGCCCCAGTCAGAACATGGTCCGGCACATGCCGGATACCAACATGCCATGAAAGAATCAGCCACAGCCCCCCAATACTCGTCACCTTACAGAATCCTAAAATAGCCTCCTCCGGCTTGCTCCGCACCAGGACGATCAGTTCCGGTTTTTGCCACTCTTTCCTGCTTTCCGTCATTTTTCCTCTCCTCTTTATTAAAGATAGGCTGAAGTTATTTAGGCTGAGGCTTTAAGGAAAGGCAATCACCTAATTCAAAGCCTTTGCTTTTACCTTCAGTCTAAACCCCGTCAGCCTTTTTTCAGCCTGTCTTTCCCGGCTGGCAAGAACAATTAGTGGCTGTCCCCAAATCTTACCCAAATTTTAATTTTAACTGCTTCCAAGTCCTGCGCACCCACCACAGGTCATAGAAGCATCGTCGCACCAGGCTCCGCCTATTCTTATCTCACCCCCTCCTCCTACCTTCTTACAAGCAGTCAGCACCACCTCCTCCGGCTTGCTCCGCACCAGGACAATCAGTTCGGGTTTCGACCAATTTTTCTTTTCCTTACTCATCCTTTCCTCCTTTTTCAGGTTCCAGATTGATGTCCTAACTCTTGAATCCTTGAACCATTGAACTCTCCCCCCCTACTATCTTTCCCACAATCTCCCCGCTTTTGTCGAACCGCATTACATAACAGGGCACTTCTTTTGCCAGTTGTTCGATGAGGCCCAGGGTTTTGTCCCACCAGTCGGCGGTGACGAAGGGTTTGATGATGCAGGCGAGCAAACGCTGTGTGATCTTACGGCGGTCGGTAAGCGGCGTCAGGGTGTTCTCGTTCGCCTTCTCGATGAAGCAGATCGCCCGCAGGGGCGCATCATTGGCGGACACGACTGGGATATCGCCGTGGCTCCAGGTGCCGTAGACCCGCCATTCACCCCCACCCCCGTATCGAGTACGGGGCAGGCTCTGGCCCTCCCCCGTCAAGGGGGAGGGAATTAAGGAGAGGGGACGGAAACATTTGCGGACGATGTTCCGGTCGTCGCAGAGGATTTCCACCTCCACCCCGCCCTCCCCCGTCAAGGGGGAGGGAATACCTTTCATCAACAGCCGCGTGATCGTGGATTTACCCGCATCGGAATGGCCGACGAAGAGTATCCCAGCACCGTTGATGATCGCCCCTGCCGAGTGGAGGTAGCAACCCCGGCGGTCGGCGAGCAGGCGGGCGATGAGGATTTGGTCGGAGGGAAACATCGTCAGGGAATGGAGATCGCCCTTCCGCCAGGTATCCTCCCGGACATTGTCGTTGTAGATGCGGGCGCGGGTGTGATCGGCGTTGAAGGTCGCGACGCGGTGGAGGGAGGGGTCGTCGGTCTGCGGCGAGATGCCGAGATAAATGTACGATCCATTCTGCTGGTAAATGGCCCAGGGCGGTTTGCGATAGAGTTCCCGGCCCAAATCCTTGCCCCTCAGATCGGGCAGGGTAAAGTGATGGCGGATCGTTACCGTATCCGCTTCGGGGCCGTCGGCACGGAAAGCGGCGAACTTCGGGTGAAAGGTCTTATCGTCGATGGGCAGGTCGCTGTCCACCTGGATCGTGATACCGGCAATCCGGAAATAGCGGCGGTGGTTCGCCTGCCAGTCTTGCTTGAAACGTTTGTTTTCCCCGGCAACATCACATAAATGTTCCACGGGCGCGGAAAAACGTCCGTGTTCGAGCCAGCCATAAACGGGGCACCACCGGCAGTCTTTCCGCTTATCACAGGAACCGCAATGCTTATCATACTCCACGCCGCCGCGCACCTGATCGGCAAGGGAGGGGATGAAGATGTCCCAGGCCTCGCGGAATGTTCCCCGGCGGAGGTCATAGCGCATGGCCGGGTCCTTGAGGAAGGAGCAGAAGGTCATGCCGCCGTAGGGATCGACATGGAAGTCCCGCCGGCCGGCGATGCAGCGGGCGAACAGACGATCATCGCCTTCAGCGTGCTCGTATTCATGGGCCGTCGCCTCTTCATGGGACATATCCGGCTGATCCAGTGCCACCACATCACGGGGGTCGAGACGCTGTCGGGCAATTTCTTCATTGCGCTCAGGGTCATGGCAGGAAGAGAGATAGAGCCATGGGGCGCCGACGCGCCAGTGTCTGCTCAGAGATTGGGCGAGTTCCGTCATTTTTTCCCATTCATGCCAGTTGTCCCGCATGGGGATCAACTGGACAATGAAGCCCGCCCCCGCTTCCTTGAGGTAACGGAAACCCTGCATGACCTTTTCGAAGCCGCCGGGGTGGCGGGCGACATGGTCATAGGTCTCCTTGGTCGCACCGTAGAGGGCGACCATCTTGGCCCCCTTGCGTTTGAGTATGTGTGCGATTTCCGGGGTGATTAGGGTTCCGTTCGTGTTGAGGGTGTAGGAGACGGCCTTCCCGGTCAGGTACTCGAATATTTCGGGAAAGTCGGGGCGTAACATGGGTTCACCGCCGAAGATGGACCAGCATCGCGCCCCCAGGGCGCGGGCCTGATCGACGATGTTTCTGATTTCGTCAAAGGAGAGTTCACGGTTCCGGGCTGGATCGCCTTGGGGAATCCACAACCAGCAATGGCGGCAGTGGTTATTACAGCGGTAGGTCAAGTCAAGATGACCTTCCAGGGGGAGGCGAAAATCGTGGAGTCTCTTTTGCAGGGTAAAATCCCTCACGGTCCAGCCTTCACGAGGGGAGATTTAGATTCTCTTAAGCACTTGATAAACCATACAGTATAGAAATCCGCGCTATTGCGCAATCTTTTTTTGTCCCCATCGCAATCACATAGATTCCGGAGATGGCGAGGCCGGCGTTGATGAACCAGCCCAAAAAAGGAACCGGAAACATCAGCCATCCCGGGATTTGAAATCCATAAAGGATTCCCCAACGGGTCAAGACCTCTGAATGACGACCATCCCCCGCCGTATAAGCTCCACCATTAAATCCTTATCATTCACGCTCTGCCCGAATGTACTTCCTGTATGAAACACTTTATTACTTTAGCCTGACCCCGCAACCCCGCAACGGAAGGCCTTGATGGATAAGTGGATCCGCTGGCACTCCCGCTTGACAATATAGCATAATTATGACAATATTTTGCTATGGGTGTCTACGCCATTATCTTGAAACGCAGCGCTATTGCCGACTTGGATGCATTGCGGAAATACGATGCCACGCAAATTGCCGACGCAATAGAGAGACACCTGCAACACCATCCCACGAAAGAGAGCAAAAGCCGTATCAAACGGTTGCGCGGTATCAGCAACCCAGACTACCGGCTACGAGTTGGTGACTACCGCGTTTTCTACGTAGTCGACGAGGATGCGCGCCGGGTTGATGTGCTGAGGGTTATGCATAAGGACCAGACTCTAGTCTATTACAAGGAGTTAAAGCGATGAAAATTGCGCCTATGGGAGTGGTGCGGAACAGCTTCGCGAAATATCTGGAGGCAGCCGAACAGGAACCAGTGTTCGTGACGAAGAATGGGAAAATCACCGCAGTCATCGAACACATCGAGGATCGTGACATCGAGGACTACCTCCTTCAAAAGAGCCCGCGCTTCCGTAAAATGCTCGACAAGGTCAAACGGGAGCGTGTCTCCATTTCTCTTGCCGAGTACCGCAAGTCCCGCGGCATCTAATCTCTTGTCCGCGCCGAACAGAAATTCGAATCAGGAGAGCCTCTTGCAAAAGTATTTTTTGTGGTTCGATAAGCTCACCACGAACGGAAAAACTAAATAAATTCAACCTAAGCCCGTTCACCCTGAGCCTGTCGAAGGGTAAATTACGGACTTTTGCAAGAAGCTCAGGAGACATATTATTTATTTCATGGAATCAGGCAATTTGCGGCCCGGATTCCCCTCCTGGAAATTCCTCCCGCCCTTTTTCTCAATGCCTGCCAAATGCTCATGACCAACCAAGGAAGGGCCCTTTTTCATAAAATACGTTAAATTCTTTTCTTCCCCGCGAATGTTTATGCGCTCGATCGCGGTCCATAAATTCAAAATAAAATTGCCCACCCTCATCACGTCGCAAATAGGCAGCGAATGGATTCCCCGCCCATCCGCGCCATACCCCGAGTTTGCGCTATTCCGCAGGAAAAGAGAATTACCCCCGAATTACTTTTAGCTTTTCTGGTTCCCGCCGTATAAAATCGCAGCTTCAAAAGGGTCCGGTACCTTTCCAGGAATCATTCGTAAAGGAGGTAGTTGATTTCAAGGACAGATAATTCCGAAAAAGCCCTATTTTCTTTTCAATCTCCTTTTCACCTTCTTCTGGATCTCTTGCAGGATTTTTAGCACTCCGATCTGGGAAGCCTGGCGATGAATGTATGGCCAATCCATCTCATCATAATGGGCATACATCAGCATCTCTGCCTGGACGCGGGCTTGAAGATCATCCCATTCCCGGGCCATTACCATTCGGTCTAAAAGAATATCTTCTACCTTCAGGATTTTGAGTTTCGTTCCCTCGATTTCAATTTCATTTAACTCCCCCACAACCAAATGCCCGATTTGCAGAGGCCCCGGAGGAAACTCGACCGGAAAGGGAATTTGAGGGTGGCTCCAGTGACGATAATCCCCCGAGCGGACAAGTCCAAGTTCTTCCATGACCGTCTCAATTTCCTTTCTTTCCAAAGGGGGAAGAACCATATCAATATCCGCCGTCGTATAGCCTCCCGCGGTGTAGAATTCGACAACGGTTCCACCCACCAGGACGGCAGGAACCCCTCGCTCCTCGAATCCCCGGGAAATCGCAGCCGCCAAATATAGCTGCCTTTCTAACTGCTGTTGTCTGCCGATCGCTTGCCTGAGCAAGTGCCCTATTTTATGCGAAAGGGTCACGAGAAATTCTCCAGCATCTTCGCTTCCGAAGGATGCCTTGGCCTCCTCCGTTTTAAATCCTTCCCGTATGCTTCGACAATCTCCCCGGACCGTTCTCCCCAGCTTTTCCTCTTGCGGGGGATTTTTTTAAAGCTATAAGTGGTGGAAACCTTGAGGGGGGTAGAAAGGGTTTGGGATTTGTCCACGAAAGATTTCAATTCCGGCCATAAGAGAAAATTCCGGTTCACCCTGAAGCGTCTCTGATTCCCCTGAGCCCAAGAGAGGATCAACCCCATTTGATCCAGCTTATCCAATTCCCTTTTGACAACCGGGGCGGGTTCGCCCGTCTTCCGGCTTAACTCTCGCAGATGGTATTCCTCATCCGGATGTGTTAAGAGATAAATAAGAATTTTCCGTTTCGATCCTGAAGAAATAAAATACTCCAGCATACCCCCTCCTCCTAAAACTGTTACTAAAAGTGTAACATTATTTTAAAAATTGTCAAGCCCCAATGAGTAGAGGGCACAGGGTCAAGCATCGGTAATAAGGTATTTTCTTTGCCACTCACCCCTTGTTCAGTTCTCTCATCAAGGTAGCCACTTCCTTGCAAAAAGGGTCTTTAATCTTGCTATGGCGCATGGGACTTAGCTCCGATAATTTGGTTATTTGAATTGCCATGGTCCTGATTCCTTCCAGGTTGCTTTGAAGACACGGCCTTCTGCCAGTTGTTTCGGGAAGAAAGAGTAACTTAGCCAGCTGAGTATTGATCCAGCCCGGACTGAATGGCATCTCTTGCCCTGCTCATAAGCTCACCCACATTTTCAGCACGATAGCCTGAGACATCTATTTTTTGATGTATGATCATCTTTACCTTTCCCGGAAGGAGATTTAAAGTGTGGGGAGGCAAAATCTTTTCGGTGTTCATAAGGGTGACCGGAAGAAGCGGCACCCCTATATCTATGGCGAAAATAAACGCTCCCTTCTTGAAATTCCCCATCTTTCCTGTCTTTGACCTGGTCCCCTCCGGGAAAAAAAGCACTGAGGTTCCATTAACGATCTTCTCCTTGGCCGAATTGATCGAGGCGATGGCTTTTTCAGGATTCGACCTGTCAATAAAAATGTGGCCCACCTTTTCACAGCCGA
>Ga0299915_10002658_pt1 | contig 13010 bp, 8 predicted proteins | sample RVTome_13_FD_200263 | JGI IMG/M metagenome (GOLD analysis project Ga0299915, IMG submission 200263) | Soil microbial communities from uranium-contaminated site in the Upper Colorado River Basin, Wyoming, United States - RVT92D227 (version 2) ...
ATCTCTTTCGCCTCCTCTGCGGGGCGCTGCTGCTTGTTGTACTTTATCTCTTTGCCGCGCGCTTTCTGGAGAGCCTATGGGCAAGGCGATTCTTCCTCCTTTTCCTCTCTCTTTCTTCCGGCCTGGGCTGGCTCTATCTGCTCCTCCTGCGGCCCGGCGGAAATCAGCCTCACCCTCCGGATTTCGGCCCCGGAGTGGTGATGCCGGAACTGATTACTTTTCTTACTCTCTTGTTGAATCCGCTTTTTTGCTTCTCCGTTCTGCTGCTGGCAGGATCCCTGCTCTTATTCATGCTGGCGATCGAGCGGCGGTCTTTCGGGCTTGCTTTTGGGGCCGGGCTGGCGGGAATGGCGCTGGCGAACGTGCACTCTTATGACATTATCCCGCTCGCCCTCACTCTCTTTCTTTATCTTGCGGCGAGAGGGATTATCCAGCGCAGATTCCCGGGCCCCGAAATCGCCCTGGCCGCGATCTTCGGAATAATGCTGGCTCCTCCCCTGCTCTACCAGTTTCATCTCTATCGCGATTTGCCGGTTTTTCGGCTGAAGGCTGAGGTGGCGACCCTTTCGCCCCCGCTTCTGCAATATCTTCTGGCGATGGGGATACCGTTTGCATTTGCTCTTCCCGGAATGTGGATTGCCCTGCGGCGCGCCGGCAAGCAGCCGGATTTCTTCTTGCCCATCGCCTGGCTGGCGGCGATTCTCATCTCCGCCTATCTGCCCTTTCCCTTTCAGCGGAAGATGGCAGAGGGGATGCAGATTCCGGTGGTCTTGCTGGCCGTGATCTTCCTCCACGGCAGGGTCTTTGAAGCCGCTAATTGCAATAGGCAGATTAGAGGCTTGCTCGCCGCGGCTGTGCTCATTTTCTCTTTCCCTTCCAATGGCTTTTTTCTTCAGAAGGCGCTTCGTGATTTGCAGAGCGGCGGAGCAAGTTATTACGCCATGCTGATGCCTCCGCTCTATTTGCGGGAGGAGCAGGGGGCGGCGCTGGGCTGGCTGAATGGACGAGTCTCTGCGGATGAGGCAATTCTATGTAACAACCTGCTGGGCTCCTATCTCCCCTCTCGCGCGGGCGCGAAGACCTATGTCGGCCACTGGGCGGAGACGCTGGATTATCCGCGCAAACTGAGGCTGTTTGCGGAGTTCCTCTCGGGCCGGATGCCTGGCTCCGAGAGGGTGAAGTTGCTGCGAGAAGAGGGGATAAGGTATCTGTTGATAGGGCCTGAGGAACGGGCAATAGCGCGGGGAGAGCCGCGCCTCGAGGGGCTTCCTTTGCGCGAGGTTGGACGCACGGGTGAAATCATCATCTTCCAGGTCGAGCGTTAGAAAGCAGTCCTTTCTCGGCCGGCTCTGGCGAGAAAAGAGAACTGAGGGGCTGATTCTCCTTTCCGTTGCGGCTACAGTGGCCGTGATGGTATGGGTCATTTCAAATCGGCCCATCGGGATCGCCGGAGAGTGGACCTGGCCGACAAGGGTGGTGATAGGAGCGCGCTTTTGGACGCCCCTGGGTGCCGTGGCCCTGCTCATCGCTGCGGCCGGCTGGCTTACCCGTCCCAATCGCTGGGAGAGAATGACCGGCAAGCGGCGGGCGGTTTGGGTGATATGGCTTGTGCTGGTCGCCTGGCTGCTGGCGGCGGGGATACTGCTTGTGCCGCAAAGCCCGGTGCTTCTGACCGGCGGAATCATCGCCAGCAGCCAGGCGACTTCCTATTTTTCCGCCGCGGTGGAGATCGGCGACCTGCCGGCGGCGCTGAAAAACTTTCCCGCGCTGATGGAGAAACTGCCTCTGCACGCCCGCACCCATCCGCCCGGGCCTGTCATCTTCTTCTGGGGGGTTGATCATCTGGTCCGAAGGTGGCCCGCACTGGAGAAGGGGCTGGAGGCGCTTTGCCTGCGGTTGGACAAGGAGGGCACGCAGAACCTGGCCGAGGTTCTCAGCCGGGAATTCGGATTTCCGCTCACCAGAAGCGATGCTCTGGCTGCGGTTTTGTCCGCATTCTTGCTGGCCGGGGCGGGCAGTCTCTCCTTATTCCCGCTCTATGGTCTCGCTGCTTCGCTCTATAATCCCACCACCGCCATGCGGACGATTCTGCTTTTTGCAACGGTTCCGTCTTTCCTGCTCTTTGCTCCTTCGATTGACCAGTTGGTTTTGCTCTTTGCCGTGCTCCTGCTCTGGGGATTCCATCTTTTGCGCAAGACTGGCAGCCCGCTCGTCGGCCTCTTTCTTGCACTGGGGCTGCTGATCAGTCTGGGTCTGGTGGTGATGCTGGTCTTCATAGGCTTGTGGCGGGCGAGTGAAGGATCTGCGCTTTCCGGCCGACCCGGGGCGAGCGGAAGGCGAATCTTTGCGGGCCTGCTGGGAGCGGCGGCCCTATTTTTCGGGGTCTTTGCGCTTCTTCGTCTGGCCCTTGGGCTGAATTTTCCGGAGGTGATACGGGCCGGTCTCGCCGTCCACCGGCATATCACCCTGGAGGAAGTGGGACGCACTTACTGGAAATGGGTGATATACGATCCGGTTGAGTTTGGCATCTTTTTGGGGATGCCGGTTGTGATATGGGCCATCGGCGGAGTCCGGAGAGGTTTTGCCCTGGCCTGGCTCGGGACCCTGGTATTGCTGGATCTTTCCGGCTGGGTGAGGGCGGAGACCGGACGCATCTGGCTCTTCTTGATGCCTCCGGCGGCGATGCTGGCGGCGAATCGCCTGGGGGAGACGGGAAAGCGCTTTGATTTGGCGTTTTTCTCCGCTTTGGTGCTCCAAATCGGCCAGGCGATGACCATGAAGGCGGGCCTGGATATCTTCATTCTCAAGTGAGGAGAATGTGAACCCTCCTTTTCTCTCGGTGATTATTCCGGCCTACAATGAAGAGAAGCGGCTGGAGCCGTCGCTGGGCGTGATTACGGATTATTTCGCCTCTCAGCCCTATGCGGTTGAAATCGTGGTGGTGGACGATGGAAGTTCGGACCGCACCTGTGAGATTGTAGAGGCCTGGGCGAAAAGGGATCGGGTTAGAGTGATCCTGGAGAAGAACCCGCGAAATCTGGGCAAGGGCGCGGCGGTGAGGCGCGGGATGCTCGCCGGAGACGGCGAGCACTTGCTTTTCATGGACGCGGATCTTTCCACCCCGCTTGAATCAATTGAGGCTTTTCTCCCCCATTTGAAGAATGGCGCTCCCGTTGTCATTGGGACGCGAAAACATCCGGAGGCGAGAATCGAGCGCTCCCAGCCCTGGCTGAGAAGGAATCTGGGAAAGGGTTTTGTAATGCTGGCGAACCTGATGCTGGGGACGCGGCTGAGTGATTTCACTTGTGGTTTCAAGTGCTTTTCCAGGCGGGCGGCGCAAGAGATCTTCTCCCGCAGCCTGGTTATCGGCTGGGCTTTTGACGCGGAGATTCTCTACCTGGCGCACAACCTAGGCTACCAGATTGTGGAAGTTCCGGTTCGCTGGGCACATTCTTCCGGCAGCAGGGTGAGGCTGAGAAAGGATGTGCTCAGTTCGTTCTTGGGCCTTTTGGCGATACGGCGAAACCGGCGGGAGGGCCTTTACCATCTGCCTCAAGAGGGAGGAGGCCGTTGAAGGGGCGCCGCACGGATCTCATCATTGCGGCCTTTCTGCTGGCGCTGGCGCTGGTTTTCTGCGGGCGGGCGATTTTCCAGGGGCGGGCGCTCTTGCCGTTGGATATGCTGCTTCTCATGGTTCCCTGGAAGGCGCATGCCGCGGCCCTGGCGGGAAGTCACTTTCTGCCGCAGAACCCGATGTGGGATCCGGTGCAGCAATATTATCCCTGGCGGGCCTTTGCGGTTGCTTCTCTCAAAGCCGGCACCATTCCCTTGTGGAATCCTTATTCCTATTGCGGCCAGCCCTTTTTGGCCAACCTGCAGTCCGCCCTCTTCTATCCGCCCAACCTGATATTTTTACTCCTCCCGCTGTCGGCGGCCTTCACCTGGGGAGCGGTGATTCACCTCTTTCTGGCTGGATTCTTCTGCTACGCCCTCTTGCGACAATGGCGGATTCTGCCTTTGGCCGCGCTCTTCGGAGCGGTGGCTTTCATGCTCAATGGTTACATCATCGGCTGGCTGGAGTATCCGGCCTTCGGACTCTGGGTAATTACCTGGCTGCCGGCGATTCTGCTTTGCTATGAAAAGGCGATTTCCGGGGGCGGCTGGAGGTGGACGCTCTTGACCGGAGTTGTCATCGGCATTCAGTTTGTCGGAGGGCAGTTGCAGATCTCCTCCTATCTGATAATGGCTTTTCTGCTATACGCGCTCTGGCGGGCCTTCTCGGGTGAGGGAAAGCGAGTGGTTGTGGGCCGGCTCGGAGGGGCTTTGGCGGCGCTGGCAATCGGATTGGCCCTGGCGGCCGTGCAATTGCTGCCCACGGCGGAATTGGCTCCGCTCAGCGGCCGCGCACTTAAGAGCCTGGAAGAGGCGCGCCAATTCTCTCTTCCCCTCACCCATCTGATTCTCTTTCTGATTCCCAATTTCTTCGGCAATCCGGCAGACTACATCTATTGGGGAGATCTGGGCGGACGCCATCCTATCAACTTCTTCGAGACCGGCTGTTATGCGGGAGTGATGACTCTTCTCCTCGCCTGGCTGGCGGTGCGCTCCTGGCGAAAGCCGGCGGTTGGTTTCCTGCTGGCTCTGGGGGTCATCTCACTGCTGCTGGCTCTGGGCACTCCCCTCTTCACGGTCTATTTCCACCTTGGGCCCGGGGCGAAGCAACTCGCCGGCCTGACGCGCGTATTATGCCTGACCGATTTCGCCCTGGCCGGATTGGCGGCCTTCGGAATCGACCGGCTGTTGAGGAAGGAACCTCCCCTGGCGAAATGGGAGCCTGTGGTATTCGGCCTTGGCGCGGCGCTGACAGCGGCCCTGGCAGGGACCTTCTTTGGCCCCCTTCTTGAGAAGAATCCGCCCCTGCTCGATAACTTCGTTCAGCAGGCGTGCCGGTTTCTGATTTTGCTCGTCATCTCCTTTCTTGCGGTCTGGTTGATGGCAAGAGGGCAAGGAGAGCCTAAGGCTCGAAAAAGCAGCGTTCTGCGACGAGGTGCGCGGCAGTGGGCTGCGGGCGTATTTGCAGTTGTGGTGTTGACAGCCGACCTGTTTTCCTTCGGTATGAAGTTCAATCCCGCGACGGAGCCGCGGCTGGCCTTTCTTCCCACGGAGGCGACGGACTTTCTGAGACAAGAGAGCGATCATGGGCGCATCGTCTCCTATCGGCCGCCTGACGGGCGGCCCCAGGCGGCGTGGGAATGGATGATGCCGAATACGCCGCTGGTCTATCAACTTCGAGATGTGCATGGATATGATTCTCTTGCCCCGGGCCGCTATCTGCGGCTGATAGGCTCTACCGACTGGGGTGCGCAGGGGAACTGGCCTGCGCCTGATTCTCAACTCGCCGATTTGCTGGGGATAAGATATGCTTTGACCACGGCGGAATTGGAAGGCCCGAAGTGGGAATTGGTGAAGTCGGCGGAGGCAAGGATTTATCTTAATCGAAAGGCTTTGCCCAGGGCATTTGTTGTGAGACGAGCGCGGAGGATCGCAGAAGAAGATTCTCTGCGGATGGTTCGAGGCGGAAAATTCGATTTGCGAAATGAGGTGCTTCTCTCCGGCGCGCCGAATTCCAATGCCGCGTCGAATGGAGAAGCGGAAACGGCGAGCGGGGAAGCGGTCTTTCTCGAAGACGGCATTGATGCTCTTTCACTGCAAGTCAATTCTCCCGAAGGCGGATGGTTAGTGTTGAGCGATGCGGCCTATCCGGGGTGGAGGGCGGAAACTGACGAGAAGCAGGTGAAATGGGAAGTGGCGGATTATGCTTTCCGCGCGGTGAATATCCCCGCGGGAGAGCATCTGGTGAAATGGAGTTATGAGCCGGCGACATTCAAGGTGGGCCTATTTGTGAGCCTGGTCGCACTGGCTGGGCTGTGCGCTTCTTTCACATATCGGCTGAGAGAACTGGCGGCGGGCGTGCCCACGCCCGCCCTGCAAACCGCTCGCTATTCACAACAGAGCAAAATGAGGTCTGGTCCTGAGGGCGGTGTAAGGAAGAGATGATGAACTCGGGTGTGGGCTTGGTGGCCACGTTACTGAATGAAGAGGAGACGCTTCCGGAGTTTTTGGAGAGCGTTCTCTCTCAGGGGCGGCCTCCGCAGGAGATCCTCCTGGTTGACGGGGGCTCGACCGATCGTTCCCGTGAAATCATCCAGCAATACATCAATAACGGCGCTCCCATAAGATTACTGGTTATGGAGGGGGCGAATCGTTCCCAGGGGAGAAACGCGGGGGTTCGGGAGAGCAGCCGGCCGATTATCGCCATGTGTGACGTCGGCTGCCGGCTGGCGAAGGACTGGCTGGGGAAGATTGTTGCTCCCCTGGAGCGCGGGGAGGCCGAAGTTGCGGGGGGCTATTATCTTCCTGAGGCGAAGGGGACTGTTAAGCGGGCGATTGCCGCGGCCATACTTCCCACGGCGGAAGAAGTGAACCCCGACACTTTTCTGCCGTCAAGCCGATCGGCGGCTTTTCTCAAGGAGGCCTGGGAGAAGGTCGGGGGCTATCCGGAATGGAGTTCGCTGAATGAGGACACGCTTTTCGATTTGGCGCTGAAGAAAGCCGGCGCACGCTTTTGTTTTGTCCCGGAAGCGGTGGTCTTCTGGAAGCAACAGGGCAGCCTGGGCGGTCTGTTTCGACAGTTCTACCGTTATGCCCAGGGCGACGGGGCTGCGAAACTTTTTTTCGGCCATTATCAGAAGGCCTTCCTGCTCGCCGGCTGGCTCTTGTTTCTGGCGCTTTTCGCCCTGGTGTCAGTAGGAAATGCCCCGGAACTCTCCCGGCTTCCGGCTCTCTTGTTGGTGTTGACGGCTCTGGGTTATCTTATGCGCTACGCTCTGCGCGCGCGGCGGAGGGGCTGGGATTGGGCGGCGGCGCTGTTGTCGCCGGCGGCGATGGCGGCGGTTGATGTGGCGCATTTCCTGGGTTTTCTATCCGGCGTGTTGAAGGGGCGCAAGGGTGCGAATAGTCGAGATTGAATATCTAGGGCCGCCGGCACTGGGAGGGGTGGAGGCCTTGGTGGAAGCCCTCTACCGCGGTTTCGCTGGCGCGGGGCATGAAGCAGAAATATGGTGCACTGATCTGGCTTCCTTCGAAGGTCCGCGACACGAAGCCGGAGCAGCAACAGTCAACGGTATGAGCGTGAGGCGGTTCCGCACCAAGTGCTGCCGGCTCTATCTCTTCGACCCTCATCATCTCGTCTGGCGGGGCCTTGGCCGGGCGCTGCGTGAGGAGACAGGCCCGGAGACGCTATTTCACGTTAACTCGTTCCCTTCTTATCAGGCCCTGGCCGCCCTGAAGGCAGTGAAGGCCGGCGCGCCTGTGGTCATCACTCCCCATCATGACATTGAATCCCTGGGGCGGTATCTGCGGCTGTGGAGGGCGAGGCGGGTGATGCGCGGTCTGCTTTCCGCGGCGCGCGCTTTCCCGCGCCTCAATCTCGCGGTGCACACCCGGGCGACGAAGAGGTTTTGGGTGGAGGAGATAGGCTGGCCGGAGGAACAGATTCGGATTATCCCCAATGGGGTTTATCCTGACGAATTCGACAAGATTTCCGCAGAGGAGACCGGGGCGGCTGCGGCTGGCTGGCCCAGGGGAGAGGTGCGGGTGCTCTTTGTCGGGCGGTTGGCGCGCGCAAAAGGAGTGGATATCTTGCTGCGCGCGCTTGCCCGGACAAGGGGAGCGTCGCTGCTGATAATCGGCCCCGACGCGGGCGAAGGCGAGAATTTGAGGAAACTGGCGCAAGAACTGAAGATTGAGGAGCGGGTCAATTTTCTCGCGCCGCCGCCGCGCCGGCAGGTATGCGCGGCTTTTCGCGCCTGTGACCTCTTTGTTCTTCCCAGCAGATTCGGCGAGAACTTCGGGATTGCCGCAATTGAAGCGATGGCGGCGAGAAAGCCGGTAATAGTCAGCGACTCCGGCGGGCTCCCTTCGCTCGTCCGGGCGGAGGAAAACGGCCTTATCTTTTCTTCAGAATCAGTGGAAGGGCTGACAGAGGCGCTGAACTATTTGGCTGGAGCAGCGTCACCGCGCCAATCCTACGGGGAGGCGGGCCGAAGAATGATGGAGTCGGCCTACACCTGGGAGAGAGTGGTGAAAGAATACCTGGCGCTCTTTACCGCCGCGCTCAGCGCGGGGAAATCTCGCGCAGGTAGTTGAGCGCCAGTTCGGCGGAGTGATTCCAATCGAAGGTCTTTGATCTCTTCAGGCCCTTTTCCCTCAAATCCTCAGCCAGTCCCCTATCTGAAAGCACCCGCACCAGGGCGTCGGCGAGTATCTCCGGCGATTTCGGGTCTATCAGAAGCGCGGCCTCTCCGGCGATTTCCGGCAGGGCGCTGGTATTGGAGCAGATCACCGGAGTTCCACAGGCCATCGCCTCCAGCACCGGCAGGCCGAATCCTTCATAGAGGGAAGGCATGACGAAGACCCCGGCCGCGCGGTAGAGCGCGGGGAGTTGTCGGCGGGGGATATAGCCGAGCCAGCGCACCCGGCCGGCGATGCCCAATTCCTCGGCGAGTCTTCCCAGCGGGCCGGCGGTATCTCCCGGCGGGCCGATCAATACTAGCGGCTGTGCGGACCTGCAAAGAGCATAGGCGCGCAGAAGCACGGAGGTATTCTTGCGAGGGTGAGAAGTCCCTGCGGCCAAGACATAGCCCGGCTCAAGGCCCCAGCGAGTCTTCGCCTGTTGGGCGGCATCCGGCGCCGGAAAAAAGAGCGGGTCTGCGGCACAGGGGATGACGCGAATCTTATCGGGCGGTGTGCCATAGATGCGCGAGATATCCTGCTTGGAGAATTCGGAGATGGCGAAGATCAGCCTGGCTGCTTGCAGAGAGCGGGGATAGATATCGCGGAAGATGCGGATTTCGCGTTCCGGATAGCACTCCGGGAAAGAGGCCCAGCAGAAGTCATAGACGACCATGACTGAAGGAAAGGGAAGATAGATGGGGAGAATGCTGCCGGGGAAGATCCCCACATCCGCCCTGTGGATGCGGGCGGCGAGAGGCATCCACAATTTGAGCCAGAGGCGAAGGGGAGGCACGGCATGGAAACGGCATCGGGGAGAGGAGAGGAAGGGCTGGAGCAGATCTGATTCATCCGGGCGGGGGCGGCGATGAAGATAGAGATGAAGTTCGTGCTCACCTTCCAGTTGTGCCAGGGCGGAGAGAAGGAAATAGGTGTAGTTCTCCACCCCGGTCTTTTCTCTGGTCAGCAGATAGCGGGCCTCGACTGCGATTCTCACGCTTCTTCGCCCTCCGCGCGCTCTGTTTCCGCAGGAGCGGGGCTTGCGGCGCCTGGTGCGGCCTGGTTGGCGGCAAACGAGAGCGCTCGTCTGCGGGCTTCTTCAAGGTGCGGGCCGAGGAGACGGCGCAAGGGGCTCAACTGCGCCTGTCGGCCCAGCAGAGAAAGGGAATGGCGGAGATACCAGTCGAGCCTTTGAAGGTGATATTCGCCGCCGAACTTGTTGTAGAAATTCAGCGCCGCGCCGGCATAGGTAAGGCTCTTCGCCAGGCTGGCATAGTCGAAGGCCCTGGCGTCAAGGCGATTGCCTGATTTCTCTTGATAAGCCTCCACCAGGGTGCGCACGGCCTCCTGCGGCAGGTCCGCCTCCGGTGAATTGAGCAGACAGGCGAGGTCGAATTCCGCGGGGCCGATGGTGGCTTGCTCGAAATCGAAGACGGTCAAGCGCGCCTGGTCGAGCAAGAGGTGGTGGGGAGTGAACTCGAAGTGGATGAACCTCTGGGGGCGGCCGGCCAAGAGCCTTGCCAGCGGCTGGTAGCAGCGGAGGGCCTCCTCGGTTCTGGGCAGGGCGGCGAGATCTTCAAGAGCGCCGAAGAGCCTTTCCAGGGCGATGCGAAAAGCATTGAGGTAATATTGCGCGGTCAGGACTTCCTTATCAATCCTGCGCACCTCTTCCTTGAGTTCCGGCAGGTGAAGGGAGGCGCGCCGATGCAGGGAGGCAAGGCTCTCGATGGCGGCTGAGAGAAGGTTTTGTCGGCCCTGAAGATCCAGGCCTTCCAGCCTCTCCGCCAGGGTTTCCATGCCCACATCCTCCATCAGCAGGAGCGCCCGGTCGGCCCGGCTTAGTCCCCCGCAGGGCCTGGGCACAGGAGAACCGTAGTCGGCGAGCATCTGCAGCAGAGCGCGCTCTCGGCGATAACAGGCGGAGAAGAAGGCGACTCTTCCCTGGAGATAGGATTTCGCCATCACCCGGAGAGGCCCCGCTTCGGCGGGGGTCCATTGGAGGTTGAGGCGAGCGATGGCATTGCGGGAGGCCTTCCCGCTTGGCTGAAATGAGATTATCTCCGCCTTTGCCCGGCGCGCCTCTCCGAGTGCCTGCTCTATTTCTCCCGGCTCGAAGCCCAGCCATTCCTTTATTTGGCCGGCGAATTGAGCGGAGGAGGAAGACTTCTCCTTTGCTGCGGCCTGGTGTTTCCGGGATCTTTCGCACCAGGAGAGAGCGCTTTCCAGGGTGCGGATTCTCTCCCGCAGGAGGCGATTCACCCGCTGGCGGGAGGAAGAGAGCGGCCTGCCAAAGGAACTGGCGCCTCCGTCTGCAAGGCTGGAAGCGGAAGTCAGCAGTTCGAGGAGGTCACGGTTGAAGCGCAGGCTGAGGGTGAGTTGGCGGGAGAGGTCCAGGAGGTCGAAGGCTTCTCCGGCCTGGGCGTGGGAGAAGGTGCTGAGGCATTGGCGGCAGGATTTGGAGGCGAGTTCCGCCAGGCGCAGGCCGGCGGAGCGGACAATCTCCTGCAGACTGGGCCTGGAGATGAGCCTGGTTCGCGGAAGCGCCTCCCAGAGGCTAATCGCCTCCAGCAGCCGGTCACGGGAATAGTAGAGGCGGGCGAGTTGCATGACCACACTTTCCCGCAAGAGCAGATTGCGAAGCGGTATCTCCTCCCATTCGGCGAGGGCTTCATCCCCCAGGTGCTGCTGCAGGAAAAGGGAGCCGAGGGCGACCCGCGCCTCGATTTCCGTCATGGTCCTCCAGAGCAGCCCTTCGGCCGCCCCGGGGCCGAGGACCGATTCAGTGAGGGAGGTCTGGCGCACCGGACGATAGAAGCTCTTGCCGAAAACCTCCACGGGCAGGCCCTGGAAGAGGGCGATGCGGGCGAGCGCCTCACTTTCCGGCACCAGGCCTATGAAATAGGAGCCGCGCAAGAGTTTTTGGAGGGCCGCGCCCAGCAAGGGAAGCGGAATGAGCAAGATTCCCAACAGCCAAGCGCCGCCCCAGGTGAAGCCCAGAAGCGCCAGCGCGCCGAAGAGCCCTCCCATCCCCCAAAAGAGGCCGAGAATCGTCTTTTCAGGCCACCCCAGCCACTGGAAATGATGGTGCAGGGGGGTGCAGAGAAAAGGACGGAAAGGCTCGGTTGACCGGTGCCTGGAGAAGCGCACCAGCCGCCACAAGCCGCGGACCGTGCCAATTTGGACGATGACGGAGAGAGTATTTATGACGAAGACCGCTCCCGCCAGGGGCAGGAAGGCTTCCATTCCGATGAGCATGGCTCCGCCGCCGAGGGCTGCTCCCAAGGCGAGAGAGCCCATATCTCCCATCAGCAGGCGGGCCGGAGGATAGTTGAAGATGAGAAAGCCGAGACAGGCGGCGATGAGAGAGAGGAAAATCCCCGCGGCCAGGGGTTTTTGCAGCAGGCCGCAAAAGGCCAGCAGGAAGAGAGAGGCGATGGCCATCTGGCCCGCGGCCAGGCCGTCAATTCCGTCGGTGAGGTTGACGGCATTGGAGGCGGAGACGATTACCAGCATCCCCAGCAGGAGGTAAAAGGGGCCTGTGTCAACAGATGCTTCCACGAAGGGAAGGCGGAGGAGGCCGAAGCGCAAGCCCGTGAGGCCGGAATACAAAAGGAAAGAGAAGAGGAGCGCGGCCAGGCTCTGGAAGGCAAGTTTCTCCTTTTCCGAGAGGCCTCTTCCGCCGATTTTTCGCAGGTCATCCGCCAGGCCGATGAGGCCGAAGAACCAGACCAGGCCCAAGAAGATGAGGGGCAGGGGGCCGGGAGGCCAGTTGAGGGCGATGACTCCGATGGTGAGGGAAAGCAAGATGGCGAGGCCGCCGGAGAGCGGGCGGCGAGGGCGCGGGAAGAGGCGGTGAATCTTCTCTTTGCCGGGTTTTCGCTCTTTCGATTTGAGCCAACCCAGCCTTCTCCTCATCACCCGGCAAAGGAGAGCCGCGCTGAGCAGAGGGAGAAGAAAGCCATAGCCCAAGAAAGGGAGCATTTCGGCTCAGGTGTAGCGGAAGATGAGACGATAGATTCCGATGCCTATTTCGTCACGGTCCTTGAGCACCTCTTCCCCGATAACGGGTTCGGAATTCAGCAAGGTGCCATTGGTTGAGCCGAGGTCGCGGAGCAGAAAGCGCTCGCCTTCTCGGCGAATCTGGGCGTGGCGGCGGGAAACGGTATTTGACGGAAGCATGATTCCACACTCCGGGCTGCGGCCGATGATGGTTATCTCCTCCCGCAATTCGGAGGCCTGTTCCACTTCTCCCCCGGAAGGGTCGAGCAGCCAGATTTTCGCCGCGCGCGGGCCGCCGGCTTGGGCGGAAGGGGATTCTAGGAGGCGGAGAATCAGGGTTTCGTCATCCACCTCATCTCCTTCCCGCGGACTCTCTTCCGGCGGGTCGTCGAAGCCGCACTGGCGGCACGGCTTCTGCGCCTCAATTTCGGCTCCACAGGTAGGACAGCGAGGCATCTTTGAGATTCTTCCACTCTTGCTGCCCTATGATAAAACAATTTGGGCGGGTTGACCACCCGCCCTTCGACGAATCCGGATTCTTGCGGCCGCGGGCTCTCGCCAGGATTGTATCATGCGGGCGATGCAACAGGGGGCGGGCGGCTACAAGAGGCTGTCTCACAATCGACTCGGCCTTAGAGGGGAAAGTCGGCTAATCTCGTCCTGTTGCGCGCTCGCGTTGTGCTAATGCTGCCCAGCAGACCCCAGAGCAGCGAGAAGAG
>Ga0299915_10002659_pt1 | contig 13008 bp, 6 predicted proteins | sample RVTome_13_FD_200263 | JGI IMG/M metagenome (GOLD analysis project Ga0299915, IMG submission 200263) | Soil microbial communities from uranium-contaminated site in the Upper Colorado River Basin, Wyoming, United States - RVT92D227 (version 2) ...
GGGCACGGTGCGCATCACCGGCCCCGGCTCCCTCGACTACGACGCCAGCCGGCGGACGAAGCCGGCGTTCGTGCGCATCGGGTTCCCTCCGGCGACGACGGAGCGACGGCGTGTCGAGTACCGTCTCGAAGTGACATCGATCCATCCGAAACTGTCGGGCATCGAGCGCGATCCGCGCTATGACGGCTTCCGGCTGGACTGGCTCAATATCTTCCAGGTCAATCCCCACGTGCAGATGCTGGCCAACAACGCGGCCAGCGATCCGTGCGCGTTCACGCTGTTCCTGTATTCCGACCTCGCCGCGCACACCCCGCCCCTGGCCGACGGCTTGACGGCCAACGATCTGGTGCGCATGACCCTCGCCCGCTACCTCGCTGGCGCCAAGGGCTACGGCCAGGTCGGCTACACGGACCCCGAGCTCGGGCCCGGCCATCTCGTCTGGACGACGCCTTGGACGACGACGGACACGCTGCCGTCGTTCCTCATCGCCGCCGGCAACTACGTCGACAGCTCGGGCGACCTCGCTTGGGCGCGGGCCAGCTATGACAAGCTGGCCGTGTGGGCCCGCGAGATGTTTGCCGCCGACAGGGACGGCAACGGCCTCATTGAATATCCAGGCACCGGCAACTTCGGCGATCGCCCCCGGAGGATGAAACGGCCGGCCAATTGGTGGGACACGATCAACTTCGGCCACGAGGACGCCTTCTCCAACGCCCTCGCCTACCGCGCCGCGACGATGTTCGCCGGTCTCGCGCGCCGCTTGGGGCGCGCCGAGGACGCCGATCGCTTCGCCGAGAAAGCCGCCAAGCTCCGCGCCGCCTACGCCCCGGCCTTCTTCAATCCCGCGACAGGAGTCCTCGCCGGCTGGAAAAGCGCGGACGGCCGGCTGCACGATTATTGGTTCACGTTCGTCCAGGGCCTGGCGGTCACGTTCGGCCTGCTCGACGACCGGACGGCGAACGGCGTGATGGACCGCCTCCTGGCCAAGATGGCGGAAGTCGGCTATACGCACTTTTCGCTCGGCCTGCCCGGCAACCTGGTGCCGGTGAAGAAGGGCGATTACGTCCACGAGAACTATCCCCCCGAGGCTACCGGCGAGCCCCTGCGCGACGACGGCAGCGACGGCTTCCAGTTCTACGAGAACGGCGGCGCGACAGGCTGCTGGGCCTATTACACCGTCAAGGCGCTCTATCGGCTCGGCCGCGCCGGAGAAGCCCGCCGCATCTTCTATCCGATGCTGGCCGGGTACGCGCGCGGGGAGTTCCAGGGCTTCTGCGCCGACGGCCGGTCGCGCGACTGGCGCGATTGGCGTGGGGGCTGTCACGGCTACGAGGGGCTGCTCGTGGATAATTACCACGCCCTGCTCGCCGTGCTCGACGACGTGAAGGCAAAACGATGAGGAATACTCCCGACGACTCGCTCGCTACGCTCCGACTGTCGGGGAGGAGAACGGAGCTTGTGAAAAAATCAACGAGAAAAGGAGGGACCGCACAATGAATGTCAGGACGAGCGCCATCGGTGTTTCGGCCTTGACGATCTTGATGATTCCATTTCAAAGCGCTCTCGGGCAGCCCAAGCCCGAGATCGTGAAATACGAGCCGTTCGTCTGGAGGTCGGAACCGCCGGCGGACTGTCCTTTCGAACCGTCCAAGGACCTGACGGGGATCCGCTTCCTGGGCCTCAAGAGCGGTTTCCGCTACGGGGACACCTGGTACCCGACATGGGCCCAGGACGACAAGCTCTATTCGCCCTGGACGGACGGTTCCTGCTGGCGCTTGGACGGGTCCATGGAAGGCTGCAGCTCCGGCGAAAGCAGCAGCCATTCCGCCCAGACCGGGCAGGGCGTCATCGAAGGCAGCGATCCGCTGGACCTCAAGGTCTACAGCCTGGGCCTCCACGTCTCATCGGCCCTCCCCTATCACGGCCGCTATCCCTGCGGCAGCCTCGTTTACAAGGGGATCTGGTATTACGGGACGTATTGCCTGGACCCGGCCGGCCGCGCCCCTTACGGGCCGATCACCGTGAACTGGCCCTGGCTGGGACCGTTCGTCGGCTTCCGCGTCTCCACGGACCTCGGGCGGTCATGGAAGGAGACCCCGCACATCCCCTCCGATCCGCTCTTCGGCGAAACGGGGATCAACGGCTACCCGGTCAAGATCGGCTCGCCCCACTTTATCGATTTCGGAAAAGACATGCAGCACTCCCCGGACGGCAAGGCGTACCTCGTCGCGCACGGGGCCAGCCCGGGGGACCCCCAATGGCGCTTCTGGAACGCGAGCTGGATCACGGGCGACGAGATTTATCTCCTTCGGGTGAGGCCCTCCCCCGAAACCATCAACGACCCGTCGCAATACGAGTTCTACGCCGGCCGCGACGCCCAAGGGAAGCCCTTATGGACGAGAGAATTCGGGAAGATCAAGCCCCTCCTGGAGTGGAACAACAATATGGGTTGCGTCACCGTGACCTACGACGCGCCGCTCAAAAAGTTCCTGATGTGGGTGACCGACGGCGGGAACACCTGCGCCCAAATGAATACCTACCTCCTCGAGTCGGACGCCATCACAGGGCCCTGGCGGCTCGTGTCCTACATGAAGGACTTCGGAGAGCAGGCCTATTTCGTCAACGTTCCCTCCAAGTTCATCAGCGCGGACGGCCGGACGATATGGCTGCTCTACTCGACCAACTTCGCCGCCGACTGGAACGGGATGAAGATCGGCATCAACCCTCCCGGCGGGCATTACGGGCTGGTTCTTCAAAAGATCGAACTCCTCAGCCCGCGTTGACGGGTTTGACGTAGAAGCGGCCGGCCCCTGACCATCCCGGTTTTCGGGTGAGGCGCTCCCGGCCGGGACGTCGTGCGAGGATGGAATCAAGGCGGAAGGTTTCGACGATGAAAAAAGCAATCTTGGCACTTCTTTTTTTCACCGGGATTCCCCATCTCATGGGTCAGGAGCTGCTGCTGCGGTGGAGTTTTGACGAGCTGAAGGATGCGCAGACGAAGGAAAGCGCCTCGGGCGCCGCCGATAGCATTCGCGGCTACTACGATCCGGTCGCCGGCTTGAGATCCGGTGCGATCCAGTTCGACGGATTCACCAGTTATGTCTACCGTGAGAAGAGCGAGATCGAATTGCCCCCGAGCTTCACGATCAACGCTTGGATCTATCTGGAGTTCTATCCCTGGTTCCGGTGTCCGGTCCTGGACCTTCGGGCGAACGAAAAAGAGGGGCTGGTCCTCGGCGTGAACCAGCGGGGCCAGCTGTGCGCCGGGCTGGGTTTGCCGAACGAATGGGCAGAGGCTGTCGGTCGCCGATTGCCGTTGAAACAATGGGCGATGGTGACCCTGACCGTGGAAGAAAAAGCCGGCTCGAGATTATGGATCGACGGAGAACCCGTCGCCGAAATCGCCCTCACGCCGGTTCTGCGTTCGAGCCGAAACAACCGGCTGTCCATCGGGCGAAACGCCATCCTCGAGGACTGGTGGGATTACCAGTATACCGTCAAGGATCATTATAGTTTTTGGGATGGACGGATCGACGAGCTTTGTGTTTATGACGGGGCCTTATCCGGCGAAAAGATCCGAGCTCTTTGGGAATCGGCCCAGCCCCTGCCCCGCGTCGTTTCTCCCTCCCGGGTTCTTCCTGCGGGTCTGGCGGGCCCAGCCGAGTTCGGAGCGGTGTACACCCGATTGAATTATACGAAGCAATGGGACAGGCTCTGGCGAACGGGGGACCTCTCCGACGTGCTGGTCCGCTTCGCCGATAACGATTGCCGCCTCGTCTTTTGGCGGGGGACCGGCTTTGTCCCCTGCTGGGTCAGCGAAAACAGGATCTGGTATACCAACGAATGGACGGAAACTTGGGGGAACGATGTCAGCAGCTGCGCCGAGCCTCTTATGGACCGGGATTGCCGTTTCAGCCATGTCCGTATCATCGAGAACTCGCCCGCCCGGACCATCGTCCAATGGCGATACGCCCTGGTGGATGCCGATTACAAGTTCGTGGCGCTGGATATCGACGGCCGGGGCGAATGGGCCGAGGAGTTCTATGTCATCTACCCGGATGCCATCGGGATCCGGAAGATCGACCTGTACTATTCGAAACCCCTGCGAAATCATGACTGGGAAGAGGCCATCGTGCTGCTATCCCCGGGCCAGCACCCGGAGGACGTCATCGGGGATCCCGAGGTCACGCTGATCAACATGCGGGGGGAGTCGCATGATTATTCCTGGCGGACTCATCTGCCCGTGGAGATGAAGGAACCGGCCTCAGCCAATATCCACGTGGTCAACCTGAAAAGCCGGCTGAAACCTTTCTATATCGTCGATCCCGGGCCCTTTGAAACAAAGGAGGGGAAATACGAAGCCCCCTTTTTCCGAAGCTATTCGGCGGCCATGGCCGAGAACTGGCGCCCGGATTCCGTGCCGAGCATTTACGGCTGGTGGGATCACTGGCCTGTCACGCCCGTGCCGGGCGACGGCCGTTGGGTCGTGACCAGCGACAAGCCTTCGCACTTCAATCTGACCACCTACACCCAATGGAAAGACTATCACATGGACGACCGTGTGAAATCGCGCATCATGCTTCACGGCATGGCCGAGGGTGATCCTGAAACGCTGGTGGCTCTGGCGAAAAGCTGGCTGAAACCGCCGACCCTGGAAACGACTTCCGCGCGGGTGCGCTACGACCCGGCCCAGCGCGCCTACGTGGTCACCGATCGCACGCAAAGAGCCTTTAAGGGGGAATTCCTGGCGGATCCCGAGCATCCCGCCTGGCATCCGGCCATCGTCATGGAAGATTGCAAAATGGATCATCCCGTGATCGGGTTGAACGGCACGAACCTCGTGGAGGGCAAGCATTTCGAATCAGGAGTCGTGTTGGGAGACAAGGGTTACAAAACCATTATCTGGATCAAGGAAATTCTTAAAGAAAAAAAAAGATTGACCATCCAATAGACGGAAGAGCGCGACCGGCTCTCCTCACGGGGATAAGACTCCCAGGGCTTAGGATTTCGCGGCTTCGACCGTCACCGCGATGTCGGAGACGGATTCAAGTTCCAGCCAGATGACCATCGTTCGCCGCCCGCTGGTGTCCCGAACGATCCCTTGCCGAAACCTTGGGCCCGGCGGAACGGCCCGGCCGTCGAGCGTCACCCGGGCCGCCGCGTCGCTGTCCCAGTGTTCGACGACGAAGCACGGGTTCCACACCGGCGTGTCCGGGGAGCCTTGCAGCATGAACGCGATCGGCCCGCCCGTCGCGGCCAGCACATAGGCCCGCTGCGACGGGTCGTAGCCTCTGCTCTCGTATCCGGCCGCTCCAACGACAGCCGGGGGATGATTCCATGATTTCGCCAGGGCCGTGAGACTCGTTACCGCCTGGTCCGTGAACCCGTAAAGGAGGAACTTGCCGGTCCAATTGGCCCCTCCCAGGGCCGCGTGCGTCACGCGGTCATCGGCAACGGCATAGCGGCCGTCCGATGGGTTGAGCCCGACGGGCCAGTGGTTCCACGGCCCGGCGAACGGGTCGGGGGTGTGCTTCGACTGCTCCGAGGCGCCCCACGTCTCGATCTCCGCCCCTTCTCTGTAGATCGCGAAGACCTTAAACTTGGACCTGAAGTTGATCCGCTTGATGCAGGCGTCCTTGATCGGATTGTCGGGCACGCGGTTCGGCGGCGCCCAGGTCAGGTCCGCCCTGTCCCCGCGGAGATTCGCCACGCTCAGAGCCGCCAGATCGATGTTATCCAGGCACGTCGTGCCCGGCTGCGACAGGAACTGGGTGTCCTGCCAATCTTCATCGGGGATGTCCACGAAGCGGACCCCCAGGCCGTCCGGGTAGATCGTGTAATACTCATCCGCCCAGACGTTCATTCCCGGAAACACGTACCCCACGTCGATCGCTGCGTACCGCCAGTGGACCACCACCCGGGCCGGGGTGTTCTCGATCAGCCGCACGTGATCGAACCGCCCTCGCTTATCGGCCATGTGCTCGGCGCAGCCGTGCGGGCCGCCGATCTCCCAGCTCTGGTCCGACATCCACTTGTTGTTTTCCGTCACCCAGCCCGAGCCGAAATTCGTCCCCTGCCAGAACACCACGCGGCCCGGCCCGGTGTCGAACCGGACGACGATATCGCGATACGCATCGGGCCGCCAGAGGTTGTCCCATAGCTCGTGATACTTCAGCGTTTGACAGGTCGCGCCAAACTCGCGGGCCGGCAAGCCGTCAACGGCACCCGGCAGGATCCTCTTTTCCAGATCGGGCCGGCTCAGCTCCTTCTCGGATGGGCAGAACTCCTGGAAGGACCGCCTGATCTCTGCGGCCGTCAACGCCCGGTCGTAAATCATCACCTCGTCAATCAGCCCCTCGATGCCGTAGATCAAAGGCAAGTTATTGGTGGCAGCGAATTCGCTGTGCGACACGGGGTCCGAGACGCGCTGCGGATCCCCGTTCAAGCCAATCAGCACGTCCCGGTCGGGCAAGACGATGGCGCCTGTCGCCGCCGCGGACGTGGCCAGCCGGCCGTTGACGTAGAGGCACATTTCGCCTTTGCCGTATGTGGCCACGAGGTGCGTCCAGCGGTACGTCGGCAGGGCATCCTGCCGGCCAACCGTTTCCGTGTCCGTCAGCACGCCGCCGCCGACCTGCCGCCCGTTGACCTTGAAGATCGGCCGCCCGTAAGGGTCCACGCCGAGAAGGTAACCTTCCATCTTCCACGGCCGGTAAACGTACGGGTCGCGATAGCCGTGCTTGTACTCCTCCGGGCTGATGGGCTCACCCGACGACTGGTGGACAATCCCGGCGTCGTTCCACGGATAGGCTCCCAGAACCACCCACGCCCCGAGCGTCAACTCGTTCTTGACCGCCGGGGCCTTGTCCCACGGCAGGGTGACCTTCGAGAAATACCCGTCGAAGGCCAAGGCCGTGCCGGAGACACCTTTCTTCCAAAGTGTCTTGTTGCCGGCGACGGGGCAAAGGGTGCCCCCGACCGCGTCGACGGTCTCGTCGCGGCTGAGTGCGAGTCCTTCATCAAACTTCAGCCACGCGGCCGGCGCCCCGACGTTGGCGCGGCGCAGCGGTGCGCCGGCAATGGCCGGGGCAGGCGAGCGCGAGGGCTGCGCCCTGGTCAGAGATCGTTCGACGATCCCCTCAGGCGACAGGAGAAGCTCCTGCACCGTGACGTTCGCCGGGTCGTTGAAGTCGTCCAGCCGTTCCGTCCCGATGCGGACTTCCCGCCGCACGTTGCCGCCCGGGGTGACGATGAAGTATTCGTGGACGACCTCCGTCATCACAACGCCCGCCGGATCCGGCACATGGCGCCAGTGAACGACGATCCGCCCGGGCAGGTCCTCAACCAGCCGGACGTACGAACAGAAGCACAGCGGGTCCTCGCGGCACTCGGCCAGCGGCCTGAACGAGAATCGGCCCTTGGCCGTCTGAAGATACGGCAGATATCCCGTGGCCCGGCTGAAGACCAGCCGTCCGGTCTCGCCCACGTTGACGACCAGGTCAGCGTGCTTTCCCCAGCGAATCAGTCCCGGCGAGGGTGGCCTGGCCACCGCGTCGACCGGGTCCGGCCTCCCGCCGGAGAATACGTTAGCGGCATTGACAGGAATCCTGCCGAGCCAATCCGGCATCGGCGGCTGAGTGTAGTCCAGGTTGGTGTAATAGGCGTAGAAGTCCGCGCCCGGCGCCTGAGCGCCGACGGCCAAAGCGAAGGCCGCCGCCAAAGGCAAGTTCCAAATTTGGGATCTCATTCCACCCTCCGAGAGCGACGCGGAAATGACATTCCTTTTTCGTTCGGCCCGGAGCGGCCGGGGTCACGCTCATTGAAGATCACCGGGCCCCGAGAACGCGCCAAGCCGTTGGCATTCTGAAGTCCAGACGGAGGCCGGCTCAAAAAGGCGCGCGCCTCACGATTTTGAAGACATAGGCGTAGGCACACGGTTTGGTCGGCGGCGTCTCGATCGTCATCCCGTCCTTGGTCATCTCCCATTTCAGGGGCCGGCCGTCGCCGAGCATGCTGACCGAGACGATCTCGGACGGATAGAGCCCGTTCCAGAAGTTCCGCCCTGGATTGGGGCCGCCGGCCAGGCTCTTGATGAGGATCCTCTCGCCGGGCCAGCCGAGCGCCGTAGCGTAGAGGACGTTGCCCTTGGCCGTGAAGCGGATGTCCTGGGCCTTGTAGCGGAGGTTGTCCCGCTCGTTGAACGGACCCTCGGCGTCGAGCTCGGTCGGGCCCTCGCCGGCGACGATCCAGGGCATCGTGCCGTAAACGGCCTCGCCGTTCACCTCGAGCCACCGGCCCAGCCCGAGTAGTATCTCCCGGGCCTCGTCGGGGATCGTGCCGTCCGGCTTCGGGCCGACGTTGAGCAGCAGGTAACCGTTCTTGCTGATCCGGTCCACGAGGTTGTGGACGAGGTTCTCCGTGGTCTTGAAGCCCGCCCCCCGGACATAACCCCATGCGCCCTGGTTGTCCACCGAGGAATCCGTGATCCACTCGTGGTAGGTCATTTCCCGCTCCTGCCCGAGCTCGAGGTCGTTGATCCCGACGCCGGGCGGCAGGTCATGGCCCTTGTAGCTGACCACGACATCCCGGCCTTGGGCGGCTGCAGTGTTGAAGAAATGGGCGAGAAGATCCTTCTTGTAGGTCTCCGGAACGAAGCCCAGCCCGAAGTCGAACCAGAGGAAATCGGGCTGGTACTTATCGATGACTTCCCGGACCTTGGCCGCCCACCGGTCCAGAAAGGCTTTGTCGGGCTGCGCGCCTTTCTCATGGTTCGGACCGTAGAGGCCGGAATAGCGCGGGTCGCCGCAGTCGTAGCGCTTGTCCCAGACCGGGAAGAAATACCAGTTCTCGGCGTGGTGGAAGGCGGTGACGAACTTCAGGCCGGCCTTTTTGATCGCGACCGACAGTTCGCCGACAATGTCCCGCTTGGGGCCCATCTTGGCCGCGTTCCTATCCGAATATGCCGTGTCCCACATCGAGAACCCGTCGTGGTGCTCGGCCACGGGGCCGGCAAAGCGGGCGCCCGCCCTGCGGAAGAGGTCCGCCCACTCGTCGGCGTCAAACTTGGATCCTGTGAACATCGGGATGAAATCCTTGTAGCCGAATTTCTCGAGCGGCCCGTATGTCCGTTCGTGGTAGGCCCGCTCGGGCGAGTTTGGGTCCATGTAGATGTGATGGGAATACCATGTCCCGTTCGGCCCTACAGCCGGGACGGAATAGACGCCCCAATGAGTGTAGATGCCGAACTTCCCCTCGCGCAGCCACTGCGGCGTGGGATTCTTGCGGAGAGATTCCCACGTCGGGGCGAACGGCTGGCGGGCCGCCGCGCCTTCCTGCCTGTCCGGGCTCGCGGGCCGGCCGATCAGGACGGCGCCGGCGACGCAGATCAGGATCAGAGCGAAGACCGGGATCGAACGCGGATTATTCATGTCGATTCTCCTCCCGCTCGGCCTCAGCCGGACCGCCGGCCGTGCCGAAAATACTTCAACGCCCCGATTCGAGCGCACAAAACGGGGCGCTGGTCGACCGTCTTTTGGCGCTCTCGGATCCGGCGCCGCGGTGGACCGTCACCGGTCCGAACAGCCCGGCCGGGATCAATTCCCCCGCCTTCAGGACCATGTTGGTCCGCGCGGCGGACTGATGGCCGGGGTCCAGGAGGTCTCCCATGAGGCGGTTGTGCCAGAGGTTGGTCACCTTGACCTCGAGGATGTTCCGGCCCGATCTCAAAGCGTCGGAAATATCCGCCTGAAAAGGCTCCTTCCAAAGAATGCCAAGGCTCCGACCGTTGAGAGTCACCTCCGCGACATCCCGCAGCGATCCGAGGTCGAGGATCCAGCCTCTGTTTTCGCGCAACAGCGGTTCTCCGATCTCGAATTCCGTCGTATAGCTCGCCGTCCCAGAAAAATACCGGATGCCGGGATCTTCGGACTCGGTCCAGCTGATCAGGCCGTTCCAGAGGACGGATTCCGGCGCGCCCCATCCCGGCGGAAAACGGACCGTCCAGGGGCCGGCGATGGTGACGGCCGGACGGGATTCCGCCTTCAGAGGCGCCGGGGAAAGAAAAGCCTCCGGAGTCGGCGTCTCGCGAAAGACGACGAAGACGGAACCATACGCCGGGAGCTCCAAAGCCAGCCGGCAGCCGCCCTCGGTCCGGTCGAACGACCGGCAGGGGACGATCGTCCCCGTGTCGGGGCTCCAGAACTCGGGCGTCCTGTCCTCCCCCACGCGGAAAACGGCGTCGAAGGTTTCTTTGTCCTTGGCGCTGTTGGAGACAAAGTAGATGTCGTCCCGGCCGGTGAATCGATGGATGAAATCGACGTGCTGATCGGCGTTGGAGATCCCGAGCGCCCGGAAGTCGGGTCCCAGCCCAAGGGCGCGCAGGATATCGTTTACAGGGATCCCCCAGATGATCCGGCCTTTTCCGAAAGCGCGTTCCTTGACCGCCGTGCCATCGCAATCGCCCCAGATCCTGTCGGCCAGGACCCTCGCCTCGTTGTCGCACTCTGGAAACCCGGCGAGACCGGGGGCCCGGACGGGCTTCCGGCCGACGACCGTCGCCCCGGCCTCGACAAGCTGTCCGATCTTTCTCAGAACGGCGAGAGGCATGTCCTCCCGGTCCGGCAGGACGAGCAGGGCGTAGCTCAGCCCGTCGGGGAGGACGATCCTCCCGCTCGAGACCCGCATCCTCTCCAGGATCACTTCGGAGTTGACGTAATCGTAGTCATACCCCCTGTCCAGTGAGGAGGTTTGGACCGGTTTGGGCTTCCCGCAGTGAAGGCAAGCCGTGTCCGGATAGAGGGGCTCGATATCGGGGTCGATCCGGCGCGCGGGAACGAGGTTCGGCGCCTGATCGCCGTAATAGAAGCAGACGTCGGCCACGAAAAGGCCCTGTTGGAGAAGATAGTCGCACCGAGCCATATATTCTATCAAGGGGCCGGCCTGGTCCCACCACGTGGTGTTGACGTTGAAATGCTCGCCGGCATGATAGACGAATCCCGGCCGGCCCGCGGCCGGCGGGTTGTGGGCGAAGGTGTGGAACGTGGGGTGATTCAGCCCGGCGCACAGCGCGATATCGAACCGCCGCTTGTATTCGGCCGGCCCGTCCTGCCAGTTCCGCCAGCCCGTCAGGGTTTCAGCATCTACGATCCTCTTGCCGTAGATATGCGCGGCGCTGGCGGCTTCCTTGACCACCCAAAATTGCTTGTGGTTCCAGAACTCCCCCATCGGGATGTCGGCCGAGCCCAGCGCCTTCAGGGCGTCCACGCGGGCCGAACCGCCGTGCCCGGCTTCGGCCAGGACGCGCATCCCGCGTTTGTTCAGAAGATCCCGGACCGTGCGAAAATGATTCTTGATGATCAGGTCGCTGACGGTCTTCCGATAATCATAGAGGAAGCGCTCCGCGATTTCGGGGTCCAGCACCGCAGGGTAGAACAGAGCAGGCAGATAAGGGACGGGGTCGTAGCCGTTACGCTCCCGGAAGGCGTCGATAAAACCATCCGTCCAATCTACCGCTTCGGCGACCTCGTAGCTGTCGAGCATGAAGGTCTTCAGCGCGTCGAGGCTTTTGCGCCCGCTCCGGAGTCGGTCGAGGATATAGGTCATATCGACCGTCGCGGCGTCCCGGCTCAGGTGGTCGATGATCAGGCCGTTGGAGTTCGGGCTCGGGCATTCGAGGGTCTGCCCTGTGTTGCTGGCAACGAACCGCATGATCCGCGATTCTCCCGCCGGCGCGTCCCAGTCCACGCGGCCCTCGCCGTCCACGTGTCGCGAAATATCGATCGCGGCGCCGGCCGGCGGGACGGCCAGCACAGCAACGTCCTTCCAGTGGGCGGTCACTCCGTCCGGGAGGGGGACCGTCGTCCGGACACGACTCGGCCCGTGGACTGTTAGTTGAAGGCAGAGCAGCCGCTGGCTGGCGTTCTCGGGTTTGATCCAAGCGCCGCCCGCATTCCAGCTGCTCGAGGCGAACAAGCCGAGCTCCAGGCCGAGGCGGCCCGCCTGATCGATAGCGTGGGAAATGCTGGCCAGCGACTCCGGACCGAGGAAGGAGGGCCCGGCCGGGATGATCTTCTTCGGATCGCTGAGGCTGCCGACGTCCCAGATGATAGCTCCGGCCAGCCCTTTGGCCTTCATTTCCTCCAGCTCGCGGGTCAATTGATCGCGGTCGACATAGCCGTTGAGCCAATCCCAAAGGACGCTCGGCCGGGCCGAGAGAGGGGGATCAAAGAAGTCTCTCTCGGAGAGCGCGGCCCGGTCCGATGCCGGCCGGGATCCGGTCGAGGCCCCCGGCCCGCAGGCACCGAAGACCAGGATGGCCGCGCCGAGGAGTGCGGGATGGATCTTCCGCGACGTTCTCACATTCATCCTCCACGTCTCTCCTTCGCCGGGCCGACGCGGAGCGGGACCTCGGCGAAGACGGGCTTCGGCGTCACGAGGCGGAGCTCGGCCCGGGCCCCGTCCGCCCCGTCGCCGAACAGCATGACCCGGAATTGCACGGTCTTGTCCTACCAGGCAGGGATCGGCAACCATGAGAACTGATAGGAAATTACTATTTTTGGCGCTCCGCGGTTCAGCGTTTGTGTGGAACATGGCTGCCGGCGGGCCGGGCAACAGGCCTTCATTCCGAACCGCGCGCCTTCCCTGATGGTTCATTCCTCAGCAATTCAATCTTCTGGAAGGTCATGCCATAGTGGCCGCCGGGCGGGTTCACCGGATGCGGCTTTTGGTTCTGATCGAGCGAGAAATTCCCCGAATAGAGCAGCCACATCGTCACCCCGTCATCGCCGATGAATTTCGAGGGGATGTTCACGAAGTAGGCCTGCGTTCCGAACTCTTTCATGTAGGTGATGATTTTCCAGTCGCCGTCGAGCCGGTCCGCTTCGAGCAGATAAGTGTCCATCCGCGACACCGTGTTGCCTCCGTCGGTGAGGCACATGATATATTTCTTAAGCGCCGGGTTATAGGTGACGGTGACGCACCCCATGTTGTCGTCCCATTCGAGCAGCGGCT
>Ga0299915_10002660_pt1 | contig 13006 bp, 9 predicted proteins | sample RVTome_13_FD_200263 | JGI IMG/M metagenome (GOLD analysis project Ga0299915, IMG submission 200263) | Soil microbial communities from uranium-contaminated site in the Upper Colorado River Basin, Wyoming, United States - RVT92D227 (version 2) ...
GGATAATTTTTCCCTTAATTTCAGGGGGATTTTCTCAAGATGGGTTCCCAGCCAAAGTCCGCTAAAAGCCGACAAATACCAAAAAAGGCTTGGGAAGAACCACCTGATAAAACCCCATCGATTGCCCTCTTCGGATTGAAAAAATCGAAAGTCTGCCTTGACTGAATCACGGGTCGCTGAAAAGATATTTTTAAATCGTGGGAACTCTTCTTTGCCGAATATCTCCTTCATTGCTCTTGCATGTTCGAAATGCCGTCTGAAATTTTTGACAGGTTTATAATGGTGAGAGTGAATGACAATTGAGTTTGGCACATAGATCGTTTTAAACCCCGCCTCAAGGACTCTCTGGGCCCAGTCCTGATCCTCAGCAAATTCAAGTTTTCCGAAGGGGAAAGCATTCCAGATTTCTTTCCGAATACAAGAGCTAGTATTTGAAAACCAGATAAAGGGATAACGATTCCATTCGTAGTCAGGATTCCCTACGGCTGAGTTCACCCTCAACGCCTTTCCTGAAACCAGCTCAGTTTCGAGGATCTGCCTCCTCTCCATCAAATGGCAGTCTTCTCTCGGTCGTTGGCTGCTAAAAGCGCCAGCTACAAGAGCATCGCTTTTTAGAGGCCCCACTAACCTCTCAAGCCATTTCCCATCGAGGGGAGTCGCATCCTGAGTTAAATAGACGAGATATTCCCCTTTTGCCAATCGGGCTCCAAGGTTCCTCGTCTCTCCATGGTTGAATGTGGCGGAAGGAATTTCTTCTACGCGAATGGGAAATTTAGCCAATATCTCTCGGGTATGGTCAATCGACCCTGAATCGATTGCAATGACTTCGAACGTGTCTTCTATCTCTTGGGCAAATACTTTTCTTAGCACCTCTTCAAGGTAAACATCCCCGTTCTTTGTTAGAAAAATGATAGAAATGTTGATCATTCAATGAAATCCCAATTCTTAAATAATCAATAACCAAATCACAATAATCAAATAATAATCAATCACCAAATTCCAATAACCAAAAAAAGGAAGACACCAATCACCAAATCACAATAACCAAATAATAGTTAATAACTAATTTCCAAACAACACATAAATTCCAATTACCAATAACCAAATTATGAAGAATTTTCGATAATTGAAGAAAATATCTTTTTTAACTCTAAACCTTCCTTTAAAAAATATCGATTTCTTCCTTGTGATTTTGTATTATTTGGTTATTGGGATTTGATTATTGGTTATTATTTGGTTATTGGTGCTTGGAGTTTGGTTATTACCCGCACCAATTATAAGTATGGTGGTGCGGGGTTTATTCTTCTTCACTCTTCGTGAGATCCTCAAATCGGATATCTAAGCCCAAAATACCTCGGATTTCTCCCGTCTCATTTCGGATCGGCCCGGAGACGGTAATGCACAGGGCACCCGTAATTTTCGATGAGTAGAGGTCGGTGACATGAACTTTCCCGTCTTTCAAGGGTTCGATGAACCAGGAACGGTCAGCGTAATTTTCCCCCACCCCCACGTGTTCATATTTGGATTGATCCACGGCCTGGCAAATGTTCCTGGTAATTTTCCTCCCATGAATATCGACGACATAAGCAAACTGGATGTAAGGAAACTCATCCACCAGCGATTGGAGGACCGGCTCCATCTGGCTCGGATCCATCGATTTCATCTTAGCTTCTTCAATCACACGTTCGATGATGTGAGCAGCCATCTCATGGGCCCTTGCCTTTAGGATGTCGAACTCAGAGATAAAGGCCTCGGGGAGATACTTTCGGGCTATCTTCTCCATCTCCTGATCCGAAATGGAGGTGGTCCTCCCCTCTTCATATTGCTTCGTGACCCATCGGTTGATCTTCGCCACCCCCGGGTGGGTCTTTTCGATTTTGTCTTTCCCTGTCAGCGCAAAGTGAGAGTTGATCCATTGGGCAATTCCAGCCAATCCCGATTTATCGGTGACCGAGATGGAGATGGGTCGGTTGAGGATTTTGGCCGTGTTAAAGATATTATAGATCTCCTCATTCTTCAAAATCCCATCGGCATGAATTCCAGCGCTTGTTGCGTTGAAATTGGTGCCAACAAAAGGCATATTGGCAGCGATATGAACCCCGATGACCCGCTCAAAATAGTTTCGGATTTCCGTGATCATTGTGGTATCCACACCATTGCTTTGTCCTGTGAGGCCGATATATTCGATGATCAATCCTTCGATGGGCGAATTCCCGGTTCGCTCTCCGAAGCCTAACAGCGCTCCATTCGCAGCAGAACAACCATAAAGCCAAGCCGTGGTCGCATTGATCAATCCCTGATAAAAATCGTTATGCCCATGCCATTCCAGATATTCAGAAGGAACTCCGGCATCATCGACCATGGCGCGGATAATCTTTGGTACACTACGGGGAAGGGCGGCTCCTGGATAGGTTACCCCATAACCCAACGTGTCGCAGAGGCGGATCTTTACACGAAGACCGGCCTCCTCAGAAAGGCGCATCAGGTCTTGCGCAAAAGGAACGCAGAACCCGTAGATATCGGCCCGCGTGATATCCTCAAAATGGCATCGGGGGATGATGCCAAGCTCCAGCGCAGCCGAAACGATCGAGAGGTACTCTCGCAACACAATCCTTCTGTTCTTCTTCAGCTTAAGAAAGATGTGGTAATCCGAAACAGAGGTGAGAATGCCCGTCTCCTTTAGCCCTATCTCCTTGACTAATTTAAAATCCTCTTTCGAAGCACGAATCCATCCAGTCACCTCTGGGTAACGATAATTTCTCTCCAGACATCTCTGAACAGCCTCCTTGTCTTTCTCGCTGTAAAGGAAGAATTCGGATTGCCGGATCACCCCATTAGAACCACCCAGTTTATGGAGCATATCAAAAAGGTCAACGACCTGCTCCACGGTGTAAGGGGGCCTCGCCTGTTGACCATCCCGAAATGTGGTATCCGTGATAAAGATCTCTTCAGGGGGGTCGATAAAGACAAACCGGTTATCGAATTCCACCCGGGAGACCTCCTCATAAGGGAAAACATGTCTATAAAGGTTTGGCTCCTGGACATCCAGAAGGGGAAATTGCCCTTTGACTGACTTGCTTTGAAATGATCTCTTCTTCCCGGAAATAGTCATCTTTTCTCCTCGCTCCCCTGTAAATTATAGTGAAGGCGTTAGGCGTGAGTCGCAAGGGGTTTACTTTTAACCCCTAACGCCTTACCCCTTACCCCTTACGGATGATGATTGCGATATTCGGCTAAACCTCAACCTCAACCTTCTATTATTAGACTTTGATCTCTTTTATCTTAATCCACAATTCATCCAACTGCTTTTGATCGACTCTTGAGGGTGCATCGCTCATCAAACAGCCCCCCTTCTGGGTCTTCGGAAAAGCGATGACATCCCGTATCGACTCCGAATGGCTGAGAATCATGATGATTCGATCGAAACCAAAGGCAATCCCACCGTGAGGCGGAGTCCCATATTCAAGCGCCTCCAAGAAGAACCCAAACCTTTCCCTGGCTTCTTCCTCCCCCATCCCTAATTTTTCAAAAAGTAGGGATTGCACTTCCCTCAGATGATTTCGAATACTTCCTCCTCCGATTTCCGCCCCATTCAAGACCAGATCATAAGCCTTGGCCTTGACCCCTTCAGGATGATCCTTCAATCTGGGGATGTCCTCATCTTTGGGGGCAGTGAAAGGGTGATGGACAGCCACAAAACGCCCCTCTGTTTCATCATACTCCAATAGCGGAAAATCGAGGATCCAGACAAACCGGTACTGGTCTTTTGGAATGAGCCCCAACTTCTCACCAAGATGGAGACGAAGGTTGGCTAATGATTGATTGACCACCTTGGGTGAACCCGCCACGAAGAGAATAAGGTCGTTCTCCATTGCATTCAATGCCGTATCCACGGCCTTCCTCTCTTCCTCCTTGATGAATTTCTGAATCGAGGATTGCCATCCACTCTTGCCTACTTTGACCGAGATCAATCCTTTGGCTCCGTAGGCATAGACAAAGTGGGTGAGATCGTCGATCTCTTTGCGAGAAAAACCTCCCCCTCCTTTCACATTGATGGCTTTGATGATTCCTTTGGCTTCCAAAACATCTCTGAAAACGGTGAATGAGGAGCCTCTTAATATCTCGGTAACGTCTCTCAATTCCATTCCAAATCGGATATCAGGCTTATCCGCTCCATATCGGTTCATCGCCTCATCATAAGCCAAGACCGGAAAGGGAAGTTCCAAGGTCATGCCCAAGACCTCTTTAAAGACATGGGCCATTAATCCTTCCATTGTTCTCTGAATATTTTGAACAGTGACGAAGGACATCTCCACATCGATCTGTGTAAACTCAGGCTGACGATCCGCCCGGAGGTCTTCATCCCGAAAACACCTCACAATTTGAAAGTATCGATCAAATCCAGAGACCATCAGGATCTGTTTTAATAGCTGGGGAGACTGAGGGAGGGCATAAAAATGGCCCGGGCTAAGTCGGCTAGGGACCAAAAAATCTCTTGCTCCCTCAGGGGTGCTTTTGAAAAGCATCGGTGTCTCAACTTCTAAAAACCCCAATCGATCGAAGTAATTTCGAACCTCTTTGGCCACCTGATGGCGCAAGATCAAGTTCCGCTGGAGCCCTGGTCGTCTCAAGTCCAAATATCGATATTTCAGGCGAGTCTCCTCTGCTACCTCTGCCCCGTCTTCTATGGGAAACGGAGGGGTTTTGGCAACGTTGAGAATCTTTAGCTCTTTCACAAGGACTTCAATCTCTCCCGTTGATAATTTTGGATTGGCCGTCCTCTCGGGTCTTAAAACTACTGTTCCTTCAACCCCTACTACATATTCATTTCGAAGGGACTGAGCCTTCGCATGGGCCTCTGAATTCGACTCTGGGTTAAAGACCACCTGAACAATGCCTTGCCGATCTCGCAGCTCAACAAAGATGAGCCCGCCCAGATCACGTCTCCGCTGAACCCATCCCAGCAGGATCACCTCACGGGCTACGTCCTCTTTTCGTAAATCCCCACAATAATCTGTTCTTTTCAGGTCCCCTAAGAAATCGATCATATATCGTGACTCGTCCACTGTAATTTGTGATTCGTGAAGATCGAGCGATTCACTCACATGATTCGCAAATGGTTTTAATACTAACCGAATCTAATAGACAGGTCAAGCACTTACAACACCCTGCAGATCAGTCCCCTTAGGTACTCCCCTTCTGGGTGAGATAGATGAACAGGATGGTCAACGGGCTGTCCTCTTCGGCTTAGTAGCTGAACCTTTTTCCCTGCATCCACTGCTGCAGAAAAGACAATCTTCTGGAACAGATCCCAACTCATATGATGAGAGCAAGAGAAAGTAAAGAGGATGCCTTCCTTCTTCAACAACCGAAAGGCTTGAAGATTGAGATCCTTATAGCCTCTCGAAGCGCTTTGAAGATGACCTTTCTTTTTGGCAAAAGGAGGGGGATCAAGAATGACGATATCATATTCATCTTCAAGGTCTCTCATGACCTTAAAGGCATCTCCTCGGATCAGCTGATGAGGTGTTTTCTCCAAATGGTTTAAATGGAAATGGTCTTCGGCTCTATCCAAAGCCTCTTCAGAGGAATCAATCAGGGTTATCTCATTTGCGCCTCCTAATCCGCCATGAACGGAGAAGGCTCCTGTATAGGAAAAGCAGTCCAAAACCTTTTTCCCATCAGAAAGTTCTTTTAAGGCGAGGCGATTTTCTCTCTGATCCAAATAAAAACCGGTCTTTTGACCCCTCTTCACATCGACCCTGAAATGGCAGCCGTCCTCTTCTATCTCAATCCAATCCGGAACCTCTTTCCCGTAAAGAAGACCGCTCGCTTCTGATAATCCTTCCTCTCTTCTGGTAGCGACATCGCTTCTCTCATAGATGCTTTGAGGGAAGAAATCATTGGCCAGTAAATCTGTTAAAAGCCCTTTCACACGCTCCATCCCCGCTGTCAGAAATTGGACGACAAAGGTCTTGTTATAACGGTCCACAATAAGTCCGGGTAGAAAGTCCCCTTCCCCATTGACCATCCGATAGGCATTGTTCTTCCCTTTGAGCCAGATCTCTCTCAGAGAAGCTGCTCTTGATAACCGTTCTCTGAAAAAATCGATTCCTAAGTCTTCCTTCTTTTGTGTGAGGACCCGGAGAATGATCTGGGAATGAGGATTGAAATGCCCGATGCCTAAGAATTGTCCTTCCGCGGAATAGACCTCACCAACATCCCCTGGGGAAACCTCTCCCTCAACCTTTGCGACCGCTCCTGAATAGACCCAGGGGTGACCCCGCAAAATGGGTTTCTCCTTCCCTCTCTTTAAGATGATTCTTGGAAATGTCCTCACCCTTTTACCCCTTCTGGCACACCTTAAGCACCAATAACCAAATTCCAATTTCCAAATAATCACCAATAATCAAATTCCAATCACCAAATAAAAACCAATGTTAAACAACAAGTTTATCGTTTGGTTATTGAGAATTGGAATTTGCGTGGAAAATAACGAAAATATCTCCTCCCCCATCAGAGACTGTGTCATAATTGTAGGGGCTTGATTTATCAAGCCCATTAATAGGGCTCAATGAATTGAGCCCCTACAAGATATTGTGTATGCCCCTTTCGTAAATAAATATTCGACACAGCCTCCAAAGGACTGGAATTGTTACTATTTTCATGGTTCGCAGGTGGCGAACTCGTCATATAAAATTGATTTGGGATTTGAGGTTTGGACTTTGGAATTTGAAGTACGCCATTCGGGCATTGCCATGGGAATCTATCTGTAATTCGAAGCTACAGGAGTGATTGGGGCAGCAATGCCAGCCTACGAGGGTTTCCTTTGAAGGGCCCTTTCGAGCAAACCTCCGATGAATTCTGCGTAGGTTATCCCTTGAACTTTGATAGCTCTGGTCAATCCTGCCTGGGGAGAGATGTCTGGGTTGGGGTTGACTTCTAATACGTAGATCTTCCCATTCCGGTCCACGCGCATATCCACCCTGGCATAATCCCGACATCCGAAAAGCTTAAAGACCTTGACCGCGATATGTTCCACCCTCCTCTTCGTCACCCATTCTAAAGGGGCGGGACAGATGGGTTTTGTTTTCTGATATTCGGCGCTCTCTGTCACCCACTTGGCTTCATATCCGCATATTTTGGGAATCCCTTCCGGAACCTCGGAGTAATCGATTTCAGAGATAGGAAGGACCCCCACTGTCCCATCGGTCTCCATTAAACTCACGTTTAACTCTCTGCCATCAATGAACTCCTCCACCAAGGCGGGTTGATGATATTTGTCAATAACGTATTGAATCTGCTTGCACAACGCCTCATCGTCATAAACCACGCTCTCCTTTGAAATCCCCAGACTCCCATCTTCGTGAAGGGGCTTGACGATAATGGGAAAAACATTCCCTTTAATATGGTCAACCTGACGCTCAAAGATCTTATATCGAGGAGTGAGGATCCCTTGGGACAGGAGGATGTCCTTCACCTTCCCTTTATCTTGACACAATCCTAAAGCAAGTGGAGCGGATCCGGTATAGGGAATTCGGACAAGATCCAAGAGGGCAGGGATATTCATCTCCCAACATGTATTTCCATAAACACTTTCGCACAAGTTGAAGACGACATCCGGTCGGATTTCCTTCAACCAGTGGACCGCGGAGAGGATGTCATCACGAATCGCCATCACGTAACATTCATGACCGAGAGATCGAATGGCATTTTCTACCGCTCCGATCTCTTCGATGATCCCATCCTCTGCCAGGATGTCCTTCTCCTCCCCTTTCTGAAGTCGTTCGAGGAGATTGTATAAAACAGCTACCTTCAACACAGATCCCTCCATTCTCCTTTACCCCCATAACCTAGCATAGCCAGAGCCAAACAGGCTCTGGTAGTTGAGAAAATACGAAATCCTTTTTTCATAAGGAGTAAGGCTTTAGAGGTAAGGGGTTAAAACTCCCTTACCTCTGGCACCTAACGCTCTCACGGAATTTCGGATTTCGTGCTTTGGATTTAGAGCATAAATCATTTGAAAAACAACTATGTCGCCATTTTGCAAACGATCTCATTGCTAATGAACTACGCCGTTACTTTCTTCGAAATAACCTTTTCCTCCCCGTTCGACTTGGCTTTTTTGAATTCCAGTATGTTCGGTTCTGGATACTCAAACACCTTTCCTTCATAGTTTCTTAAAACAATTTTTCCTTTTCCCCTTGACATCACGTAATCAGGCTCCACAGGGATCTTCCCTCCTCCGCCGGGTGCGTCTACGACATAAGTGGGAACAGCATAACCGGTCGTGTGCCCCCGCAATTTTTCTATGATCTGGATCCCCGTCGCCAAAGAGGTCCGGAAATGTTCCGTTCCCATAGCTAAGTCGCACTGATAGATATAGTACGGCCGCACACGGATTTTAAGGAGTTCTTGAACCAGCTTCTTCATAATATAGGGTTTATCGTTAATGCCTTTGAGAAGGACGGTCTGACTTCCCAAAGGGATTCCCCCATCGGCCAATTCATTACAAGCCCTCTTTACGGCATCCGTGATCTCCTTTGGGTGAGTAAAATGGATGGAGATCATGAGGGGATGATACCTTTTCAACATCCTCACCAACCCCCCGGTTATCCTCTGGGGAAGGGTGACCGGGGCTCTCGTCCCGATTCGAAGAAGTTCGATGTGGGGGAGGGCCCTTAATCGGCTCAAGATTTCTTCCAACCTCTCGTTTTCCAGCAAAAGCGGATCACCTCCGGATAAGAGGACATCTCGAACCTTTCGATGGCTCTTTAGGTATTTTAGGACTTCCTCAAAATTCCCTTGCGTGATGGACCGCTCGTTGCTCCCAACCAGTCGCCTTCGGGTACAGTACCGACAGTAGACCGCGCATTGATCCGTGACGAGTAAGAGCACCCGATCCGGGTACCGGTGAACAAGGCCCGGGACAGGGGAATCTTTGTCCTCCCCACATGGATCCACCATATCATTTTTTGAAAGATGGCATTCCTCAATGCGAGGGATCGCTTGTCTCCGAATGGGGCAATTGGGATTGATGGGATCCATCTGGCTCGCAAAATAAGGGGTCACAGCCAAAGCTAACCTCCCCCTGGATTGTTTAATCCCTTCGATCTCCTCTGGGGTCAAATCGATGATCTCTTTCATTTGTTCAAAGGTGGTGATCCGATGGCGGAGCTGCCATCTCCAGTCATTCCATTCCTTTTCTGAAACCTCCCTCCAAGGCGGAGGGAGCACCTCTTTTACCTCAATCCTTTTCCGTTCAGTTGAAATGGGGAATAGTAATAGTTGTAAGGCCCTCTCTGTCCCTTTCATCGGGACAGACAAATTAGAGTCTGAGGCAGGCTCCATCTTCTCTCCTTCCCGCATACCCGCCTCCAGGACACAGCAAGACTGCCACGCAAGTCTCATCAGAAAATAAAAAAGGAGATATCATCCGATACCTCCTCCTGCGAGACAAAGGAAATGCCCTCTCTCCTGGATAGCAGACATGCACCTTTTCTTTTTTTTTCGTTGCGGTTGAAGAATATTCATTTCACTCACAGAATCAATCTCTTTCACCCCGATAGAAAGCCCGCGATTGATGGCGGTGACGTTGTCAATAAGTCTGCTCTTACTTCCAGAAAGGACGGGGTTGAACGTCCTGAGCCTTTTCTAACGGGGTAAACTCTTGTTGGCGCCCCCTCTTCTCACCAAGGAGGCGCCAACTTCCCAGCAAAAAAGTCTTTCCTTAAGCATCACGGTTCATCAAACTACCCACACTTCTCTACTTCCCTGTGGCTGCAGGCGCTGCTGGGGCTGGCGTTGCTGCAGGTGCTGCCGGGGCTGGCGCCTCAGCGGGTTTCGCTTCCTCTTTGGCTGGTGGCGCTGGGGCCTTAGCTTTGCATCCAACCCCCATCGCGGCAACATTGATCACCAATACCAGTGCGAGTAAAAGTAAGATCCACTTCTTCATGTGCCTTCACCTCCTTTCTGATTAAATCTTATTAAGACGGGAACTCTCTCCTTGAAGGGGTCTTCACTTCGTCAGGAAAAGAAATCTCCCGGATCACTCTCTTCAATAATCTCGGCTCGACAGGCTTTTTCATGATACGACGAACGCCTATCTTTTCCAAGCGGATCGTGAGCTCATCCGTGATCAACGGGGTCATTAGTACAAAACGATCGTTCCATCTTCTAAGGAGCGAAGTCCATCTTTCCAAAACGTCAATTTCCAGGTCCGCTAAAATCATCCCTTCTTCTATATCCTTTTTCCTTTTTTCCAGCTCAGAAAAATCCTCGATCTCCTGGACACAATATCCATATTTTTTAAGAATCTTATTTAAGCTAAGTCGAACGAATTCATCCTTATCAAGGATAAAGGCCCATTTTTTCTTTTCTGTCATAAAGGATATTTATATCAAATTCCATGCCAATCTTTCTATAAAAAGATTTGAACAAGTATAAAAAAAGTGCAGTGATTTTAATGGGTTAACTTTTTACATGTTTCATCTATCCTTCTAAATCCAGGATATTTAAAAGGAAAGGAGGGAAAAATGGCATATTGTTTTTGCTAAATGTCTGACAAAATGTCTCCATCTCTCGAATCAATCCATGAAGCTATGACATTTTGCCGCTATTTCATCATCTCTCACTGCCATAAAAAAATAATATATTTTTCCTATTTCGATGTCAGAGAAAATTCTTCTATCTCCTCCATTTTGCGATGAATTGTTCGAACATTAATCCCTAACAACTGTGCTGCTCGACGCTTATTTCCTCTCGTCGCCCTAAGGGTCTGTATTAATATCTCCCTCTCGACTTCCTCAAGAGGTGTGCCTATTTTGACCGATATCACCTCAGGGCTCTCTTTAAAATCTCGGATTTCTTGAGGAAGATGTTGAATATCAATTACCTCTGGGCTGTTGATGACCAAGATCGACTCAATAGTATTTTCCAATTCCCTCACATTACCCGTCCATTGGTAATCGTTAAAGAGGTTCATGGCCCTCTGGGAAATGCCCTTCACCGTCATATGATATCTCTTATTATACTTCTCTATAAAAAAGTTGACCAGAAAGGGAATATCTTCTCTTCGATCCTTCAACAAGGGAAGTCTGATATTGACGACATTCAAACGGTAGTAGAGGTCTTCACGAAAATTTCCATTCCTCACCACCTCCTGAAGATCTCGGTTACTTGCAGCAATGATTCGTATATTGATTTTGATCGTCCTATTTCCTCCCACCCTCTCGAATTCACCTTCCTGGAGGACGCGCAGAAGCTTAATCTGTGTGGAGGGAGGAATATCTTCCACTTCATCTAAGAACAATGTTCCATTGTGAGCCAATTCAAATCGACCTTTTCGAGAAGTGATGGCCCCGGTAAAAGCCCCTTTCTCATGACCGAAGAGCTCGCTTTCGATGATCCCTTCGCTGAGAGAGGCACAACTGACCTTGATGAAGGGCATCGTTGCACGGGGGCTGTGATAATGGATGGCGTTCGCAATCAGCTCCTTGCCCGTTCCACTCTCCCCAATAATGAGGACAGAACTGTCATAGGGTGCAATATGGTGGATGAGTTCAAAGACCTTCACCATCTTCTCGCTTTTTCCAATAATATTTTTAAAATGGAATTTGTCCTCCAATTGCAGGCGAAGATCTCGGTTCTGGAGGACCAGGGTCTGTTTCTCCAAGGCCCTCTCTATGACCCAAGAGATCACCCTGGGGTTGATCGGTTTTTCGATAAAGTCGAAGGCACCCAGTTTCATCGCCTGGACCGCCTTTTCTATCGTTCCCTGGGCGGAGATCACGATGACCTCCGTCTCTGGCTTCAGAGCCTTCACTGCTTCCAGCAACTCAATCCCATCCATCTTCGGCATGACCAGATCGGTGATCATCAAATCAACCATCTCATGACGGAAAAAATGGAGGGCCTCCTTTCCGTTCGAAGCGAGGCGTATAGCATACCCCTTCTTTTTCAAAAGGAGACGGATGCTCTCCCCAACGTTCGGATCATCCTCTACTATTAAGATGGCTTTCTTTTCCATTGGCCTAAATAGCTCGGAGTAATTTAGTTCGGCGTTCGGAGTATTACAGTTTGAAATCTATACACAGCGACATTAATCAAAGCAAAGACCGTCATTCCTGCGAAAGCAGGAATCCAGAAAAACACTGGATTCCGGGTCAAGCCCGGAATGACAAATCGTATAAGACTTACATCGTCATGTATAAAAAATATCTATTACTCCGAATTCAATACTTTGAACTCTGAACTCAAAACTCTATGAGGTCTTCTGGCTGAGGGGAATTCTGATCCTAAAGAGGGAGCCTTTATTGACCTCGCTCTTCACAGAAATCTCTCCGTGATGGTCTGAGATAATCTTCTTGGCAATGGAGAGCCCTAATCCAGATCCCATGGGCTTCGTGCTGAACATAAAATCGAAGATCTTGGGGAGGTGCTCCTTTGAAATCCCCACGCCGCTATCTTCCAAGATAACGAAAACATTTTTCTTTGATCCCCGAGTGTAAAGATGGATCTCACCCTTCTCGGAGACCGCTTGAATACTATTGATAAGGAGGTTGGAGATGGCCAAACTGATTTGGCTGACATCGACCTTAAGCAAGGGTAATTTTTTCTGGAAGTGAATATCAATCCGAGCGTTCTTCATTTGGGCATCCGGACCCAAAAGCCGAACGATCGAGTCCAACACGTCATTCAATTGGACCCACTCAAATTTGGGAGGGGGGAGACGATTGAAATCCAAAAATTCCTTCAGATTATTCTCCAACCGGAGGGTTTCGTAGCTGATGAAGCTGAGAAGGGAGAGGATCTCTTCTTTCTGCTGGAGATAAGCCTCCGCCATCAGCTCCTCCCTCAGCAATTCAATATTGATATTCAGAGAGCTTAGAGGGTTTCGAATCTCATGGGCCATCCATCTCGCTAAGAGTCCAATGGTGGAAAGATCTCGACTCTTACTGATCTCCCTCGAGAGGAGGCCCTTTTCGGTGATATCGGCAAAGGTTGC
>Ga0299915_10002661_pt1 | contig 13004 bp, 14 predicted proteins | sample RVTome_13_FD_200263 | JGI IMG/M metagenome (GOLD analysis project Ga0299915, IMG submission 200263) | Soil microbial communities from uranium-contaminated site in the Upper Colorado River Basin, Wyoming, United States - RVT92D227 (version 2) ...
CCAGTTCCAGGAAGAGACGGGCAACCTCTACAACCTGGAGGCCACGCCGGCCGAGTCCACTTCCTACCGCCTGGCCCGCCTGGACAAACAGAAGTTCAACAACATCAAAACTTCGGGCTCGGAGAAGCATCCCTTCCTGACCAACTCCACCCAACTCAACGTGGACGCCACCCGGGACGTGTTCGAGGCGCTGCAGCACCAGGCCGACATCCAGTATCTGTACACCGGCGGGACGATCTTCCACACGTTTTTGCCCGAGTCGATCGATGCCCTGACCTGCCGTAAGCTGGTCCACAAGATCGCCCAGACCCGCATCCCATACTTCAGCATCACCCCCACCTTCTCCGTATGCATCAACCATGGCTACCTGCCCGGGGAAAAGAAGGCCTGTCCGGAATGCGGCTCCGAGACCGAGGTCTATTCCCGAATCGTGGGCTATCTCCGTCCGGTCAAGACTTGGAACGACGGCAAGCAGCAGGAGTTCAAGGAACGGACGCCCTACTCCAAGCTCCTCTGACCATGACCTACGATTTGTTCACCTATCCCGACTGCCGGAAGTGCGAAGACCTGAAGGCCTTCCTGCGGGGGTCTGACCTCTCGGGTCAGGAGTTCGACCTGGTCCTCAAAGACAGCAGGCTCAAGGTCCGGGATTACCTGGCGCTCCTCAAGCGCGACGAAAAGGGCAGCCTGATCCTGCCCATCCTTGTCCTCAAGGACGAGGCCGGAGTGAAGGCCGTGCTCTTCAGCCGGGAGGAGTTGGAGGCATGGTTGAGATCAAAGGCTTAGAGAAGTTCGCCTCCCGCGATTTCCCCGGCCACATTTCCTCCACCGTTTTTCTGGGCGGCTGTAATTTCCGTTGTCCTTACTGCCACAACGCCGACCTGGTGCTCCGTCCGGAGAGCCTGCCCACCACCCTGCTTGACACGTTCATCTGCTATCTGGACATGAGGCAGGGCTGGCTGGAGGGCGTTTGCGTTTCGGGCGGGGAGCCGCTCCTCGCCCCGCACCTGGAGGAGCTGCTGCTGGTCATCAAGGAGCGCAACCTGCTGGTCAAGCTGGACACCAACGGCTCCTTGCCCGGCCGGCTGGGGGAGATTATCCGGGCCGGCCTGGTGGACCAGGTGGCTCTGGATGTCAAGGCGCCCCTGGAACGGTACCGGGAAGTGACCTGCTCGTCCGTGGACCCCGCGGCCGTCTCGGAGAGTCTCGACTTGGTCCGCAACTCCGGCCTGGAGTGCACCTTCCGGACCACGGCCGTTCCGGATCTGGTGGGGCCGGAAGATGTCCGCTCCATCGCCCAGATGATCCGGGGCGCCCGGCTCTACCAAATCCAGCAGTTCTTTCCGAACAATACGCTCGACAGCCGATATCTCGAGGTCCGACCTTTCAGCCGCCAGGAGCTGCTGGATATGGCCGACCTGGCCCGGTCCTATGTCCAAGAGGTTCGGGTGGAAGGAATTTGACCATGGAGCTAAAAATCAAAAAGATTCACCCGGCCGCCAAGCTTCCGGCCTATGGGCATCCGGGCGATGCGGGCCTGGACCTGTTTTCTTGCGGGGAGGCGGAGCTGGCGCCGGGCGAGGTCAAGGCTATACCGACCGGCCTGGAAATGGCCATTCCGGCGGGCTTCGTCGGCTTGGTCTGGGATAAGAGCGGCTTGTCGCTGGAGGCCGTCCACCGGCTCGCCGGAGTGGTGGATGCGGGCTACCGGGGAGAGGTCAGGGTGGTCTTGGCCAACCTGGGCCGCCGTGCCTTCAAGATCAGCCAGGGCATGAAGATCGCCCAGATGCTCATCCAGCCCGTGCAGTCCGTGAAAGTTGTAGAGGCCGAGACACTGGAGGCAACCTCCCGAGGCCGGGGCGGCTTCGGCAGCACGGGACGGTACTAATAAGCGTTTATCGAGCGCTTCGGTATCCAATTCCGAGCTTAAAAGCTGCCTTTTTAAGCATCTCATCGAGAGTCCAAAGCGGCGAGGCACTCAGTAGCGCAGAGGCCAGGAGATGGACGTCCACATAGCCTAGACCGCACCCCATGAGCCTGCGGTCTTCGATAAGCCGTAAGACCTCTTCATGAGCGGCCTCCTGGGTCATGGGCAAAGCCTTCAAAAGTGAAAGAATTTCCTTCCTATTATGGATATGACCGCAAGCCAGCTCACCGATAATGAAAGGATGGGAGGATACCTCGCCCCGGCTGAGCAGATCTTCCAGGTGAGTGTGGCCGGTCCTTAAATGACAGATCCAGACCGATGTATCGACTAGAACCATGCGGTTTATTTGGGGAGCCGTCTTCGGGGAATGGGGCGAAGGGCTTTCTCCGTGCCGCCCAGCCGGGCTAGCCTTCGGCTGCTTTCCAAAGAGATCAGGGCTTCCAGCCCCCGTCTGACCAGCGCGGTTTTTTCTTTGAGGCCGGTTAACGCCGAGGCTTTTTTCAAGACCTGGTCATCGATATTGATGGTTGTTCTCATATGCATAGGTATGCCTCTTTTATGCATATATGTCAAGACCGCTTATTGTGCCCTTCCTTGACGATCATCATCTTGGATTTATTGAAATCATCATAATAGACGATTAGAAAGAAGTGCCGTTCTCAAAAGCAGAAGAAATTTGGCGGCTCGCAATAGGCTTGAGGTTTTTCCCGGTCAGTTAAGGCGCCTGATCAAGCCGCAGCTTAGAAACAGATGCCGACCCGCAGTTCCGGCCCGTGGACGAAGCGGCTGTCGTAGCCGGCGTGCTTGATGTAAAACTCGTACCCGGCCGAGTAGAGGAGGGTGATGGTGGCGGGTTTGAGACTGACCGTCGCCCCCACCTCAGCCATGGGCGCGATCATGGAGTCCTGGGGACGGTTGTCCCAGCCGGCGCCGATGAAGAGAAGATGGGGAGCACGGGCCAGGAGATAGCCCCTCCAACGGAAGCCGAGATACCAGCGGCCTTTGTTGTTGCCGTACTTTTCGCCGATCCCGCCTTGCCCGGCTCGATGAGTGGTGTAACCGAAACGGGCGGTCCACACCGATCGAGAGGACAGTGTGCTGGCCAGCTCGAATTGGATGTCCTTGTTTGCCAGCCACAGGATGTCGGTGGTGAGGCCGTAGTCGATTGGAGCAGTAAGAAAGCGAACCTGGCCGAAAGCTTGGGGCGCAACGGCCAATGTCCCGAACAGCGTGAGTAGTGCAAACCATTTCTTCATGAATCCATACCTTCCTTATGAGTGCACAAACATGATTATTGAGGGTGATACCCTCTAAAGTGTCCGCCTCTCAAAAGAGGTATTCTATTCAAGAATTTTTTGCCCGTCAAGAAATATTTTGTCCTAATATTGTCACTATCCAAATGAATGATCCGACCCGAGAAATCAAGGTCCCGGGCGATTTTGGGCGGCCCTCAGCCGAGGAGCAGAAAGGCATAGCGATTCATTGTTTGGGATTGGTCGGAAAGCACTCTAATTGGAAATCCCAAGCGGCGGACCGAGGTATAAACATCCATGGCCAGGGCATCCGGAGTGGGCCTGGCCATTTTGGGCAGCTTGCAGGTCCGACGGTCTCCTGAACATTCGGGACACAGGTTGCAGCTATCCAGGAAGAGAAGATAAGCTTTTTCCGCCCCGCGCAGAAAAATCTCCCGCTCGAGCTTGAGAAGCTCACGGTTGACGCTTCGAGTCCACTCGAAGCGGTCCTCGGGCTTGGCCACCTGCTTTTGGAAATGGAAGACGACGGCTTTCCGATAATCCCGGAAGAAACGGCGGCACTCATCGACGCCGGGCAGGTTGGGCGGGCAGGCAGCGTTCCGGCCATACTCCGGACAACCGAACCGGCATTTCATCCGGACCCAGTCGGCCACCACAAACCGGCGGGGGTCGGCCCAGCGGAAATCTTTGAACCCGAAAGACAGGAAGAGCTGCTCTAACTCTTGGCGCTTCATTACCTCACCCTCGTTGAAATTATTTAAAGGAAATATATATTATCAAAAAAAACAAGATATAACATTCTGTTTTGTGTGTTATGTCCCGGGAATTGTTCTATACTATGCAGCGGCCATGATTCGCGAGTCACGTCGTCCCGTTCGACGCCCGGTCTCCATCATCTTGTCCAACCCGGAACATCCGGACAACCTGGGCCTGGTCGCCCGGGCCATGAAGAACACCGGATTCCACGATCTGCGGCTGGTCGGCCTCCCCTCCCTGCCAGAAAAGGCCTTCAGCGTCGCCGTCCATTCCGAAGACATCCTCCGTCGGGCGAAGCTCTTCCCCAGTCTGGCCGAAGCCACGGCCGATTTGGACCTTGTCTTGGCCGGAACGGTCCGCTTCAGAAAGGATTTCGTCTCCCTGTCCCTGGGGGAGGCAGTCCGGAGCATGTTTCGCTTTCCGGTTTCCACCCGGATGGGCCTCCTCTTCGGCAAGGAACGCACCGGGTTGAGCCGCGATGAGCTCCGGCGGGCGAATGCCTGCTTCGTCATTCCCCAGGCTGTCAGCCAGCCTTCTTATAACCTGGCGGCGGCCGTCCTGCTGACCCTCTTTGCCGTCTTTGATCATGGCCGGGAGCCGGAACCCATCGTCTTCAGGCGTCCCTTGCCGCGCCCGGACCAGGAGGAATGCATCGGCCGGATTTGTCTAAAGCTGGAAGAGGCGGGATTCATCCACGACACCAACCGTCAGCAACTGACGGACCGGATTTACGGCCTGTTCGGCCGGATGGCCCTGGCCGCCGAGGATAAGGCCTTGCTGCTGGCCGTATTTTCCAAGGGGCTGCGCCAAACCAAAAAGGGGAGGAGCGAACATGGAGGAGCTTAGGGTGAGTTTTCCCGGAGGAGCCAGGGTGGAAGTGGCTTTCAAGGGCCAGGTGATCCTCACCGACCAGCCCGCCTATGCCGGAGGCGGCGGAACGGCGCCCTCACCCTTCGACCTGTTCCTGGCCTCGCTGGCCGCCTGCGTGGGCTACTACCTCCTGGCTTTCTGTCAGGCCAGGGAGCTGTCCACCCAGGGGGCGGGCGTAACCATGAGCTATAAGCGCAATCCTCAAACAAAAATGATCGACCGCATCGAAATCTCGCTTCATCTTCCGCCCGGCTTTCCCGAGCATTACACGTCGGCCGTGCTCAAGGCCGTCGACGCCTGCACGGTCAAAGCCCATCTCCTCAAGCCCCCCGCCATCAACGTCGTCGCCCGGAAGGCGGATTAGAGCGGTGAGCTTGCCCTATTGCCCGGCGGCCCGGCTTCAGGCCGGGACTACCAGCCGAATGGCCTTGGGCATGACCTCCATCTCGATCCTGTCCTGGTAAGGGAGGTCTTCGCCGTCGTATTGAACAGGAAGCTTCTGGCCCTGGATGATCATCTTCTTGGCTTTGTAATGCCGCAGCTTCCGCTGCAACAGCCCCAAATAGAGGAACACGCCCATGGAGACATAGACCGGCGCGGCCATTTCGTAGAAGGTGATATCCAGGTAGCCGTCGTCGACAACGGCGTAGGGCGCTATTTTCCAGCCGTAGCCGAAATATTTGGTCTTGGTGACGATACAATCCACCATCTTCAAACGCAAGTTCTTATGGTCGAAGGGCCGGCCGCAGTCTTCCAGCCCATCCAGGAGGTCGACTTCCACCTCATGCCGCGGGTGAAAAAGGTTCGGCCAGACGGACAGGAAGTGGCCCAGCCATCCCGGCGCGAAGTTCTTGTGGGCATAGTAGCCGCACTCGGCCGTTCCGCCGATGTTGATGAAGGACCCGATGCGGCCGTTCACCCGGATGACATCCAGGAGCTTTTCCCGGCCCTCGATCAGCAGGCGCAGGGCGTTCTTGGCCCGCTTGGGAATGCCCAGGGACCACTGGAAGGCGTTGCCGCTGCCCAGGGGGATGATGCCCAGGCGCACCCGGTCGTTGGTTCCGGCCTGCATGATCCCCTGGATGACGTCCGAGATGGTGCCGTCGCCGCCGACGATGACCAGGAAGTTGTTGGTCTTGCTCAGCTCGACGGCCCGGAGGATGCTGTCCTCTTTGCTCCGGGTCGGCCGGGCCGGCGGGGCCGTCAGCCGGCTCTGGAGATAATGGCGCAGCCGTATGTCCCTCTGCCATTTGTGGCTGGCCGACCGAGGGTTGATGATGCAGGGGACACTGCTCAATAAATCGGTGCGCTCAGGCATATGATTTCTTCAAGGGAGAGCGTATTTATAGCATGAGATAGAGGCCCTGTCAAAAGGGAAGAGGGGGCTTTTCAGCCCGTTCCGGGGTCGGCCGGCTTGTTCCGTCTCTTTTCTTTTAGGACATGCCAGATAACGGGCGCCAGGCCCACGGCCAAGAAAAGGACGAACAGGGCAATGATCCATTCATTGGGTATCTTGAAGATCACTCCCACCAGGGCGACGATATAGATCTGCGGAAAGCGGGAGGTCAAAACGGCCAGGAGGTACTTGCCCAGAGGATAGCGGGCTAGAACCACCAGAAAACGGAGGGGGAAAAAGGGGAGGGGGGTGAGCCCGCACAGCCAGAGCGTCAGGAAGGGCGCTTTGTTGAAGAGGGCCACGGCCTTCTGGACGATTCGGCTCTCCAGCGTCCGGCGGAACGTGCGCAGGTCGGCCACGTACTGGAAGGCGGTGTAGTTGATGATTTCGATCAGGATCAAGCCCGCCATCGAAACGACGGTTACGGTCAAGGGGGGGTAAAATTTGCTGAAGAATAGGATGACCGGCTCATGCGGAACGGTGGTGATGATAAACTCGGCCGGAAAACAATACAGGAACAGGACCCACAGGCTCCTGCTCTGCTGGAGGGATTTGGAGCTCAGCCACCAGATGAGCAGTCCCAGGACAAAAGCCGCTTCCAGGATTACGATGAGAGCCCTCAGTCGGGGATGAACCTGTTTTTGCCGGAATGTTGCTTGCAGCCGGCGGTAGAGCTCTTCTTTTTCAGACTGGCCGAGGCGGTCTCCTGGCGGTTGTATTCCCGCTTCGGTTTTCTTATTCACCCGGTTGATCCTCCGCTTGCTGAAAACCATCTGTTGGAGCGGCCCATCAGCGAAGAATTTTTTCTTTTTGGGCCGGCGGATTTTTCTTGAGTTCCACCGAGACCGGCCAGGGCGAATCGAACCGGCCGTTTCCGTCCGCATCCACAAAAATAGGATTGGACAGGGCGTAAGGAAGGGCGGCGTCCTTAAGCTGGGCCGTCAGGCTCGGCTGCTGGACTACGGGATAAAGGGTCTTCCGGCCTTCGACTTCCAGAGCGAGGTAAGAATCCTTCTCCAACTGAAGGCTGATCCGCTGGGCAAATTTCTGAACTTGAGAAGCCGGCGCCTTTACCGGGAAAAGGACTTTCCGCTCGCCGTTGACGATCAGCCGAACCTCGTCCACGGATACCCAGGGCGCGCTGCGGACTTCCAGGGAGATATCCACCCGGCCGGATTTGGCTTTGACCGTCTGGCCCAAGGTGGCTCCGTTGACCCGGAAATCGAGGAGCGGGCCATTGGAAGCGAAGGAACGGCCTTTCCGGAGCGACTCGAACACGGCTTTCCAGTCCAGCTCGGCGGCGCGGGGACCCGAGTAGAGAATATAGGTGCGGGAATACCCCGGTTCTTCCCGGTCGGCGGCATGGGAATCCGAGGACCCCATCAGCGGGTAGAAAAGGCCGCGGTTGAGCAAATGAAGCCAGTCCTCGACCGCCGCCTTGTTCGCGCTAAAATAAAAAGGCCCGTTAAGGACCTCCAGGAGGTCGAAGTCCAGGCAGATCTGGTCCGAGGCGAAAGCCGCCGTTTCCTGGTCGAGCTGCAGATTATTGAAATAGCCCAGGATCCCTGCCCGCGGATGGTTCAGCTGGAGAAGGGCCTCCGGATATTTCTGCCGGGCGTCCCGGAACAGGGGAGCAGCGGCCTCCTGCCGGACGCGAATAGCTCCTTCGTTTTTTTCAAGGTCATTGAGGACCGCTGGATAGGCGTTGAAGTGGATGCCCGCTGCGGCCGAAGTCACTTCATTGCCCCGCTGGACAGCCAGGGTGCGGTCCAGCCCGATTTTTCTGAGTACTGGCTGGTAATCAGTGACTCGATTGTGGTCGGTGGCGATGGCCGCTTCCAAACCCTCGGCCACAATCGACCTCAGCCTGTCGGGCACGTTCGACGCCCCATCTGATAAATTCGTATGAAGATGAGGGTCGAGCGACATGAGCCCGTGGGGGTTCAGGACCCGGTCCAGCCGGAAAACTAGCTCTAGGCTCGAATCTTCCAGAACCTCGATGGCCTTTTGGTCAATTGAATACTCCGGCCCCCGGGAAGCAGAGGCCAGGTAGACACCGGCCGGCAGGATCACCTCCTGGCCCTGCTCGGGCGGATAACAGGAATTCTTGAATGCTTCCCAGCCTTGCTCGGTGTGGCGGGGATTCTCCGGCTCGAAATATGGCGTGCGTGTCGGATGGAGGCCGATGAAGGTAACTTTGCCCGGCACATACCGGCCCTGGCCGTCCTGTATTCTCACTTTCACTTTTCCGCGGGGAGGGTCGCTCAGGACACAGGTATTCATGCCGTCCGGAGTGACCATCAACCGGCCTTCGACTACGGCCGGGAACAGGTTGGCCGTAATGAGGTAGGCTCCTTCGGGCAGAGGCAGGGTCACCTGGGGGGTGTCTTTCCAGAAATCGCGATAGAGGATGGCGGAGGTCAGAAAATCCTGCACCAGAATTTCAGCCAGCCGGCCTTTCTGTTCAGCGATCCGCATGCGGGCTGGGAACGATTCGACCTGAAGAAGGTCGAGAACACGCCCCAGCAGCGACACGCCATCCTCATCAGCCAGCAGTCGGTATTCCACGGTGCAGGCCTGGCCGGGGGCCAGGGTCCCTGGCCGAGGGCCTTCTCCCTTGGCCGGCGACGTCAGGTCCACCCAGGCCAGGCTGTGGTCGCGTTTATGGAAAATGCGGTAGTTAAGGCGGGGCAGTTTGTCCTGCAGGTTAGGGGAGAAATTGTAGCGAGTGTCGGCGAAGGCAACCAGAGCGAAGTTGAGGTCATTGATCTCCGACGGGCCGGTGTTAGTTATGGTCGATATCAATTGCAGCCCTTTTCCGTCCGCAGGCAAACGCAGAGACGTCAGGATCGCCGCTTGGATTTTTTCCAGAACGATGAGCTCGGTGTTGAACTCCAGGGCAATCGTTCCCTGCGGGCCGGACGGCTTGGCCGAAACGGTACGGTAGGCGAGGTAGGTCGGCCTGTCGTCCAGGCGGATGAGGGGCTGTCCGATGTTGATCTCATTCTTGACCCCGGCATCGGCCGGGATGAAGCTCAGGATGCTGCCGGGAGCGGTTGGTGAGGAACTGACGGCAGCGAACTTCATCTCCGGTTTGCGTCCCGGACCGCCGATGAGGGCCAGCCAGGAACCGTCCGAGACGATCCAGTCGCCCGGCTGCCACATCTCCCGGAAAGCTTCGGGGACATCCTCGGCGTTCCGAGCGGTTTTGAACGTGCCTTGGCCAAATATTAGGCCGGGCAGCAGGCTGAGTGCCAAAAGATGTGCAATGAAAACGCGGCGTTGGCTCATCGCTCCGCACCTCCCTCTATTTCGGCCTTCTTCCCGGGATTCCTTACATTACATGAAACCTGCTCTTTATGTAAATAAACGCTTCCTTGCGGCGCGATAGGCTCAGGACAGGGCTGGAGCTCCCGGCCGTCATATTGTCAAGGGCGTCGGATTCGGCTACAATCAGCCGGCCGATGAGCGATTCTTGGAGATGCCCATGACCGCGCTTGAGCGCCGTATCGAGGCCGGAGGCCGCTCCTTCCTGCTGAAAGTGGAGACTTCCTCCCGGGCGGAGGAGTATGCCAGATATGAAGAACTCCGCAACGAGATATGGGGCTTTCCCCCGGACAGCCTGCCCGGCGCGCGGAACATGATGTGCGAGAACTATCTCCACGAGGGAAGCAGCCTGTTCATCGCCGTGTATGTTTTGGATGAACAAGGCCGGCTGATTGAGGACGGCCAGCACCTGGTCGGCTTCTCCTACGGGTTCGCCGGAGTCCGAGACAAGTCCATCGCCTTTAAGTCGCTGGACAACCTGTGGTTCTATTCTCAGTACACCGGGATCAAGGACGATTTCCGGTCCTTCGGCCTTAGCCTACGGATCAAGGAATTCCAGCGGGATATCCTCCTGGAGGTATGGGGGATCCACACCGTGACCTGCACCTACGACCCCCTTACGGCAGTCAACGCCCACCGCAATATCCGGCATTTCGGGATGCAGGTCCTGGATTACCGGCCGGCCACTTACGGGGAATACGGCGGCCTTCTCAACCGGGAGGATATTCCCACCGACCGGTTTTTCATGCTCTGGGACCTGCAGTCTCACAGGGCGCCTCCGGACTATCCGGACAGCATATTTTCTCATCCGGAATCCTATGTTCTGCGCTCAGACCGACAGACCGTCCCAGGCCGAAGCGGTCCCCTGGAACTGGAGGTCGTCCAAAGCGCCGGTCCCTTGAGCCGGAGCGAGTTTTTATTGGTGCCCATCCCTGAAGATTTCTATCGCATGCTGAGGGAGACGGACGTTGAAGCAGAGCCTGTGAGGCGCATCCCCTTGGACTGGCGGCTGCGGACCAGAGAGGCGTTCCGCACGCTCCTGGCCCAAGGCTACCGGGTCGTGGATTTCCGGAAGGCAGGCCGCGGACCCTCAATCAATGTTTATGTCTTGCACAAGGCCGGCTGAGGGAGCCGGGCCTGGCCGTACGTAGCTTCTGCTTCCCCGGCCTAAATATCAATGTAAAAAAACTTTACAAATTATGGCCATTTGTTATATATTTCAGGTTGATTTTCTTGGGATTTAGGGTTTTCGCTGAAATTGAGGACTTGGCATAAAGTTTGCTCAAAATTGCTTCCGAACATGAAAAAAGAGATCAAGTTCTATTTTTGGGCCGCCTTCCTCGGGTTCGGCCTTATCACCATCCCCCTTGTCCTGTCCCTGGGCGGGAGGATGCAGGAGGAAAAGCCGAAAACCGGAGGAACGCTGCGCTTAAAGCCTTTCACCAATGTCCTCAACATCAACTTCGACCCCGCCAAGGAAGCCGATATTTTCCTCCTGGAGCAGCTCTACGACGGCTTGATCCGGTTGGATAAAGACTTGAATATCGCCCCGGCCTTGGCCGAATACTGGAGCATTTCCCCGGACGGGAAAACCTCCACCTTCTATCTTCGCCGGGGAGTCCTTTTCCACAACGGACAGGAGCTCACCAGCGAGGATGTCAAGTTTTCCCTGGAGCGGCTTCTCGACCCGCGGGTCTCCTCGCCCTACTCCTACCTGTTTCTGAACCATGTCGTCGGCGCCCGGGAATTCTGGGGTGGCCGCGCTTCCTCCGTCTCCGGGTTCAAAGCCGCGGGCCGCTATGTCTTCGAGATCAACTGGGAAAGCCCCTTCGTTTCCGGCCTTTACCTGCTAAGCCTGTACTGCTGCAAAGTGTTGCCCGGTGACCTGGTCCGGTCGCGGGGTGAAGAATTCTTCTGGAGGCCGGTAGGCAGCGGGCCTTTCAAGTTCACCTATTGGCTGCGAGACACTCGTCTGGAGGTGGTGGGCGTGCATTTCGAGAGAAACCCCCGCTATTTCGGCGGCCCGCCCTACCTGGAAGCCATAGAATACAGCCCCTTCTTTAATCTGGATCATTTTCGGAACAAGGAGATCGACATCATTCCTTTTCTGTCGAAAGGACTGGCCGATTCCGACTGCCAGATACAAAAGGAGGGGTCCTTGGAGGGCGTTTTTTTGGGCATGAGCTGTCAGAAAGCGCCTTTTGACAGGCCGGCCGTTAGGCGGGCAGTGTCGCTGGCTCTGGACCGGGGGCGCATCGCCCAGGTGGCCACCACCATCGAGTCTGTGCCGCAACTCATGGACAATTTTATTCCCGCCGTGCTCCCCGGTTTCACCCCCGCCGAAAAAAGCTGGAGCTCCAACATCGAGGAAGCCCGCCAGATACTCCGGCGGGAGGGGCTGGCCGAGCCCGGCCAACTCCCCCCCCTGATCGTGTACGTCAAGTCCCCTTCCCGCGACGTCTTCAATCGACTTTTCCGTGAGCTGCAGTCTCAACTGGAGGAGGCGGGGTTTCGATTGTCGTTGAGATATTACCGCTCTAATCGGGAGGTCTTGAGTCAGTCCCGTCCCTACCTGGTCCTGATCGAGTGGCGCATGGACCTTCCCGACGCGGACAACATCATCTTTCCCCTGTTCAGTTCCCGGTCTCCCCAGAACCTGACCGGTTTTTCCAATGCCCAATTTGATCGGTGGCTGGAGCAGATCGAGGTGGAGAAGAGCTGGTCCAAGCGCATCGATGTTTTCCGGCAGGCCGAAGGCCTGCTGTTCAAAGAAGTGCCGGCTGTGCCGCTTTTCTCCAACCTGCGCCGGATGGCCATCCAGCCCTATATCCGCGGCGTGGATGTTCCGCCCCTGGGCTTTTCGTATTTGGACACGACGAAAATCTGGATCAAAAAAGGAGGGTGAGCGGGTGACGTCGCGGCTGACCCTGTATCAACGGTTCCTGACCGCCAACCTGCTTCTGCTGGTCCTCCTGGTGGGCTCCATCCTGCTGGTCATCGACAAGCGCGAGTCGAGCGCCGCCTTCGAAGAATCCCGGACACGGGGCATTCTCATCGCCCAGAACATCGCCAACTTGAACCTGGATCCCTTGTTCTTCTACGACCTGGAGGCCATCAAGAAAAATATCGAGGAGCGGATCGACGAGTCTTTGCTGTACGTCGTTTTTTATGACCGGTTTAACGCTCCCCTGATCAGCAGCGAACGGGTGAAAAAACATGATGACATTTTCTGCTGCAGCCGGCTGATGCCGGATGCCACACCCCAAAGCTTCGCCTTTGCCTCCCGGACGTTGAAACAGAACGGCCGTCCGGTGCGTCTGCTGGAGGTGGAGATCCCCATCTTCGCCCGCGGGTCGGCCACCCGTTGGGGGTCGATCAAGGTGGGGCTGTCGCTCGAGGATATGCATGCCCGGATCCGCCGCACCCGCTTGGTTTTGATACTCATCGGACTGGCCGGCCTTTTATTCGGGGCGGC
>Ga0299915_10002662_pt1 | contig 13001 bp, 11 predicted proteins | sample RVTome_13_FD_200263 | JGI IMG/M metagenome (GOLD analysis project Ga0299915, IMG submission 200263) | Soil microbial communities from uranium-contaminated site in the Upper Colorado River Basin, Wyoming, United States - RVT92D227 (version 2) ...
ACAGTCTCCTCCATATTGCCAAATTTTTTCCCTCAAAGACCGCCGAGAAGTTGGACCCGGTCGCCCCTTATCTGTCTTCCGAATCCAGACGGGCTTTCAGCTCGTTTAAAAAAGACAGGGCCTGAAGCGGCGTGAGGCGGTCGGGGTCGAGCTTTCTCAGATCTTCCCGCAGCGGGTCTAAAGGCTTCTGAAAAAGGCTCATCTGGCTGGAATCCCACGAGGCCTTTTTCTTACGGGATACGGCCAGCTTGGGAACACCCCCTTCGGTGAATTCCCCCTGCAAGGGAATGGGTAGAGGGAAATGGGGTCAGACTTCGTTATTTCTTTATTTTTATTTTGCGCCCCTCGACCAGATTCTTTTCCAAACCCATAAGTTTCTCTCTAAACCCATCCTCCTCCCTCATGCGCTTTTCCACCTTCGCGATCCCCTGGCACAACGAAACAGGATCACGCCGAAAATAATCGGCAATACTGCTCAAAGGGTAGCCCGCAAGCTTCCTGCCCACGTAACCCACAATACTGCGTCCCAAAGCTCCTATCCGATTCCGGCTCATGCCCCTTATCACACTAGCAGGCATTCCAAAACGCATCTCAACCCCGCCCACCATATCACCAAGGGAGATGTCATAGATATGCTCAACCTTTTCTCTCGCTCCCCGCTGAATCCTATCCGAGAACCCTTCCGACCCCAGAAAACGCTGATCCTCGACCTTGTAGAACTCTCCTCGGTGCCCATCCCCCATATGATCCAGCACATACTGCTCATAAGCCCGGACCGCTCTCCCCTTGTTCCCCGAAAATTGACCAAGAACGGGCTCCACGTCCACAATTCCCATTTTCCCCCCGTTCAGGTACCAGCCATAACTCGTCCATCGGTATTCGATGGGATATCGAACCAGCCCAGCACGAACCGGGTTCAGATGGATGTAAGCCGAAAGCTCCACACGATATGAATCTTTTTCGCAAAGAATCGCTTTGTATCGTCCTTGGAAAAGATGTCCCCAAGTCCTGTACCGATTGTTGTAATTCCGCGTGTACCGAAACTGAAGCCGCTGCATGAGGCCCGAAAGAGGCTTGTCCCTCGCTTCGACCAGCAGGTGGACGTGCGTTGGCATGAGGGCATATGCGCAAATAACGAAATCAAAAACCTCTTTATATTCTCCAAGCAGTCTCAGATAGAGCTTGGAATCCCTCTCCCGCCGGAACACTCTCTGCCCCTTGTTACCCCGCACAATCACATGATAAACTGCTCCCGGGAAATGAACTCTTGGTTTCCTCGCCATAACGGCATATTACCCACAAAGGAACGGCTAATCAATACCTAAATACCTAAGCCTGACCCCATATACATATACACATATACATATACACGTGGCCACCGAAAGGCGCACGGCCTTACTCTGCGCCCCGGCCGGAACGAATAGGGCAAGAAAGAAAACAGCGGCCAAAACAACAGTTATTGAAATACCTTTCATGCTTTTTAAAACCATCAATCTTTACCTCCTATTAATCTTTACATCTTATTTGAAGCCATCGCTCATGATTCCTTCAACGCCAAAATCTTCCTGGCCTCTTTGGCCGTAACCACCTCCCGGTCCATGAGGCCGGCAATCTCCACCACCTTTCGGACCATCTGAGCATTGGTGGTGGCCAGGACGTTCTTTTTGATGTAGAGGTTATCCTCGAAGCCCACCCGGGCATGTCCGCCATTGATCATGGAGGCGGCCACCATGGGGAAATGCTGGGGCCCGATGGCAAAAGCATACCAAAGGGCGCCGGGGGGCAAGTTGTTACACATGTAAATCATATTTTCGGTGGTGGCCTCGATTCCCCAGGGAATTCCCAGGCAGAACTGGAAGAGAGGGGGATGGGTAACCAATCCCTGGCTGATCAGGTAGTTGGCGATACGGATGTGCCCGATGTCGAAAACCTCCAACTCCGGCTTGGTCCCCACCTCCTTGATGAGGGCCGCCATTTTCTCCACAATGGACAGAAAGTTGGCGTAAACCCGGGGCCCAAAGGTGAGGCTGCCTACATCCAATGAACAGAGTTCCGGCTTTAGCTTCAAAACATGTTCAACCCTTTCCTCCGCGCTTTTCATCCCTGCGGTATCCCAGGGATTTTGGGGAACATCGGGGTTATAAAGGAAGCGCGCCCCGGCGCCCGTGGTGAGGTTGATAATCATGTCGGTTTTTTCCCGGATCCGTTCGTAGACCTCCCGGTAGAGTTGGAATTCCATGGAGGGGGCCTGGGTCTTTAAGTCCCGCACGTGAATATGGCAGACACTGGCTCCGGCGTGGTAACTCTCCACGGCGCTATCGGCAATTTCTTTAGGCGTCATGGGCACGTGGGGGTTTTTATCCCGAGTCGTGATCCCCCCGACAATGGCGGCCGTTATGATCAGCTTCTCCACCTTTTCCTCCTTTGATGAAACACGATTTTCAAAAATGAACCGCAGAGGACGAAGAGTCTCCCTCTTAATCTCTGCGCCTTAGGCTTTAGCTTTTTCCGTACTGTTCTTTCAGGATCCGTTTCAATATTTTGTTGCTCGGGTTTTTGGGCAGGGAGTCGACAAAGATAACACTCTTCGGTTTTTTATATCCCGCCAATTGGCGGGCACAAAATTGAATGACCTCTTCGGCGGTTAATTTCTCCCCGGGTTTGGTGACGATGATGGCCCGGACCGATTCCCCCCATAAGGGATCGGGGACGCCGATGACCGCGGTCTCCACGATCTTCTCATGGGTGTAAAGAAGTTCTTCGATTTCCCGGGGGTATATATTTTCCCCGCCGCTGATGATCATGTCTTTTTTCCGGTCCACAATGTAAATGAACCCTTCGTCATCCGTCTTCCCCATATCGCCGATATGGAACCATCCATACTTATAGGCTTCCCGGGTTGCCTCCGGATCCTTGTAGTATTCCTTCAAGACTTGGGGGCTACGTACGCAGATTTCCCCCACGATGCCCGGCCCCACTTCCTCCCCCTGGTCGTTCAAGATCTTGACTTCGCTGTTGACGTTGGCTTTGCCGATACTGCCCAGTTTTCGAATCAAATCCTGGGGCTGGAGAATGGTGACGAAATTGCATTCCGTGGCCCCATAGCTATCCCGGATTTCGGCGTTGGGAAATAACTTCTGGATCCTCCTCACAAGATCTACCGGAAGAATGGAACCGGAGGTGATGTATTTCGTAACCGAAGTGGTCTTATAGGAGCGCTTCACTTCCTCCGGTAATTGATCGACCATAATGAACATGGTGGGCACAAGGGCTGTAAAAGTAATCTCGTTTTTATGGATGATCTCCAAAAACCTTATTGGGTCAAATTGATCCATCAAAAAAACCGAATTCCCCAGGTAAACTGCACTCAGAAAGCGAAAAAAAGCCCCCACATGAAACATGGGGGGGGCAATGAGAATCTTATCGCGGCTGGTCACCCGGTATTCGATGGCTTGACTGACGCAAGACCAAAGGACATTCCTTTGGGTTAAAATCACCCCCTTGGGCCGGCCGGTCGTCCCGGAGGTATAGAGCAAGGCGGCCGGATCATTCTCGCCGACCTCCAAAGAGGGGTAGGTTTCAGGAGCATGATTCAACAAGCTTTCGTACTCAGGATCTTGACCGCTCCCCCCGATGCGGATGAATTTCTCCAGTCCGGTCTGTCCTTTTAAAAGGTTAATTGGGTCGGAGAACCCTTGCTCATAAATGATCACCTTGCTGCCGCTATGCTGCAGGATATAAATCAACTCATGGGTCTTGAGCCGATAATTCAACGGCAGACAAACGGCACCGCAGCGCGTAATTCCGAAAATGCTTTCCCCCAATTCGGGGATGTTGGGCATCAGAAGAGCAACAGGATCTCCCTTCCCCACCCCCCAAGAGATCAGGGTATGGGCCAGTTGATTGGCTCTCCGATCGAAGTCGGCATAGGGTATCCGCTTGCGGCTACCCACGACTTCATTGGCCGGAGCCTTGTCGGCTGTCCGCCTCAATAGGTAACCAACCGTCAAAATTTCCATCTTGTTTCCTCGGAGAACAAATTACCCGGCTTCCAAGGTTTACCTAACAGGATGCTCAAAAAGTTTTTTCCCTTCCTGTTATGTCATTCCCGCGGAAGCGGGAATCCAGGATCCCCAAAAGACACGGGATGCCCGCTCTGCACCATACTAGGTTAAGGATTTGCCTGCGCGGGCCTGACGAAAGGCCCCTGCGGTTAATTCCAAAAGCATTCGGCGAGTTCCTCTCCAGCCCTGTCTCCAAAGGAGTTTCGCGTAGTTGACAACCAGCTTTTAGGCAACGACTGGCTAAAAAAATGACGCTTCATCCCCCTTTTTCGGAGATCGGCCATCAGGGAGAAAGTATTTAGGGCGTTCTTTCAATAAATTACTCGGGAGTAAGGGTCACAGCTTTCTTTCTCTTCAGCAGGACCTCGAATCCGATCACGATGCCAACGATGACCAAACCGATAATGGTGGTAACTCTCTCGGGGAAAGCGATCAATAGGCCTCCCCCTAAAAGAATCATCCGTCCGACGAAGTTTTTCAATTCTCCGATCCCTACCAGATAACCTTCCAGGGCCGAACCGGCAATGATAATGCCAACGACTGAGAATAAGGTTGCCTCAAAAATTTTCCAAGGGGTTCCGTGAAGCAAGAGTGCAGGAGCATATACGAAAAAGAAGGGAACGATGTATTTCACGGCCCCGAGCCGCATGGCTGTCCACCCCGTCTTCATGAACTCCGATCCGGCGATCCCACAGGCCGCAGCGACACAAAGGGCCACGGGAGGGGTCAATTCGGATAGCGCCCCCCAGTAAAAAACAAATAAATGGGCTGCCATCTGATCAATTCCCAGCTTCACCAGGGCCGGGACCATTACGATCGCCAGGAAAATATAACAAGCCGTCGTGGTCATGCCCAAACCCAGGACAAAACTGGTCAAAGCTCCAAAGATCAGGATCAATAAGGTATTGTTGCCCACCGCCACGACGATTTCCCGGGAGAAGGAAAGGGCGACCCCGGTCACCGAAAGGCCCCCCACGATCAGACCGGCTGCGGCTAAAATGGCAATTAATTGGGAAAGCACTTTACCGGAATCGACAAGAATATTGACCAAGGTTTTCCAAGTGAGCCGGGTTTCCTTTTTCAACATCGCGATGACGAGCAAAACCCCGCTCGCATAAAAGGGGGCCAGCGCTTCCCTCCTCAAGGTCAACAGAAAATAACACAAGACGACAATGACGAAAAAATAGGGCCAGCCGCCTTTGAGAGTTGTCCAAAAGCGAGGCAGCTCTTCCCGGGGCAATCCTTTTAAACCGGTTTTTGCCGCATAGCCATCCACTTGGATGAAAAGGCCTAAATAATATAAGAGAGCGGGGATTAGCGCAGCAAGAGCCACCGCTCCGTAGGGAATGTTTAAAAAAGAGGCCATAACAAAAGCCGCGGCTCCCATTACGGGCGGCATGATGGGCCCGCCGGCGGAAGCGCAGGATTCAATGGCCGCCGCATAATGGGGGGCAAACCCGGTGCGTTTCATGGCGGGGATGGTCATCGAACCAATCGTCAAAACATTGGAGACCGTGGAGCCGCTGAGCATCCCAAATAGGCAACTCCCGACAATCCCGATCTTGGCTGCCCCTCCCCGGGCCGTGCCCAATACCGATTGGGCGATGGTAAAAAAGAAAACCCCTCCCCCGGTACCGGCCAGGATAACCCCGAAAACCATAAAACCGATGAGAAGGGTACAGACGGTAAACAGAGGAATTCCTAAAATACTGTTCATTCCCAGGGAATGTAGCCGGGCGGTGGTGAGAAAATCGTAAGATTGCCCCTGGAAGACACTGGGCAACACCTCGGCAAAGAGGGGATAAGCGGAAAAGACCACGCAAAAGATCATCATGGAAAGATCGGAGGCCCGCCGCACAGCCTCCAGAACCAGAGCCCAAAGGATTACGCTAAAAATGGTGGGCAACCATGGAGCGGTGTATTCCCAGCCAAAGCTAATCATATCCATGCCCATGATTCCCAAATAAATATTGATGACCACGGTGATCAAAGCGAGGCCCACATCATACCAGGGCAGCCGGTCCCTGGGCGCCGAAGAGGTTGCCGGAAAATAAATAAAGACCAAGGAAAGAGAGAAAGCGAGCATGTAATAGAGGTAGGAATTGTCTACGGGCGTGAACCCCCAGAGGTTCAGCCGGAACATCTGGTTCACGGAGAGGAAAAGCAGGAGAGCAGAAAATAGTAAAAAAACATAAAACCAAAACGACCCCACCTTAATTCGTTCCATGCGTTTGCCGGTACCTTACCTAATTTATTCGGCTCACGATAACCGCGCCAGTCTTTTTCCCACGAATTCTCTCCGTGGGAAGAAAGAAGGATGGAGCTCCTCGCTGCTATGGGAGGGGCTCGAATTTTTTGCTACTTCTTTACGGAGGAGAGAATATGGGAAATCGGATATTCATTAAATTCCTGTTTGGCCGAATCGTACAGGGGATTTTCCTCGGTCCCCAGGATGGTCACTTTGAACTTGCAATCCTGGCCTCCAAAGGCCGGGGAATCGATGAGTTCCACCTTTAAAGGCTTGTCGAAGAAACGGGAAATTTGCCTTTTGACCCAATTACTGGAACACATGCACAGGCGCGGACTCAATTCGATAAAACCGCTCCGGACCAGATGGCAGACACATTTCCCTTCCACATGAAGGCTCCAGTAAATGACATCCCCTTCCTTGCGCACGGTTCGGGTATGTTTCACTTCAGTGGGTTGACCTCCCTTTTCCGCCTCGGCGGGTACATCGGACACCGTTTTGATGAATTTTTCAAAACTCGTGGTATCGATCGGGCGATACTTGACATAAGTATCGGCGCAGCACACACCCAACCGCGAAAAGATCTCATGGGCGACTTGCGAATCAAGGTCTTTGGCGATGATCTCGTATAAGGCTTTGACCACATCTTTGTTTCTTTGCAGGGTAATCGTTTCTTCCATGGAAATCCTCCTTGGGGGATGTTTGGTTTCTTGAAGCACACCACAGAGCACACAGAGATTTTCTCTGTACTCCTAACTTTCAAATTCTCTAAATTTGGTAAAGAGTATGGGGCCCTAAATTAAAAAACTTCGCGCTTTTTCTTTAACTTTAGGCACTTTAGCGCATTTTAGGCACTTTGGGTTGCGGCTTTGCCGCGCTGTGGACTCTCTGGTCTTCCGATCCGGTTACTCAACCTGAATGCCCTGATACTTCATCCACGTGTTGGCTAAGTCTTTGGGGGGCATTTTCTTTTCCACCGCTTCTTTTTTGAGTGTGTCCCAAGCGGCCATCCTTACTTTTTCTTGCTCCAGAGCCTTGTTGTTCCAGTTTTCTAAATCCTGAGACCACTGCCCCACTTCTTTGAAAAAGCGGATTGCTCCCTTGTGGTAGGGAACCATGCCCGGAGCCCGAATGGACTTCTTCATCTCCCATCCCAGCATGGAGATGTTTACATTCTTATAGATGTCGTAGGTATCATAGAGCGCCTTGGCCAGCTCATACACCGTGTTTCCATCCATTTTGATGTAGCAGACCAGAACGGGGTAAGAATAGTTGGGGAGTTCCTTGGGGCTGGTGATTCCGGCCCCCGCGGTGATCACATCCGGGAAGAAGATGGGAGCAACTTTCAGCAAGCGCGCCCAACCCTCCTTATCGGCCGCGGGGAATTCCGGCCAATGTAATCCCCGGGGGGAAGAAGCCAGTTCATAAAGAGCAGCCGCCGTGCTCGTGGAAAAAACGGCATCATTGGTGCCATCGATCATGCCCCTGAGGGAAGCCCCATAACCGGGAAACACAGTTTTTTTAACATCATTCCAGGTGAGATTGCCAAAAGCCAGAAAGGCTTCATGGATGATGTTATTCGTCGGGTTTCCCGGAATCCAGCCCAGTCGCTTGCCTTTTAAGTCCCGGGGTGTCTTGATGTTGGCATCGGCTGCCGTGGCCAGGGGCATGCCGTAGGGGAGGACCGCCCAGATCTGGCGTAAAGGTTGAGGTCCCCAGTCTAAAGTGGCGAAATCATAGATCCCCTGCCAGGCAAAGTTGGAGCCTACCCCTGTCAGGGCATATTCAGCAGAACCGGTCTTTAAGGGGGTAAGCCGGGAGATATCCCCGCCGGCCGGCAAGACTCTCAGCTTAACATTCACTTTCCTCGTAAAGGCGTCTCCAACCGCCGCAGCCTGAACGTATCCCGAGGAGCCCACATCGTAGGAAGTCCAGGTCATCATGGAAGGCAACCCTTTTTGAGCGGAAGCTGGGTCCAGGCTCCCGAAGAGCGATAGCCCTAAGGCCATTACAACGAAAACCACCAGCACAAAATCCTTACGCATCTTCTTCCTCCTTTTTTGGCAAAATACCAAAACCTCCACCCCAGAGAGCACGGAGATAAGAAAGGAACCGGGGTTAAGGACCAAGGATGAACGACCCCTTTCTCAAGCCATGGTTCTTTCTCCCATCTCTTTCTGGACTCTGTGGCTTCAGCGGTTGGTTTCCCCGGGAATTCATCCACGCCTGGAAATGACTCTCATGATTGTCCCAGGCGACGAAGACCGGATTTTTTCAAAAAGGGCATTGTCATTCTAATAGAAACTTGGGGGTTGTCAATGGAGAAAATTCCCCAACATACAAGTGCACTTCTATATGTTGCAGGAGGAAGGGAAGCTCCAAGCCGCGTTGGGCGGGGAGCTCCCCCCCCCGGACTAAAGAATTTTCCTCAATCTCTCAGCTTCCTAGAAAAGTCACTCATTTCTTCTTTTTGGCTCAAGGCCAAATTCAGCCCTTACCTTCCAGAGTACAAGAGGGGCCTTAAAGCTGCAGCTCGCTGGCTATGATCATGTGTTGAATTTCACTGGTTCCCTCTGTGATGGATAGAACTCGGGAATCCCGCCAGATCCGTTGAATGGGATATTCCATCATGAACCCGTATCCCCCAAACATCTGGATGGCGTCGAGAATAATCTTCTGGGCCGTCTCGCTGCTGAAGAGTTTTACGTAAGAAGCTTCCTTGGTGCAGGGGCGTTTCTGGTCATACATCCAGGCGGTCTTCCAGGTGATGGTATGCATGATGTCGATGCCCATGGCCATCTCTGCCAAACGGAATTGGATGACCTGGAATTTGCTGATCGGCTTCCCGAACTGCGACCGTTCCGTGACATACTTCCGGGCCAGGTCAAAGGCCGCCCGGGCGATGCCGGCGCATCGTCCTCCGTAGGAGATGCGGCCTCCCACTAGAGTTTTGACTACCTGGCTGAATCCCCCTTCCGCCCCGCCGACCAGTTGATCCCGGTGAACCCGGCAATCTTCGAAGAGAATCTCACAGGTATCAGCCGAACGGAGGCCTGCTTTCTCCAGTTTCCGAGTCACTTCAAAGCCAGGGGTTCCGCGATCGACCAAAAAGAGGCTGATCCCTTTCCCCCGCTGCTTGGGATCCGTGTAGGCCGCTACGATGCCGTAGTCCGCCATACTGGCGTTGGTAATGAAGATCTTGCGCCCATTGATGACGTACTGATCTCCATCCTTGACGGCCCGGGTCGTAATGCTGGCCGCGTCTGATCCGGCGTTGGGTTCGGTGAGGGCAAAATATCCCACCTTTTCCCCCTTGATAGCCGGTACGAGATACTTTTGTTTTTGGGCTTCCGTCCCGAAATCAATAAGCGGCGAGGTGGCCAGCGTCGCCTGCGCCAAAAGGCTGGAAGCGATCCCGGCACAGACCCGGTTGAGTTCTTCCATGTACAGGCACTCGCAAATTTTGTCGGCCGCCGCACCTCCATATTGTTCAGGGTAGCGGCAACAAAGAAACCCAAGGTCTCCCAACTTCCGGAAGAGGGGTTTAGGGAATTCTTCCTTCGCTTCCGCCTCGTCCACAAGGGGAGCAATTTCCTTATCGCAAAAATCCGCGATGGATTCCCAGAACATTTTTTGCTCTTCAGTGAGATCAAAATCCATAAATACCTCCCGACCATTGGTAATATAGGTAAAAGTTCACCTCTTGCAGATTGTACACTCTTTTCTGGAACCTACAGCTTCTTCTTTCCGCCCTGTGCAAAAACCGTGTTTCTCGAACCTTGTTCCTTTATCCTGTTCTTGTTATGGCGCTCCGATCACACAGACCCCGCACATGAACTTGCCCGGATGACCCCCTTGGTTGTGAGCCAAGCCCAGGCGTACATTCTTTAACTGTCGGCTCGGATTCTCCGCCTTCCCCTGAATCTGCTTATAAATCTCAAAGATTTCCCGGCAACCGCTGGCCCCGATGGGATGGCCGAAGGATTTGAGACCGCCACTCAAATTGACGGGAATCTCCCCATTTTGGGTCCAGGCCCCGGATTCAATATCCTCTTTTGCTTTCCCTTTCGGACAGAGACCCATCGACTCCACAGCGATCAACTCCGCGATGGAAAAACAATCATGACATTCCACCAGGTCAACTTCCTTCCTGGGATTTTTGATACCGGCCTGCTTGTAAACAACCTGGGCGGCCCTCTCCGTCTCTTCCCAGTGGGTCCAGTCATAATCGGGCCGAATTTTTCCCTGCCCCGGCCCGACGATGATCTCGATCCCTTTGATGGTCACATAATCCTTGCGAAAGGCCTTCGCATCCTCTGTCCGGCAAAGGATCGCAGCCGCCGCTCCATCCGTAACCCCACAACAATCATAAAGGCCCAGCGGCCAGGCCACGATGGGGGCTTTCATGGCTTCTTCCACCGTTATCTCCCTCCGCAGATGGGCTCGGGGGTTTCGGGCCCCGTTATAGTGGCTCTTGACAGAGATCATCGCCAGCATCCTCTTGCCCTCCTCCCGGCTTAACCCATAACGGTGGAAATAACGAGTTGCCGCCATGGCATACCGCCCGGGGGCCGTGGCCTGAGACCCATAGACCGGATGCCATTTATCCGCCGCCAGGGAAATCGGCAGGCCTCCAAAGCCATGATCCTTTAATTTTTCCAGCCCCACCACCAAGACCAAATCATAAACCTTGGCCGCCACGGCAAAGGCGGCATTCCTCAAAGCATCGTACCCGGTGGCACAGGCATTTTCCACCCGGGTCACGGGAATATACTGCAACTGCAAAGGGGAAGAAAGCGTCGCTCCCGTGAACCTCTCCATCGTCCCCAGCCAGGCCGCCTGAATATCCTTGATCTCCACCCCCGCATCCTTGAGGGCGTCATGCGTCGCTTCCACGACCAAGTCGTCGGCGTCCTTATCCCACAATTCCCCAAAACTCGTGCAACCCATCCCCACGATCGCAACTTTATCTTTTATGCTTTCCATTGTCTTGACTCCTTGGATGAAGTGGATTTTATCTATCCCTGCACGGGACGGACCTTCCAGAAATAATTGTTGATCCCCGACCCCTCATGCATCTTGCGGAAGGTCAACTCTACGGGCATGTCGATGGCGACTTTCTCCGGATCCCGGTCCGTCATCACGCTGTAAAACCGCCCTCCTCCCTCCAGGTCCACAATGGTCAGGATGTTGGGGAGATCGGGAACCATGGCTCGTTCATCCATGCTGTAAGTGAAAATTCGCCCTTTCCGGTCCGAGAGCAGAATTTCCTCGAATTGATCCTGGCTCTGACACTGGGTGCAGATCCGCTGCATGGGATACTGAATGGTCCGGCATTTTTTACACTGGTGTCCCTTCAAGCTTAAAATCTGGCTACTCTCCCGGTGCAAGACGGTTAACGACGATTTATCGGGAGCGCGCCGTTCAGCCTCCCACTCCATCAGGTTACGGAAACGGAGATAACGACCATAACTGCTAAGGGTCATCTTCGAACGAAGATACTGACCCAATTTCTTGCCCTGGGCAAGCTTCTGAATCTGCTCGGTAACCGTTAAATCAAAAGCATCCGCCCCATCCCCATACCCGGCCAATAAAATCCGATCTCCGGGGGCAGCCCCTTCCAGGGCCTGGGCCAACAACATCATGGAAAAAGCCGCCCCGGTGGTGCCCACAGAGTCGAAGAGGCTGGTTTGGAACTGCGTCTGGGGGTCGAATCCCATCCGCCGCAGCAAAGCGCCCAGACTCCGCGAATCCGGGCCGTACACCGCCACTTTCCGGTAATCCTTGGGCTGGGCATTCACCTTTTTCAACAAACCCGAAATAGCTTTGGGTAGGAGGACGTTATATCCCTCCACGATCACAAACCGGTCCTCCCAAGTCTGGGGATAGCGATCTAGATCCCGCCGCCAGACGTCCATAAACTCGCTGGTTAGGGAAACACAATCATTGATTTTTACGGCCACATCCTTCTTCCCCAGCAAGAGCGCGGCCCCCCCGTCCCCAAAATTCAGCTCCATTTCTGAATTGGGAGGAGGAATCCGGCAATCCCCCGAGGCGATCAGGATATTTTCCGCAGACCCGGCCTTCAGGGCATCCATGGCCATTCGAAGGGCAAGGGTCCCCCCCCGCGCAGAGTTGGCGATGTCCACGGTAAAAGCGGAGGGGTCCAGGTCCAGGACTTTGGCGATAATACTGGCCGACTGTTTTTCGAGATAAGGAGGACTCAGCGAGGCGAAGTACAGAGCCCCGACCGATTGGCGTTGAAACCCCTTCAGGGCATCTAAGCTGGCCTGGACGGCCATGGTCAGGCTGTCCTCATCCCAATTGGCAATAGCCTTCTCCCCCGAGCGGACCTGTTTGCCCCAAGCCTGCCCGATCACTTCTCGGGGTAAACGGTGGACAGGGACGTAACCGCTAAAACTGACGATACCGATATCCATGGGACCTCCTGCGATGTAAATTGAATTTAAGTGAGCCTCTTGCAAAAGTGTAAATAAGCAGTAAAAAGGGTGAGCTTCAAGGGTTCTTCTGTGATATAGTTTTTTTGCCAAAAAAAAATAAAACAAGGAGAACCGATGAAGCTCCGGGAAACAATATCATGGTTAATGGGTACACTGCAACGGAGTTTATTCCCGTATTTGGAGGAATGTTCGGGAACGCCTTTAACCGAGAAACAAAAGCAGTTGATT
>Ga0299915_10002663_pt1 | contig 13001 bp, 12 predicted proteins | sample RVTome_13_FD_200263 | JGI IMG/M metagenome (GOLD analysis project Ga0299915, IMG submission 200263) | Soil microbial communities from uranium-contaminated site in the Upper Colorado River Basin, Wyoming, United States - RVT92D227 (version 2) ...
CTCCTTCAGGATAGCCGTTATCCCAACTGTTATGTGTTCCTGCAACATTGGGTTTTTGCTCATTCACGAAATTGTTGCCGTATATCAGGTTGTTGTCCGATTCTCTCATGTACAATGCGTTAACACTGTCTTTCAAGGTGCAGTCTGTTATCGTGTTTTCGTTTGAGCGCCATAGCCAAAGACCGTGAAAATTATTGGAAAGACGCAGATTGTCTAGGCTTGTGTGGTTCGAATAAGCGAGGAGAACCCCGTCATAGTTGCCTGTAAGATTCAGGTTTCTGATCCTGATCTCTGTGGAATTTATGATAGCGACGCATCCTGCGTCCGACGGAACCTCGCGATCATGCTGATTCACCCAATAGTAAACGGGTTTTCCATTGACAGTATTCGAAGCATCTATCGTATTCAGGAAATCTGAAAGACCCAAGCCGAAGACGCGAAGACTTCCGAGCCAATTCTGATTCATGCTATTCCCTGTAAAGATGTTACCGCCCGAGTTGAGAACAAGCACTCCCCACTTGTTCCCCTCGATTCTGTTTTGGTCCACTATGTTGCCATTACAATTCGTCAGCACCAAGGCTTCCGAATTGTCATCTGCAATAACATTCTTAGAAATGAGTGTACCATTGGAATGCTCAAGAATAACGCCATAAGGACTGGCGCGTGCTATGGCATTCTCTGCCACCGTGTTATTATTGGAAAGCTTCAGATGAATACCCTCACACACGTCAGTAATATTATTCCTGCTCACTGTGTTATTATTGGATTCCTCAAGGTAGATGGCGTAGGCGGGGTTGAAGCTCACGGAGTTGCCTGTTACTGTGTTGTTTTCAGATCGGTATAGTGAAATGGCTTGGCCATAGTTGTTTCGCAGAAAGTTCCCGGAAATGATGTTGTCATCTGAGTCCTGTAGCTTGATGGGCCAGCCGCATGCTGTTACATTATTCCAAAGGAAGACGCTACGACTGCAATTCCTCACGTCGACTCCTAGGCCAGTCCCATCAACCGAAACAAGGTTGCCACTAATGTTTTGCGAATGGCAATTAGCTGTGCTGATTCCAGATATTCCACCATTGCGGATAGTAAAACCGGTGATCCGAACGCTGTTGGCAGTTACCCTAATGACTTCTCCACTTCCTTTGCCATCTATGATCGTTGCAGCCAAGTTTTCGCCTACTAGAAAGATTGACTTGTTCACAACGACATGCTCGTAGTAGGTTCCACTCATCACTTGAACAATGTCTGTCTCGTTAGCAGCGTTGATGGCTGCCTGTATTGTTGAAAAGCCTCCTAATCCAACGAAGACCTTTGCCTTTGCTTCCGGTATCGACCTCACTTCAAAGACGAAGAGAACGAGGACAACCAGTAACACACTCATTGTGCCTCTTGTTCGCTTCCAGGCCTGTCTTTCACATATGAACAGAGGTGTTCTCTCCGGTATTTCGCTCTTTGAGCCCAATTAAAACATGGTATTGGACTAGTTTAAACCTTGTGAGACAGTGTCTCAAGGAGAGCCAGTTTTTTTCAATTGGTTCCTGTACATCTCAACTATTTCAGCAGACTTAGTCGCGTCTTCTGCAGCTTTGTCAAGCCTATAATTGCCCGTGAAGCGTGGAAAGCGAATAGCTAGACCGCTTCCTTTCCGTATCGAGTCTGTCGCGCTCGTGTGGATCGGGCTCAACGTTATCTCTGCTCCCAAGATTTCTAGAACGACAACGGGTTCAAACCACACGTCAGCTTCAAGTGTTGAAGACACCCGTGGGTGCCGGTGAGATACCATATGCTTCTCCAGCATTCGTGGAAATCTCGCCAGGTCTAAATCAGTAAAGCCTGTTCCGCATTTTGTCACAGTCTCAAAAACGTCAGCGCCAGCATCATAGGTAGCCATCAGAAGGGCTCCATAAGCGCCAGCTCGCTTTCCCCGACCATGAAATGCCCCGACCACAACCAAATCCACAGTATCAGTCATTTCGCTCTTGTAGTCGCGTTTGTACTTTATCCACAGCCATCCTCTGGCCCCCGCTTGATACACCGAATCGTCCGCAACACTCTTACAGACTAAACCTTCGCAACCGTCCTCTATTGCTTCAAGAAAGAACTTCTCTAGATCCTTCGGGTTGCTCGTGAGAAGAGATTTTGTTAATTTCACTCTATCGTTTTCTGTTACTGCTCTCTCAAGCGCTTTTCTTCTGATCGGATACGGTTTCAACGTTAGGTCTTTGCCATCAATGTAAAGAGCGTCAAACATAAACCAAGAAACCGGATAGTCCTCCATTGTTTTTTCGATCTCGTATTTGCGCCTTCGATGCATCAATTCCTGAAAAGGTCGCATCTCGCCAGTATCCAAGTCCATTGCGACGCATTCACCTTCCACGACTGCTTCGCCAGCCTTGATGTTGGCTCTAACAAACCCCACGACATCCGGGTACTGATCAGATACGTTTTCAAGACGCCTAGAGAAGAGAGTCACGTCGCCTCCCCTCTTGTGGGCTTGTATTCTCTCGCCATCATACTTGTATTCAGCCACGCACTTTCCGCCAAGCTTCTCCAAGATCTCCTCTGGCGAGGAAAGCCTTTCAGCCAGCATAGGTCTTATCGGTTCCCCAACTGCAACCTCGAACTCTTTGATTCCTTCAATACCCTTCTCAGCTACGACTCTTGCCACCCTGCCAAGGTCTGAGGAAATGCTATACGCGCGCTCTACGAGCTCTCGAGCTTCTTTTCCTCCTCCATAAGCTATTGCCAAAGCATCCAAAACCGTCATGTCGGCGATGCCTAAACGGAGGTTTCCGGTTGCTGTCCTCATAATGTACTTGGCCTCCTTCGGAGTAGCAGCAGCCAGAAGACCAGCGAGAAGGGCCGTTTTCAGATCGACAGTTCCTGAACCAGAGGCTTTCGCCATCTTGTCCAGAGTCTCATAGACTTTCTGAACTGTCAAAGGCTGTTGCAGGAAGCTCACCTGCTTTTTGTTGGCTATGAACGTCTGCGATGTTTCTCCGATGTCTCCGCTCTTTTTCACGTTCTCCTCGATATCGCTTTCCTTCTGCCCAGAAGCACGCACAAGAGCTTTGATAGCCAGTCTTTCCGCTATGCCTGTTTCGACTCCCACAAAATCAGGATACAGCTTACCTTGCGTCAGATAAACAACTTTGTCGATTACCTCTTTTGGCGTATTTTTGAGAAGATCGACCAAGAGGTCGGTCATTTCAAGTCTTTTGGTTGTGGATTCGATTTTCTTATAGGCTTCAGCGATGACTCCATACCTCAACAATTACGCCTCATTGATAGAATGCCTGGGAAAGAATATTAACGATTACGGTTTGGATCTTCTTCCAATCAGAAAGCTTCATAGTGAACAATTTGGTCTAATGGTCTTCTCTTTCTTGGTTGCGGTGTCTCGGCAGGATGACCAATTGGGAGTATGGCAACGGGTCTTATACCGTTGGGAATCTTCAAAGCTTCTCGCGCATTCTCTTCATCGAATGCGCCAATCCAGCAAGCGCCCAGTCCGACTGAATAGGCGACCAAGAGGACGTTCTGTATGGCCGCCGCCGTGTCCTGTAAGCAATATAACGTTACGCCGCGGTCACCGTAGCCTTCAGAGGAGCGATTTGTGTTTGCACATACGACGATTACAACTGAGGCTTCTGCGATGAATGATTGGCCCCAGGCAGCTTCAACGAGTTTCTTCTTAATCTCAGGCTTTCTAACAATTATGAACTCCCAAGGTTGAATGTTTCCTGCTGAAGGCGACCACGTTCCAGCTTCGACAAGCTTCTCTATCGTCTCTTCGGGAACATCTCGATTCTTGAAGGTTCTAATGCTTCTCCGCCCCTTGACAGCTTCCAGTATATCCAAACATCTCACTCCAGATCTCTGTTAACTATTGTTGCACTCAATACTCATGCAACTTGCATTCATCAGTTTAAGGCTTTGGCAGAGCCTTCCCCATTCTGGAGTTCCAGTATCCTGACCGAAAGACATGACCGAGGTTCGTCAAGAAACACGGCAATGCTGACCTCAAAGGCCAAAGCGATCGCTGGATGTCGTGGAACCATCAGAAATATATCGAAGAGATGCGCGGAAACCGAAAGGTTACGGACATATGGGTTGACCTTGATCGTGGACGAAGCATTCTTGCTTACCGTATGGTTTAGCCTGATTCATGCCGGTTGATGGGCTATACGTTCTGCAAGAATGCTGTCTCGTTCGATTTCATTCTCTGTTGGACGGTCTGACGGAAGCCGATAGAGCGAGAGTAGTGTGACTCGACGGGCGAACTGACGACTGTTTATCAGAAGGCTTATCAGCTAAGAAAAAGTATGGAAAGAGAAAACGGAATCGAATGCTACAGTGTATCTAAGGCGGAAGAGCAGTTGCCTAACAACAGGGTAATAGAGGCTTTGGACAGCTTCTCATCGAGGAAGACTGTCAAGTACGCAGTGTATCTGGCTGCCCTCATAACGTTCTTTGCATTGATATTGCTGCCGCCTGTACTTGGAATAGCGATCAAATGGAGCACTGTTGGAGAAGTCTTGAATGACTCTCAACGTACAGGGCGAGCTCTCAGCGCAATCTGGAACTCCTTCACAATAGCATTACTAGTATCTGCATTGGACATTCTAGCTGGGATTCCAATGGCATGGCTCATCAGTCGCGGCAAATCTAAATGGCTGAACGTTCTTGACACGTTCGTTGACATCCCGTTCATAGTGCCGACTGCAGCCCTCGGCTATTCGTTGCTTCTGTTCTGGAGCAAGCCAGAAGACATATCATCGCTCTTCACAGGAGGCCTGATCTCTCAAGGTTGGCTTCTTGTCGTGTTGCTTCATTTTACGTTTTCCTATCCTGTCGTGGTCAGAGTGATTGTCGGAGCGCTGCTTGATTATAAGAGAGAGTACGAAAACGCTTCTAGGACGCTAGGGGCACCGCCGTTCGCGGCAGCGCGAACCGTCACGTTCCCAATAGTGAAGCCTTCGCTAGTTGCTGCCTTCATACTGGCTTTCTCAAGATCACTCTCAGAGACAGGAGCCACGTTTATCGTGGCAGGGTTGCTTTTTGAAAACGGGCCAGTGTTCATACAAAACATGAAGAATGACTTCACAGACATGAGAATCGACCAGCCGACCTATGAAGGTTCAATCGTTTTTGCAAGTTTCGTACTGATAGCCGTAGCATTTGCCATATTCGTCGTGATTCGCAGTCTCGGACCAAGACTGAAGTTGCCAATACGGAAGTTCTGGCCCACATACGAAAGAAAGCTAAGCTACTCGAAAGCCACAACCTCAAGGAATTCGGTCACAATCGCTGTCTTCTTGACGCTCGTGCTTCTTCCATCTCTCTTCGTCGCATTGCCAGCATTCCAAGCAGTCCTTGCTGATACGCTGCCCAAATCGCTTTCAAGTTCAGGTGTCTGGGGAGAGTTCTGGCAAAGCCTTGGTCTTTCTTATTTCCTAGGTGGAATAGTCACGGTGCTGAACGTTATCATCGGGTTGCCAATGGCGATAATCGTGGCTAGGAGGAAGCTTGGAGGTTTGCCATCAGCTGTTCTAGACCTATTCGTCAATGTTCCGTTGATCGTCCCTTCGATTGCTCTAGGTGTTTCTCTTGCGATCTTCTGGAAGCAAAGCTTCTCTTTTATTCCAGAAATGCTGCTCTTGATTTTTGCACACCTAGCAATCACGTATCCTTATTTTGTGAGGTCAATGTCAGCGGCAGTAGAGAGAATAAGTTTGGACATGGAAGAGGCATCGAGAACTCTTGGAGCAAAACCATTGGGCGTGTTCAGAACAATAATCTTGCCCTTGACTAAGTATTCGATACTTTCAGGAGCAATAATGGTCTTCACCAGAAGCATAAGCGAGACAGGCGCAACCGTGGCTGTAACCACGTTGCAGACTGCACCAGTTGTAATCGTCAACTGGGTGAAACAGAAAGTCCTGGCAACGCCTCTAGAAATCGGCTTAGGATGCGGTTACCTAATCTTGTTTTCCTTTATTATTCTCTTGGCTTTGCGTCTAGTAGTGAGAGGGAAAGGAAGGTACTAGCATGTTTAATATAAGGCCTTCCACTAATTCGATGGACTCGCGAGATCACACGACAAGTGGAGGAAGCTGACAGGTGCCGGCAGTCCGTGCGGAAAACGTGTCTAAGAGGTTCGGGAAAGTCGTGGCTTTGGACGATGTCAGCCTCCAGATACATGATCATGAGTATTTCTCTTTGCTCGGGCCGAGTGGATGTGGAAAAACAACCTTGCTACGCGTCATCGCTGGATTAATCCGGCCCGATTCAGGTGACATCTACATCGGGGACAAGCTTGTTAACGAGGTTCCCCCTGAAGACAGAGACGTGGGGTTTGTATTCCAGACTTTTGCCCTGTTTCCACATATGAACGCTTGGAGTAATGTAACTTATGGCCCGAGAGTGAAAGGTTATGATATGAAGAAGGCGGAAACAATCGGGCATGAAGTTCTCGAAATGGTAAAATTGCATGAACGTCTAGACGCTTTTCCGAACGAGCTAAGCGGCGGAATGAACCAGAGAGTCGCTGTTGCAAGAGCGCTGGCTGCAGGAGCCAAACTGCTGCTCTTAGACGAACCGCTAGGACAGCTGGATGCAAAGGTGAGAACTGACCTTAGGTATGAAATAAGAAGGATGACCAAGGACTTGGGGCTAACCGCTATCCATGTGACGCACGACCAGTCAGAGGCCATGGCAATCTCAGACAGAATCGCCGTTATGCGAAAAGGAAGAATCGTGCAGGTAGGCACTCCCAACGAATTGTACATGAAACCAAACAGCATCTTTGTGTCTCACTTCATTGGAGAATCGAACTTCCTGGAAGGATACGTTTCCAGCACAAGCAATAGAAAAACGATGATAGAGCTTCGCGGTGAAATAGAAATTAACATGAATGGCACAAGTGCTAAGAGTGGTGAAAAGGTAGTTCTAGCTATCAGACCTGAAGTCTTCTCTGTTGACAAGGGTTCAACGACGGGCAAGAACTCCATTGCTGGCACAGTGGAAAGGATAACTTTTGAGGGGACAACTATACGATATGAGATAAGACTTGCAAACCAGGATCTGGTTGTTGTTGTTAAACCATCAATGGTTGGACAATGGCTTAATATGGGCGAACAAGTGGTTGTTAGTTTCGCACCTGAGAAAGCTCACGTGTTTGCATATCCGAAAAGAGGATTGAAGGAGGAAATCGCGGTTGAGTGAATTGATAAAATGGTTTGAAAAGAGGAGAGAAACGAAGGCGATCGCAACAATCCAGCGGCATTTGGGCTTGACCACTGGAATCGTCGAAGATCTGGAAAAAGCGCTACAATCTGCAGTCAAAGGCAACGAAGAAGGAATGAGGGAACGCATTGAACGAGTGACAAACAGCGAGAAAGAAGCAGACACGTTGCGAAGAGAGGTCATGGACCAAGTCTCAAAAGGCGAACTACCACCTACTGACAGGGTGGACTTGATGGATCTCGTGAAAAGGGTGGACATGGTTGCAGACTGGAGCAGAGAATCCACGCGTGTTCTTGGCGCGATTCCGATGGCACGCGTGCCGAGGTTGGTCAAGGATGCCTTCATGGAAATGGTCAAAAGCGTAAGAGAGTGCACAGCTTCGCTTCAAATATGCGTGAACAAGATGATGACGAAGCCGAGCGAAGCCCTTCAAGCCGCCGACCTTGTGGAACGCCTGGAAGAAAAAGTCGACGATCTGCACGAGAAAGCCAGAGCATTGCTGGCGGGGGAGGATTTGCCGCAGGCTGGAGTAGTAGTCTTAATTAGTCAGCTTTTCGATGCTTTAGAGATGATTGCGGATGCATGTGAAGATGCATGCGACCAAGTGAGAATCATAATGGTTAGGAAATGAGTTGAGACAGCATGACAGAATTCAAGATTGACATATCTGAACTTAAAGGTGAAGGTGGGGACGTGGTGAAGGAACTAGCTGATTTCATCAAGGAGAAAACGAAGGCCGAAGTTGAGACTGCAACAAACGAGATTACCGTGAAAAGCGAGGAGAAAATCATAGCCAAGCCGTATCTGCGAGTGCTCCTTCGGAAGTACCTCCACCAGACGGAACTGAAGGAGTTTTTCAGAGTAATCGGAGGAAAAGAAAACACTCTAGTTGTGAAGGAGAAGACCGCAGAAGAGAAAGAGTAGAATTTCTCCCTGTTTCTCCATTAACCTAGTTCTTAGACGAATCTGAAAGGTGAGGCCTTATTGTATATCGATTCATTGATGTGTGACGACTTATTTCTTGTTGTAAATGACGAAAAAGATTCCGAGTAGAACCAGGAACGCCCCTAAGATGAATGTCGGGGCTGGCATCTCTTGGAATATTGCCATCCCCAAGGCCGTTGCGCCTATGGGTTCGAGCAAAGCCATTGTTGCCGTTTCGAACGATTTCAGGTTTGACAGGGAGGAGAAGTACAGAGTATGTGCCGCTGCCGTAGGCAGTACGCCTAGACCTATTATGGGCAGCAGTCTGTCTATGTCAGTTGGCAGTGCTAAAGGTTTTCTTGTTACAGGCAGACCGAGTATTCCGACGAAAGTAGCAGTAAGCAAGTACATGGGCAACATGATTGGAATAATGTTCATTTGTTTTCTTATCTTCCCACCATAGTTGAGGTAGAAGGACTCAACCAAAGCAGCCATCACCGCCTCGAGATCGCCCTTTAGACTGGGCGAAAAGCTTTCAGGATTCGAACCGACATTTGCAGCCGCGGTTTCCACGTAGGCAATAACGGATACTCCTATGAACGAGATAACTAGGCCCAGAATTGCGATGCGAGACGGTTTGAGCTTGAAGAGAAAGCTCGACACGAAAACAGAGAAAATAGGCGTGGTGTTGACAAGCACTGTCGCATTCAAAATCGTTGTGTCTTTCACAGCCGAAACAAAAAAAATGAAATGCAGCCCTAGAAAGAAACTGAGAACTGCAAGGTCCTTCAAGTTCTTCCGCACAAGGTTTATGCTGAATGATTTCCTAAACACAATTAAGATCAAAGCCAGCGCTACGCATGCAACGATCAGACGCCAGAACGCAATAGAGAAAGCGTCAACATCGCCAAGGAACCTTATGAAAATCGCTGCCGTTCCAAAAAGTGCCCCAGCAGCGATGCCTTCACTCCAAGCTAATCTTCTCGTCCTCATTCGCATCTAAATACCTTTTTCCCCTTCTGATGTTATCCTGAATCGGCCCTGCAATCCTGATTCCAGAACCTGTTTCTACCGCTTATAAGTGTGTCAAGGCAATAATGCTTACTGAATTCGAAGGGTGAGTGCATGTTGAACACTGAGGAAATCATGAAGCTGTCTTTGGAGCTTGCAGCGTTGAAAGAGGTTCCGGCCGACAGTGCAATATATGTGAAGGGCAGTGCGATTAGGAAGGTTTTGTTCGGCATTGATGCTGGCGTTCCTGAGCTTCTGGTTGCTAAGCAGTTAGGCTGTGATGCTGTGATCGCGCATCATCCAGTCGGTGGAAAGGCAGTCACAGACTTCTATCAGGTCTTCAAGCGACACATTCAACAGATGACTTCTGTGGGCGTGCCTGAGGAAGAAGCAGAAAAAGCAGTCAAAAAGAAGCTTGCAGACCTTGAGGTGGAGGGACATGCAAGAAACTATGACCATGCGGTTGACATGGCAAAACTGCTCAAGATGCCCTACATGAACATACACACTCCACTGGATGAAGTCGGCCGAAGAATCATGAGCGAGCAGATCAGCAAAAGAATCAAGAAGGATTCTACCGTACAGGACGTGGTTCTCGCTCTGAAAGAGCTTCCTGAATTCAAGAAGGCAACTACCGAGATCAAGATACGACTGGGAAAAGCTGAGAATCCGGCTGGCAAAGTCGTCGTTTCGCACGGTGCAGGCACGAATGGAGGCTACGATATTGCAAAGACTTATTTTAAACACGGTATTGGCACAATTGTGTACATTCATGTTGGTGTTGGCGACTTGGAGAAACTGAAATCCGACAATCCTGGCAATCTCATAGTTTCCGGACACATCGCCAGCGATTCAGTTGGCATAAACCCATTCATACATGAGCTCCGAAGGAACAAGGTCTCAGTAATGACAATCGGAGTGGTTTCAGCCGACTCAGATGGAGAATAAAACCGGGCGATGGCCAGACTTCCCGACCATACAATAAGTAGCCGAGGTGGAGATCGACAGGATGAATAAAACTGAAAGCCCCAATGCCCTTCTTCCCCACTCCTTGACCGTGAACGCTTAGATTATGCCTACTGTTGCCCGCCTTAAGCATCCTATGTGGAAAGACAGCTATGGCTTCTTCTCCGCTGTTGTAGAGAAACATATATGATTGACCAAAGTCTTTAAAGAAAAGGCGCAAAGAATGACGTGCGAAAAATGCGGGAAAGAGACTTTTCTACCATTTAGATGCCAGTACTGTGGTGGCCACTTCTGTTCCGACCATCGCCTTCCGGAAAACCACGAATGCTCACGGATGGATCTCGCCCGCATGCCTAAAGAGGAAACGCAACCTGTGGTTACTCAAGAGTCGAAGTCGTACGAATACACTGTAACCTACCCTGCACAAGCGCAAACCATCAGACGAACGCGTTTCAGCCTGAAAGAGATTCAACACTTGACGTTGGCTGCTCTTCTCGTTGTTGGTGTTGGTTTGTCTATGGTTTTGTTCTCAGGATCCTTTTCCGGAAGCCACAGTGTTGACTTCCTCATGCTGACTCTGTTCACGGTGATATTTACGGCGTCCTTCTTTGTTCATGAAATCGCTCACAAAACTACAGCGCAGAAGTACGGGCTTTGGGCGGAATTCAGAATGACATCCACTGGGGCAATCTTAACGGCGATCTCTGTGATCTCACCGATCAAGTTCATTTCACCTGGCGCTGTTATGGTGTCGGGCTACGCCGATAGGCGAAGAATAGGGAGAATCTCAATAGCAGGACCGATGACGAATATTGTCTTGTCTACTGCCTTCCTGGCAACAGGGCTTCTTCTTCCTGTCAGATATGGCGCGGTCCTTATGCTTGGCGCCGCTTTTAACGCGTGGATAGCTCTCTTCAACCTGATTCCTTTCGGGGTTTTTGACGGTTTGAAGGTTTTCGTGTGGGACAAGAGAATCTGGGCCTTAGCATTCACAATCAGTCTGGTTCTGACGCTGATTGCCTACTTGCTTGTGTTGTAGACTTTTGAGAGTTGAATCATTGTGACTAGTGAAAAGACTTAGATAGGCTAAGCGACAACGCTCTAGAGGTTGCGGTTATGGTTAACAGGGATAGGCATGACATCGTCATTGACATTCTGAAGAAGGCTTCTTCAGGGAAGAACAAGACAGAACTGATGAGGGACGTCAATCTTTCATTCTCGCAGTCGCGGCTTTACCTGGGTAATCTGCTTGAGAATGAACTGCTCGAAGTTGACGAGAGACGGCGCTTCAAGACAACGAAGAAGGGGCTAGAGTTCCTGAAGAAATGTGAAGAGTGCCCTTTGTTCACATGGCACAAGCTGAACGAGAAGTCTCTTGTCAAGTGATCAGATAAGCTCTATCGTAACGTGTACCTCTTCTGGAACACGAATTCTCATAATACGCCTCATAACACGCTCTTCAGCATCAATATCGATAAGGCGCTTGTGAATCCGCATCTCCCACCTATCCCAAGTGATAGTTCCTTCGCCGCACGGCGACTTCATCACTGGAACTCGTAACCTTTTGGTGGGCATGGGAACGGGCCCGTTCAGTTTGACGCCTGTCTTTTGGGCGATGACTTTTAATTCACCACATACCTCTTCCAGTTTCCTGTAATCCGTACTTGTCAAGCGTATTCGCGCTTTCCTAACCATTCGCCCATCATTCCCGACTATTCAGCGTCGACATATTTATTGAGTACTTACCTTAGACAATTAACCGTAAATAAAAACCTATCGAAGCGAATAACGCCAACACGACACCGCAATGGCAAGGAGATAGAAATGGAAAACACAAGATTCCAGGTCAAAGCCATTCTTTTAGATTTGGACGGAACCGTAGTCGACTCAAGAAGGGCCTACCTGGAAGCAGCGAAAACTGCCTTTGCTGCTATGGGAAAAAAAACGGTTGACGTTAGCATAGTCACCGAAATCCCAAAAAGGATCGAGCAAAACCTCCCCATAGACGACCTCCTGAATGGAATAGGCACAAAAGAGTTTCTGGAAGTGTATCTCAGGGCATATTATCGTGCGACGACTGAAAGATCGAGACCGATGCCAGGCATTTCTGAAACACTTAAAAGGCTTTCCGAGAAGGCCAAACTGGCTTTGATAACGATGCGTCATATCCCAAGAGCGAGGGTTGTTGAAGAGTTGGAGGGATTTGGTCTGGCAAGATACTTCCAACATGTGGTCACTGCTTTGGACACGCAGTATCCGAAGCCTTCGCCTGAAGCCTTGATGTGCTGTGCTGAGAGAATGAATGTCCAAGTGAGTGATTGCTTGGTTGTTGGTGATTCCGTTGTTGATATAAGGGCTGGAAAGAACGCTAGGACCAAGACGGTTGGGGTTTTGTCGGGAATTTTCTCTCTCGTGGAGCTTGAGGCTGAGAAACCGGACTTGATTCTGGAAAGCGTCAATAGACTTCCTGATTTTCTCGTTTAGGCTGCAAGATGTGGTTCTGCTCCAGTTCTGAATCAGTGGTCTAGCAGAATATTCCTGAATAAAGTTATAGAAGCCATTAGGAATAAGGCTTATTACGTCCCCGCAGCCCTAGTTTTTGATTGGAGAAGGCTTCAAAGCGGGAATACCAATGAACTTTATTGAGCTGCTGTTGTCAGAAAAGCTGAAGGACAAAAACCCATTGCTGGACGTTCTTGGCTCAGACCGCAAAGTGTTGCAGATAGCCTGCCAAGACCTGACAAACTACCTTAAGGTTCATTGGGAACTCATCGGAAAAGAAGCAAACGAATGTGAACTCGTCGAGCGGCTGGAGAAGTTCTACAACGAGAATGCAAGCGAGCTAGATGAGTTCC
>Ga0299915_10002664_pt1 | contig 12999 bp, 11 predicted proteins | sample RVTome_13_FD_200263 | JGI IMG/M metagenome (GOLD analysis project Ga0299915, IMG submission 200263) | Soil microbial communities from uranium-contaminated site in the Upper Colorado River Basin, Wyoming, United States - RVT92D227 (version 2) ...
GGTCCGGTCTTCCTTCTGATAGACCAGGCGGAAAGCCAGGCTCTTCCTGCCGGAAGGAACCGGATTCCCCCGGTACAGGTCGAAGAGCCGGATCTCCTTGATCCATCCCTCGCTGGCTTTCCAGAGGGTCTGAAGAATATCCCCGGCGGCCACTGATTCATCCACGACGACGGCCAGATCGCGGGCTACCGCCGGGTAACGGGGCAACGGAGTAAAGGTCCGCCGCTCGGTCATCCTGGAAACAACCTTCTGGAAGTCCAGTTCAAAGAGAAAGACCTTCTCCTTCAAATCAAAGAGCTCCCCCACGGCGGGGTTCACTTCCCCCAGGATGCCGATGTCTTCCCCTTTCACGCAAACCCTGCAGGCTTTGCCGGGGTGCAGGAAGGGGATCTGATCATCGGGCAGGAATTGAACCTCCGCCACCCCCATTCCTTCAAAAAGGCCTTCCAGCGTTCCTTTGAGGTCGAAAAAGTCGCACTGCGCCGGGGGTTTGGCCCAGGATTCCTCGTCCCGCAGGCCGGATAAGATCCCGCCGAGAAACCCCACTTCTTCAGGCTGATCCTCCGGCCCCCGGGGGAAGAAGACCCTTCCCAGCTCGAAGAGCTTCAGGTCCAGGTTCTGCCGGTGGAGGTTGCTGCGCACGGTGTGGAGCAGCCCGGGCACGAGGGTGGTGCGCATGACCGCCTGGTCCTCGCTGAGCGGGTTCTGAATGCGCAGCCCCCTGGCTTTCCGGTCATTCGGGGAAATCTGCAAATCCAGGAGGACCTGGGGGGAGATGAAACTGTAGGTGATGACTTCCCGGAAGCCAAAACCGGTCAGAAGGCCCCTGGCCCGCTCCACCCCAACTTGCATACGGGTCTTCTTTTCGGGGGAGACCCTTCCCGAAGGCAGAGTGACGGGAATCCGGTGAAAGCCGTGCAGCCGGGCCACTTCCTCGATCAGGTCGATCTCCCGGGTCAGGTCCACCCGGTAGGTGGGGGCCGTGACCCGGAAAGAATCCGCGCCGTTTTCCCGAACCTCCAACTGCAGGTTCTTCAGGTGGGTCTGGATCTCTTTCGAGTTGATCGAGGTCCCCAGAATCTGGTTCACCCGGGAAACCCGAAGGGCGATCTGGAGGGGCTCGATCTTCTTGGGATAGGCATCCACCGCCCCCCGGGATACCGTCCCCCGCGCGAGAGCAGCCATCAAATCAGCCGCCCGCTCCGCCGCCCGCAGCGATCCGTTGGGGTCGATCCCCCGTTCGAAGCGAATCGACGCCTCGGTGCTCAAGCCCAGCTGCTTGGAGGTCCGGCGGATCCCCATGGGGTCGAAATAAGCGCTTTCCAGGAGAATATCGTTGGTGTCCTCTTCGACCTCCGAATTCAGCCCGCCCATGATCCCGGCCAGGGCCACCGGCTTTTTCCCGTCGCAGATCATCAGGGCGTCTTTGGGCATCTTCCGGCCCGTGCCGTCCAGGGTGGTGAAAGTGAATCCCGGAGCTGCGCTCCGGACGACGATTCTTTTCTCCTCCAGGCGGTGGAAGTCGAAGGCATGGAGCGGCTGGCCCATCTCCAGCATGACGTAATTGGTCACGTCCACGATGTTGCTGATGGCCCGGACCCCGCAGGCCTCCAGGCGGCGCCGCATCCAGAAGGGAGAAGGCCCGATCCGGACCCCCAGGATGAGCTTGGCCACGTACCGCGGGCACAGGTCCGTTCGTTCCAGCGTCACGGAAGTCAAGCGATCCGCGGAAGGGTCTTTTTCAGCCCTTTTATCGACGGGGAAACGCAGGGGCTTCCCGGTGAGCGCGGCTACCTCCCGGGCAATTCCCAGAACGCAGAGGCAATCGGACCGGTTGGGGGTGATGTTGATGTCCAGAATCCAATCTTCCAGGGGGAGAGCCCGGTCGAGGGGCAATCCCAGGGAAGCTTGCGGGTCCAGGAACATGATTCCCGAGCCTTCTTCGCTCAGCCCCAGCTCCTTCTCCGAGCAGAGCATTCCTTCCGAGGCGATTCCCTGGAATTGAGTCCTGCCGATCTTCACTCCGCCCGGGAGCACCGCTCCTTCCATCGCCAGAGCCACTCGTTCCCCGGCTTTCAGGTTAGGGGCGCCGCAGGCGACGGAATAATCTCTCTTGCCGTCATGGACCGAGCAGAGGGAAAGGTGATCGCTCTGCGCCAGGGGGCGGAAAGAATCCAACCGCCCCACGATCACTCCCTGAAAGGCGGGCTTCCACTCCGTCAGCCCCTCCACTTCCAGGCCCGAATGGGTCAGGAGGTCGGCCAGGTCCGCCGGGGAAAGAACGACTTCAACGTAATCTTTCAGCCACTCCAGACTGATCTTCATAATTTATCCGGGAAAAGATCATTTATCGTCGATATTGTTCGTAAAAAGTCTCTTGGAGCGTCACCCCGGCGAAAGCCGGGGTCCCGAACATCTTGAAATAACTGGATTCCGGCTTCCGCCGGAATGACGAATTCTATGAAATTTTACCTTTTAATGAATTCTTCAAAACTGCTTTAAAAATTGGACGTTGTTTTCATAGAACAGGCGAATGTCGTTGAGCCCCACCCGGAGCATGGCGATTCGCTCCACGCCCAGGCCGAAGGCATAGCCGGAGTAGACCTCGGGATCATAGCCGACGAAGCGGAACACCTCCGGGTCGATCATTCCCGAACCCAGAATTTCCAGCCAGCCGCTCTTCTTGCAGACCGGGCACCCCTCTCCCCGGCAGATCACGCACTGAATGTCCACCTCGGCGCTCGGCTCGGTGAAGGGGAAGAAGCTGGGGCGGAACCGCATCTGCACGTGGGGGCCATACAGCTCATGGACGAAGAATTCCAGCGTACCCTTCAGGTCGGCAAAGGTAACCTGGTGGTCGACGACAAAGCCTTCCACCTGGTGGAACATGGGGCTGTGGGTGGGGTCGGAGTCGTGCCGGTAAACCTTTCCCGGGGCAATGACCCGCAGGGGAGGCTTCCGGCTTTCCATGACCCGGACCTGCACGGGAGACGTGTGGGTGCGCAGGACCATGTTGGGAGAAAAATAGAAAGTGTCCTGCATGTCCCGGGCCGGATGATCCTTGGGGAAGTTCAGGGCCTCGAAATTATAATAGTCCAGCTCCGCCTCCGGTCCCTCGGATACTTCGAACCCCAGGCGCTCGAAGATGGCCTCGATCTCTTCCGTTACCTGGGTGATCAAGTGCTTGCTTCCCCGCTGGGGTTTTCGCCCGGGCAGGCTGAAATCCACCCTTTCCTTGAGCAGGCTTTCGGCCTTCTGGCGGGAACGCTCCATTTCCAGGGCTTTTTCCGCCGCCCCTTCCAGCCGGGACTTGATCTCATTGGCCAGCTGGCCGACGCCGGGCCGCTGATCGGCGGGAAGCTTTCCCATCTCCCGCAGAAACTGAGTCAGCAGGCCTTTCCGGCCGAGGTACTTGGTGCGGACCGCTTGAACCAGGGCTTCACCCCGGGCCGCGTTCAGCTCTCCCCGTCCCTCTTCTTCCAGCCGTTTCAGGTCGGCCTGCACCCCGGGTCCATCGCTCATGCCAGCTGCCCTTTGGCGATTTCCACGATTCTGGAGAAGGAGACCGGGTCGCCGAAGGCCACTTCGGCCAGCATCTTGCGGTCGATCTCCACCTTGGCCTTGGCCAACCCGGAAATCAGCTGGCCGTAGGTCAGGTCGTGGGAACGCACCGCGGCATTGATGCGGGTGATCCAGAGAGCCCGAAAGGTCCGCTTCTTGGCCTTGCGGTCCCGGTAAGCAAACTTGCGGCCCCGATCGACCGTGTCCGCGGCAATCCGGTACAGGCGGCGCCGCGACCCGCGGTACCCCTTGGCCGCATCCAAGACTTTCTTTCTTCTGGCGCGTGTTTTTACGCTCTTCTTGACTCTGGGCATTTTCCTTACTCCTTCACAAATCGATATGGGACGCAGATGAACGCAGATAACGGCAAATGAGGCGACAGAGAGATTGAGTTCCAAAAAGCAAAGGGGAAAGGTTAAGGTCTAAGGAATATCCTTTGCATGTAAGGGCTAAATTCCCCCATTTTGGAACCCTGTAATCTCTGTGGTCTCTGTGATCTCTGTGGCTAAATCGTTTCTAAAAATCAAAATTTCTTACGCGTAAGGGATCAGCCTCTTCACGTTCCGGGAATCCCGTTTATCCACGACGACGTTTTTGCGCAGCCTTCTCTTCTGCTTGGTGGTCTTGCTGGAAAGAAGATGACTGGCATAGGCCTTGGAACGTTTGACCTTCCCTCCGCCGGTTATCTTGAATCTCTTTGCCGCTCCGCGATTTGTTTTTAATTTCATAGTATTACCTCTTATTTTCGATCAATTTACTATAAGTTTATAAAAAGACTTATGGGAAAGATGTTCCCTTCCTTTTTTCCCCGTTAAAAGGAGAACCGCTCGCTGAAAGACTTAAGCCTTGGGAGCCAGGATGGCGACCATGTTTCTCCCCTCCATCCGGGGAGCCTGCTCGACCACCACCAGATCCTTTATCCCCTCGATGAAGCGGTTGAGGACCTCGGTCCCGAACCCCGGATAAGCCATCTCCCTTCCGCGAAAGAGGACGGAGATCTTGACCTTATTGCCCTCCTCGAGGAACCGCTTGGCGTGGCGAAGCTTGAACTGAAAATCATGTTCGTCGGTGCGGGGCCTCAGCTTCAGCTCCTTTACCTGGATGACGGTCTGGTGCTTCCGGGCCTCGTGGGTTCGCTTGGCCTGCTGGTATTTGTATTTGCCATAATTCATGATCCGGCAGACCGGGGGAGTGGCGTTGGCCGCCACCTCCACCAGATCCATGCCCTGCTCCTCGGCGAGTTTCATCGCTTCCTTGAGCGGCAGGATCCCGGCCTGCTTTCCGTCTGCGGTGATGACCCGAACCTCTGGAGCCCGGATTCCCCAATTGATGCCCACGGTTTCTTTAGCGATACGATTCACCCCCTATTTTGGATTCTTCCTTTATCTTCTGGATGAGCTCTTCGATTTTCATGGGGCTCAGGGTCTTTCCAGTGCGGGCCCGGGGAGCGATCAGTTCCTGTTTCACTTCCCGGTCTCCGATCACCACCATGTAGGGGATCTTCTGGAGTTCCGCCTCCCGGATCTTCAGCCCCAGTTTCTCATTCCGGAAATCCTTTTCGGTCCGGATGCCCGATTCGATCAGCCGTTGATAGATCTTTTCGGCATAGGGGATCTGGGGGTCCGTCACGGTCAGGAGGATGACCTGGACCGGAGCCAGCCAGGTCGGGAAGGCCCCGGCAAAATGCTCGGTCAGGACCCCGATAAAACGTTCCATGGCCCCCAGGATGACCCGGTGGACCATGACCGGCCGGTGTTTTTCCCCGTCCGCCCCGATGTAGGACAGATCGAAGCGCTCGGGCATGGTGAAATCCACCTGAATGGTGGCGCACTGCCATTCACGCTTCAGCGCATCCTGCAGTTTCACGTCGATCTTCGGCCCGTAAAAAGCCCCTTCCCCCTTATTGACCTGGTAGGGAAGCCCGGACTCCTCGAGGGCCGAATGGAGGGCCTTTGTGGCCCGGTCCCAGTCCTCGTCCGATCCGATGGTCCCCTTCTCCGGGCGGGTGCTGATTTCCAGGGCATAGGGGAAATCGAAGATTTTCATCACATCCCGCACGAAATCCAGAATTCCCTTGATCTCCCCGTTGAGCTGATCGGGGGTGCACAGGAGGTGAGCGTCATCCTGGGTGAATCCGCGCACCCGCAGCAGGCCGTGGAGTTCCCCGGATTTCTCGTGGCGATGCACGGTCCCCAGTTCGAAGTACCGGAGGGGAAGATCCCGGTAGCTGCGGAGCTTGGATTTGTAAATCAGCATATGGGCCAGGCAGTTCATGGGCTTGATCCCGTAGGCCTGCCCTTCCACTTCGGTGAAATACATTTTGTCCCGGTAGTTGTCGTAATGGCCCGACCGTTTCCACAGGTCCAGCTTGAGAATCTGCGGTCCGATGACGATCTGGTAGCCCCTTTTCAGGTGTTCCCGCTTTTCAAAATCCTCCAGAATCGTGCGCAGGAGCGCGCCCTTGGGATGGTAGAGGACCAACCCGGCCCCCGCTTCCTCGTTGATGGAGAAGAGGTCCAGCTCCCGCCCCAGCTTGCGGTGGTCCCGCCGTCGGGCTTCTTCCAGGAGGAAGAGATGCTTCTCCAGGGCTCCCGCGGTGGGGAAGGCGGTTCCGTAGATCCTCTGGAGCATCTTGTTCCTCTCGTCTCCCCGCCAGTAGGCCCCGGCCACGCTGGTCAGCTTGAAGGCTTTGACCTTCCCCGTGGAGGGAAGATGGGGACCGCGACACAGGTCGATAAAATCCCCCTGCTGGTAAAGAGTCACCTGGTTGTCCGGCAGCTCTTCGATCAGCTCCACCTTGTAAGGCTCTCCTCGTTCGCGAAAAATCCGGATGGCCTCTTCCCGGGAAACCGGGCGGCGGACGATGGGGAGGTCCCGGTCGACAATTTCTTTCATCTTGGCTTCGATCCGGGCAAAGTCTTCGGGAGAAAAGCCCCGGTCCACGTCGAAGTCGTAGTAAAACCCTTCGCGGATGGCCGGTCCGATGGTCACTTTGGCTCCGGGGAAAAGACTCTGGACCGCCTGGGCCATAATGTGGGAGGTGCTGTGCCGCAGGACCTCCATCCCTTGCTCCGAGGAGAGAGGAATCCATTCCACGGCTCCCCCCCGTTCCAGAGGGATCTGAAGGTCCATGAGCTGTCCGTCCAGCCTGGCGGCCACGGGTTGATCGTCTTCTCCCTTCCGGGGCAAAAGGTCCTTCAGAAGGGTCCCTCGGGGATGAAGGCGGGTGGTTCCGTCGGCAAATCGGACTTCAATCTGTTCCATGGCTTTTCAAATGCCCGTGCAGGCCCTAAAATAAGAAAAAGGCATCATCTCAGGGAACCATGATGCCTTTTCTTTTTGGGGGTTAAATTGGTTGCCTCAAATTGGTTTCTGGTAGGCACGAGGGGATTTGAACCCCTGACTTCTACCGCGTCAAGGTAGCGCTCTCCCCCTGAGCTACGTGCCTACGTTTTTTTTCGAAGATAATTATTGTTATCAATTCCCCCCAAAATTGTCAAGCAAAATATTGCCTTATCTGGATTTATTCATGTGGTCTGTGAAAGACCTGGTCATTTTCTTTACCAGATTAAGGCAATTCATCTCTTCCCTTTTTTCAGGATATGAATCCCCCGGCCGATGTATTGCACTCCCGAAACGATCGTTCCCGCGGTGCAAGCGACGATCAGTGTTGCGGTAAGCCATGGAAGAGGATAAACGGAGAGGGAAAGAAGGGGAGCCCCGAGGGTGGCCAGCTGCAGGGCCGTCGTCACCTTGCTGGCCATGGAGGGCCGGGCCTCCAGGGGCAGGGAAAGGAAATGAAGGATAAGAACGCCGAGGACGATCATCACGTCGCGGCCGATGACCAGAAGGGTAAGCCAGAGGGGAAGGAGTCCGGCGGCCGCCAGGCCGATGAAAGAGGCGGTCATGAAGAGCTTGTCCGCCGCCGGGTCCAGATAGGTTCCCAGGACCGTTTGCTGGCGGAGGAGGCGGGCGAGAGCCCCGTCGATCAGGTCCGTCAGCGCGGCCGCGAAGCCCACGGCAAGAGCGTATCCATAGCAGCCGTTCAGCAGGAGATAGATAAAAGGAAAGAGGAGAACGATCCGGGCAATGCTGAAAAAATTTGGAAGGTTCACCATAAGGGATGGCTGCTTTTAGGGCCGGACCTGCCGGTCCCGTTGCTGATTCCACCTCACCCACTCTTCCCGCTGATCTTCTTCCGGGGTGAAGGAAGTGGGGGCATCGGGCTTTCCCACCGCCGGGACCACCACCTGCATCATCTGGGTTAGAACGATCTGCTCCCATTGTTCCTTGGTGACTTCCTGATAGGGGCGGGGGACTTCCTGCGGCCCGCGGACTTCCCGGGGCGCCTTGAAACCGGTTTCCTCCGGTTTATAGTCGGGTTTTACAAAGGGGCTGTACACCTCCACCGTTCCCTCGTACACCCGGATCAGGGTGGACTGATCGGTCTGCACGTTCATGCGCCAGATGGTGTCCCGGACGCCGGCCACGGCGTTGGCCGAGGCTATTTCAAAAGTCTTCTTGGGTCCGAAAGCCTTCCTCACGTTGGCCCAGGTTTTGCCCACCGGAACCTCGACCTTCATGTCCCGCGAACCCTCTTGGGCATCGAAGAGGAGGCTCCTCATCTTGAAGGTCGTCTTCTGGTCAAAGCGCAGGATCGAACGGTCGGGGAGGCGAATCTCGACGCGGGATTGCTCTCCGGTCCGGCCTTCATCTTCCAAGGAAAGGAGGCTTCCCACCCGGAGCGGTTTCCAGGCCGTCTCTCCCTTGGCCAGAACCTCGGCCTTTCCCTGAAGGTAGGTAACTTCGGCCTGATTGGAGCCCGCCCCCGTTTTCGCCTGCTGTCCCGGTGCTGTTCCCGCTTGCATAAGGAGAAAAAATCCGGCCAGGACGCAAGAAAAAAGAAAAAGCTTCCCTCTGCCTGGATGCATAATCTTGCCTTTCTTTGGATCGAGACCTGCGTTCTTTTCAGGGATGATTTAGGGAGACTTTCGCAAGTTCACTTTCAAGGTATGGCGGGACTGATTTCCCACGTAAATTTCGCGCACCTCGGAGAAATACCCCGCCTTGCGGAATTCGATCTTGTGCGTGCCGCTGCCCAGTTCCAGGGGGTCACTTTCATACTTCCCGGCCCTGCCCGCCAGCTGGCCGTCCACATAAACCTCCGCATCATCCGGACTGGCCTGGATGAGGAGGAATCCCTCGTTGCCCACTCCGCGGCGCGTCTCCTGGGGCATCCCGCACCCCCAGAAGACGGCGAGGCCTACCATCAGCAGGAAGAAGAGTTTCTTCATGATTTCCTCTTTCGTCGAAGTTACTTCTTGATCCTCACCATGTCCCCGACCTGGATTCCCATCCCCGATCGGACTTTGGCGATGGTGAACCGCTCATCAATTTCCGTGACCATAAGTTCGGCCTTCACCGCGCCCCGGGTTCTCCCCAGAAGGACTTTGGTCTGAGGGTCGATGATCTCCTGCCCCAGCGTCTGCACCATCAGGACATCCCCCGGGTTCAATCCCACATCCCTACCGGCATTGATGTACACGTCGGTTCCGCTCACCATGGCCACGGCCCCCGACCATTCCACGCTCTGCAGTTTCTGCACCAGGTTGTCCATGAATTTGGTGATGGCCGAGCGGAGAGCCTCCTGGCCCAGGGTTTCGTCGTACCCGGCGCGGGTACCCATTCCCAGAACCTCCTGGGCTTTCCTTTCAAACTCGCCCCTGCCGGAATCGGCAAACAGGAGCTGTCCGCTCGCGGCGTCGACGACTCGCACGTCCACCGCGCATTTGGCGGTCTGGACTTTCTGTTTATAGACCCCGTAGTCCGCCCCCCCCGTGCTCACTCCGAACTGGGAGATCGAACCGGTCACGAGGGCGTTCAGCCCCAGCACTTTCCCCGCCTGGGCCGCGGTTTCGGGGTTCACCGCCCCGGTCTGCCCCAGGGACTGTTCGCCCAGGACGCGCTTCAACTGGGCTCGCTCCACGAGGATGAAAGCTCCGGTCTTAAAGAGCTCCGTCGTCAGAATGTCCGAAGCGGAGGTTCCCAGCCTTCCGGCTCCATAGCTGCTCTTGTTGACAAAGTCAACGATCCCCACCCGGAGCTTGGGGCCCTTGTGAGTGACCTGACGGGCGGGAGACGTCGTCTGAACTGCCGGCTGCGCCGCCGGTTGGGCCTGGGTCATCTGCGCCTGCGGAGGCTTTTGGGTTTGTCCTCCTCCCATGGCGGGCATGCCGGCGCAGCCCCCGGCTGTCACCAGAAACGCCGCCAGAGTGCAAATCGTCCACGCTTTGAAGGTCATGAGTCTTGCCTCCCTTCTGGATTCAAGGAAATATTTTTATAGTCCGGGCATGAGGCATCCTGCCTGGGCCGGGCTTGCGGCCCGGGGGCCGTTGGGCAGGGTTTGAAAACTTTCGTCGATCACCTTTTGGGCATAGGGAGCGTACGACTGAGCGGCCGCAAACTGCACGGTGTCGCCCAACGATTTCTGATCCAACCCCAGTTTACTTTCCTTCACCTGATGGTCGGACTCCCAGAGCTTCTCTCCCGTTTTCGTGTCCTTGAGTTCAAACCGGGCTCCCACCGTCATCGAGGCATAGGCCAAGAGGTAAGTGGTGCTGAACTCGGTCACATAGGCATAAAGTAAGGCGTCCACTCCCAAAAGATTTCCCAGCTCCTGGGGGGTCATGGTGTTCACCTGGCCGGCCTCACGGATATCTTTATCCCTCAGCCTTCCGTCAATGAAGGCCAGGGCGGGAGTTTCATACCCTTTCAGGGAGAGCTTGTTCAAAAGAATGGGGCGGAATATCTCCGGAGCCTTGAGGCTCACGGTTTCATTCAGAATGGGCAGGACGGCAATGGAGCGGGGGGCTCTGTCCTTGTAATCCGGGGCCACCGAATGGGGTGCCCCGCCGGCGCAGCCCAGGCCAAGGGCAACCCCCATAAGCAGCAGCGACCCCAGAATCATCTTTCTTTTTCTCTTCATTCGTTCCTTTCTGCTAAGGTCATCAGTCAGTGTTTATTTGTTATTCGTTATTCGTTATTTGTTTATTGCCCAATGCCCATTGTCCAATGCTCATTGATCATTGCTAATTGCTCATTGCCCATTGTTCATTGACCATTGTTCATTGATCATTGCTAATTGATCATTTCGGCGAGACTTGAACTTCCAGGGTATTCCAGGTGCTGCGAATGACTTTCACCGAGAAGTCCGGAAAAGTCTTCCGGCTGATCTCCTGGGAGATGGACTGGGCGCTTCCCCGGACATCCACGTCCATCTTGACCACATTCTCGGAAAAGCTCCGTTCATGAATCCCCTCGACGCCCCGTACCTGCCCGAGGACAGAGGTTTTAAATTTTCTCACATCGTCCGCTCCCGCCAGTCCAAAAACGGTGAGCTGGACCATGGTGGTCGCTCCCACCCTCTTCTGGAAATTTTTGAGGATATCGTCCATCATCTTGTCGGACATCTTGACGCTGGCCTTCTTGATGGCCTCCGACCCCCCGGTCACTTCATCGATATGGACGGCTGCCGCATTTTCGTTTCCCGAGGAGAGGATCCGGGCGTTATCAATCTGGATGGCCCGCATGGAGATATTGGCCTGAAGGGATTTCATGGCCGTTCCGGCGATGCTCCCCACCGACCGGGCCAGGGCTTTGCCGATGATGACGATTTCCGCGTCCACCTGTTTGCCCAGGGTGATGGCGTTTTGATTGGAGAGTTCCACCACCTGAAAGGCCGGGGGCACCTTAAGGTTCCCGGCCTGGGCCTGGGGGTCCACAATGTCGAACCCTTTTTCGCGGAACCGGTCCATGATGGTGTTTTCGGCCACATTGAGGTCGGTCTGCGTCCCGCGGTGAGCGCCCCACCAGTAGTTGTAATACTGGCGGCCGATCTGCTGCTCGGCCACCAGGATCATGATCCGGGGTTTGCCCACCTGCCCCAGGAGGAATCCCAGGGCCTGCAGATCTTTCTCCAGGTCTCCTATGGCTACGCTCGCCTGAATCGTGACCTGGTGAACGTTCGAACCGGGGGTTTCGGAGAGAACCCGGTAGTTCTGGATATACCCTTGCGTTTGGGTATAAATCTTATCGTTCAAGGTCTGGAAGTTCAGCACCATGGTCTCCGAAGAAACCATGGTGCCCACCGCCTGCTCCACCGCTTTGCGCAGGGCATCCTGGATGGCCTGGTCCCGGGCGATGGCCCGATCGTTCCCGAAGACCGCCCCCACTCCCTCGGCAGTGACGGTCTGCGCCTGCTGCCCGAAAGCCGGGATGCCCCCGCAAAGGAGCACCAGAATCAGCCATCCCCCGATCCAAACGTTCTTACCCAAGGGATTCACTCCTTTCTTAGAAGAAGCGCAGCTCGTCCTTCAGCTTGCGGATGATCAAAAGGGCATCCGCTCCGGAGACCGTGCCCCGGGGGCTGAATTCTCCGGTGCTCATATCCTTTGCCTCCATGATCCCGCGGGAGGTGCAAACCATGACCGCATTGAAATAGGGGAGGTCATTCCGCAGGTCCGGGAAAGGAGATTTGGAGCCGATAAATTCCGTGGCCAGCTTCTGATTGCCGGTCACCTTGATGAGAATATCTTCGATCATCATGGCATAGGCGGCCCGGGAAACCTTGTCATTGGGAATGAACTTGTGGTCCGGAGTGGGCTCCAGGCCGCGCACTCCCAGGCGGAGAACGGTTTCAATATCGGTCCGGAGGACGTGGCTCTGAATGTCCGTGGCCGCCTCGGCTTTCACGATTTTATCGGCCTCAAACTTCTTCGTGGGCGCCTGGAAGCTGGTGTCGAACTGGGCGGGCGTCCGCTTCTGGTAGAGTTTCTCCAGGAGCAGTTCCTGGATGAACAGAGCGGCCAGGTCGGCCCGGGTGATCTCCTCGATCAGGGCGATCTTTTTCCCGATCATCGACCCCGGGGCCGCCCGCTGGATCTTCTGGACGACCTTCCATTCATTGTCCGCTTCGACCAGGTACTTATCGTTCAGGTCCAGCACCTTCTTGAACATGGTGCCGGCCTTGTCGAAATTATACCCGTATTTATAGGCTTTCCCCATGTAGAAGTGGGCGGCGGAGGATTTGGGGTCGATTTTCACCGCATCTTCAAATTCATCCTCGGCTTTGTTCAGCCACTTTTCCTTTCGCTCCATGGAGTACAGGCGGATCATGCCCACATGAGCATCGACTTTGTCTTCCTTCTTCTTGGCCAGGCTCTTGGCCTTCTTCATGTTTTCGTAGGCTTTTTCGAAATCATTCTGGGAACCGAAGCACAGGCCGAGCCCGACGTAGGCGGGGGAATAATTCTTGTCGAGCTGGAGGGCCAGAACAAACTCTCTCTGGGCTCCCGAATAATCGCCCTTGTCGTACAGCTTGTATCCCGAAAAGACATGATGCTCCGGCGTATCCAGCGCCGCTTCCGGCTTGCGGGGAGG
>Ga0299915_10002667_pt1 | contig 12997 bp, 7 predicted proteins | sample RVTome_13_FD_200263 | JGI IMG/M metagenome (GOLD analysis project Ga0299915, IMG submission 200263) | Soil microbial communities from uranium-contaminated site in the Upper Colorado River Basin, Wyoming, United States - RVT92D227 (version 2) ...
AGAAAAAAGCTTAACCCTGTTTCCTGACAACCAGCCACTTATAATCATCAGGGTCTATCCGGGCATTGATAATAGCAGGTTTATTCAGTGAGAGAGCGTCATATATTGCCGTTCTCATTGTTTCTTCTGTATCCGCCGTAAATATCCTGACACCGAAAAACATCTCTGAATCAAACAGATCTCCTGAATAAATCCGGGTTGCATATGGTGCAATTTCCTGCCATGATTGTTTCAGCTTTATCAGATTGAGTTCTCCGTCTGAGAGAACAACAGTTATTACCGGAAGATTGTACCTGCGGGCTGTAATAATCTCCCCGGCCATCATCAGGAATCCGCCGTCACCCGTCAGACAAACAACTGTTGACCGTGGATTTATCAATTTAGCAGCCAGTGCGGCCGGCAATCCGAAGCCCATTCCCGACCATCCGTTTGTCATAAGAATATTTTGTCTGCCGTATGTTTTCCAGAACTGACCTGCAAGATGCAGGTGGGAACCCACGTCAACGGTCAGAATGACATCTTCCGGAAGTTCCTCCTGAAGGACCTTCAGCGCAGTGACCGGTCCGAAATGATCAGTGAAGCCATCAAATACCGATGCTGTTTCATCGCGCACTGATTGTACAGCCGATTTATTGAAAATAAGCTGACTGTTATCCATCCTGCCCAGGATGCTGAACCATTCATCGGGGTGGCCTGAATACTGAACGACATTCCTGAACGACGGCATATCAGTTTCCTTTGTACCGAAATGAATAAGGGGAACATCCGGCATCCACGATTCATAGTTATATTCTACCGGATCATAACCAAGCCCGATAACCAGGTCAGTCTCATCGAAGATGTCTTCGAGGTAATCACTTAAAGCATGGAATAAAACACCGGCGTAACAAGGATGATCTTCCTGCAAAAGGCCTTTTGCCATAGGGGTTAAAACGACCGGAATTCTACACTTTTCGAGAAAAGCAGTCAGTTTTTTCCCAATTGAATAGCGCGCTGAAGTCAGTCCTGCCGCTATCAGCGGTCTTCTCGATTTCTCCAGAAGGAATATTATTTTGTCAGGATCATTACTGAAAACACTCAGGCTTTCAGCCTGTACAGGGCCATTACCCACACCGGCTTCAGAATCTGCAATATCCGATGGAAGACCTATATGGACCGGACCCGGGTATTCTTCCCTGCATATTTTCAGTGCTTTTTCAATAATGACGGCTGCATTACCTGGTGTAAGCCTGAAAGTTGCTTTTGTCAATGGTTCGAACAGCTTCTGATGATCTATGTTCATCTGGGATGTGCGATGGAGCATCTTATCATCAGGTTCGCTGGTAAAAACAATAACCGGTGACCTGTCAAGAAGAGCTCCTCCGGTTCCTGTAGCCATATTGGTCGCTCCCGGGCCAAAAGTAGCATGGCACACTCCCGGCACACCGGTAAGTCTGGCCGAGACATCAGCCATTATACCTGCGGCTGATTCATTCGAGGTAAGGATAAAATCTATGCCTGCTGATCTGAATGCTTCCATATACGCAACCGAAGGCCCTCCCGGAATGCCGAAAACATACCTTATGCCATTCTTATATAATTGATCTGCAATGTATTCAGCGACAATCATATTATTGGTTCCGATCAATTTACAAATCTATTAAATTAAATCCTTAAAGCACCTTACCCCAATTCAAATTCTATTAAATTTAACCGCATCATTTAAAATTATGACCCGATGAGAGTGATGAAATTTAAAAGAGGAATAATTGTTAGTGCAAACATTATCCTTTCGACATTTATTACATGGTCGCAGATATCGCCCGAAATCTATAAAAGAGCTGATGATCTGATAAAAAATACAGCTGATAAGGTCTTTTACGGAAATGTGAGGCCTTCCTGGATCGGAAAGACTAACAGTTTCCTTTATGAGAATCTTACTCCGGATGGGACCGAGTATATGATCATTGATGCAGAAAAAGCTGCTAAAAAGAAAGCCTTTGACCAGGAAAGGTTTGCTGCTGCGTTCGGATCTGCCACAGGGAAAAAATGTGATCCCGGCAAGCTTCCGATAAGAAACATTGTATTTTCCGACAAGCTTGGAAGCTTTGCTTTTACATATGATAATTCAAACTGGATATGCAACCTCCGGGACTACGGGATAACCAGAAGGGAAAAAGTCGCCGATCAGGGCAGACCGAATGGCTGGATCTGGGGTACCAGGGACGAGCTCACCGGGAATCCTGTCGAATCACCTGATAAAAAATGGACAGCTTATATTAAAAACTATAACATATATATCCGGTCATCAGGTGACAAAAAAGAATATCAGCTCAGTTTCGACGGGGCACTGGGTGAATATTATTCATCAGTTATAAAATGGTCGCCCGATTCCAGGAAACTGGCAGCTTACCGTGTGAAACCGGCTGAAAAGCATATGATATATTATATTGAATCTTCACCTGAAGATCAGCTTCAACCCAGACATTATACCTATGAGTATCAAAAGCCGGGCGATGCCCTGCCTCAGAAATACCCTCAGCTTTTTGATATTGAATCAAAAAAGCATATCAGGGTTGATGATACACGGATTCTTAATCAATATTCTGTCAACAATATCAAATGGAGCAAGGAGAGCCGCTTTTTCACTTTTGAATATAACAAGCGTGGTCACCAGTTGTACCAGGTAATTAAAGTTGATGCCGTATCAGGTGAGTCCGGTGCGATAATAAATGAGACATCTCCAACCTTCATTGATTACAGCGGTAAAAGATTCAGGTATGATGCTGAAGAAACCAATGAGATCATCTGGGCATCAGAAAGGGATGGATGGAATCATCTTTACCTGTTTGACTCCGCAGGCGGAAAGGTAAAAAATCAGATAACATCAGGAGCGTGGGTCGTCAGAGATGTGGTTCATGTTGATGAAAAAAACAGGCAGATCATATTTCAGGCCAGTGGCAGGGAAGAGGGCGATCCATATTTCATTTATTATTATCGCATTAATTTCGACGGGACAGGTTTAACCGGTCTTACGGAAGGGGAGGGAACGCATGATGCCAGTTTTTCACCTGACAGAAAGTACTTTGTCGATACGTGGTCGACTGTTGAGGATCCCCCAGTCTCAGTCCTTCGCAAAACAGATGACGGATCGCAGCTGATGGTAATTGAAAAAGCTGATATATCCAGGTTGCTTGAAACCGGTATCAGACTCCCTGAAGTGTTTGTAGCCAAAGGAAGAGACGGCGTGACCGATATCTGGGGAATAATAATCAGGCCGGCTGATTTTGATCCGGCGAAAAAATATCCGGTAATAGAAGATATTTATGCAGGTCCGCATAGCAGCCATGTGCCAAAAAGCTTCAGGCCATCAGCCACAAATATGCATCAGCTTGCCGAACTGGGATTCATAATTGTTAAGATTGATGGAATGGGAACATCCAACAGGTCAAAAGCCTTTCATGATGTATGCTGGAAGAACCTCAGAGATGCAGGTTTTGCAGACAGGATCTTATGGATAAAAGCAGCGGCTGATAAATATCCGTATATGGACCTTGAGAGGGTTGGAATATATGGTGGATCGGCTGGCGGACAAAATTCAGCTGGCGCTGTCCTCTTTCATCCGGAGTTCTATAAGGCAGCAGTATCTGCATGCGGGTGTCATGATAATCGAATGGACAAGATATGGTGGAATGAGCAATGGATGGGATGGCCGGTCGGTGAGGAGTATGCTCAGTCGTCGAATGTGGAAAATGCATGGAGGCTGAAAGGGAAACTGTTGCTGATAAACGGAGAGATGGATGACAATGTTGATCCTGCCTCTACAGAGCAGCTGGTCAATGCATTAATAAAAGCCGGCAAGGAATTTGAATATGTATTTGTCCCCGGAGCAAAACATATCAGCAACGCTGGTATATATGGCGGAAGAAAACGACAGGATTTTTTCGTGAAAAACCTGCTTGGTCTTGAGCCTCCTGACTGGAATATTCTTGAAAAATAATTTTTTTTCTGATATTTGCGGCCTGATTATTTCAAGTGTACAGTAAGAGAAATACTATATTCTGGGCTATTATAGCCTGCCTGCTGTGGTCAACTGCTTATGCTGGTATCAAACTTGGCCTTCAATACGACACTCCCCTGCATTTTGCAGGAATAAGGTTTATGTTAGCAGGATTGATGATCCTTCCTTTTACCGTAAAACCAGGAGCATATATAAAAATGATCAGGGAAAACCGGAAGGTTTTTATCTGGGTAATGGTCCTGCAGACCGTGATCAACTACTCGCTGTTCTATTTTGGGATGGATCTTGTTCCGGGAGCCCTTGGTGCTGTTATTGTTGGATCCCAGCCACTTGTCACTGCTGTTGTGGCTGCAATGATGCATGAGGAGGAAAAACTTACAAAACAAAAGATTATCACCATAATATTCGGAATTTCGGGTGTAATTCTGATAAGCGCAGGAAGGCAGGCATTTAAAATCGGAACAGCAACAGAATTTTTTGGCGTAGTACTGATACTGTGTGCCAACGTAGCCACAGCTACCAGCAATGTGATGGTCTCCCTGAAGAGCAGGGGGATGAATCCACTGGTTCTCAGCTCAGCGTCACTCGGTGTCGGAGGATTAATTTTATATCTGTTCTCATTTCCGGTTGAGGGGATTGTGCAGGTTCATAGACCCCTGGTTTACTGGCTCGACCTTCTCTGGTTAAGCTTTATGTCGGCATATACATTTTCGCTCTGGTTCAAACTCCTTCAGCGTCCCGGAGTGAAAGTCTCAGAATTGAATCTGTGGAAATTTATTATTCCGGTGGTCGGGGCAATACTAAGCTGGCTGATCGTACCGGGCGAAAATCCCGAATGGCTTACAATAACAGGGATGATCATAATTACGGGATCACTTATCCTGTTTTATTTCAGCACAAGGGAACTAAAAGCTGACCGCAAAACATCTGATAGCAAATGAAACGGAGACTTAAAGCACTGTTAGCTTACTCAGTATTCTGGTTGATATTCTTTTATTTTGCCAGATTATTCTTCCTTGTTATCCATGGCAGGGAAGCCTCCGTGTTCAGTCTGGAGGTCCTGGCCGGGACATTCACCCACGGAATCAAACTCGATATTTCAACCACAGCCTATATTTTAGTTATTACACTGCTTGCCTCAATGCTTTCTGTTTGGATAAAAGGGGACTGGTTCAGGCATTTTATCAGATACTATACATGGATCCTTCTACTTATCTCTTCAGCAATAATTGCCGGTGATGCCAGATTATATTCCTACTGGGGCTTCCGGATGGATTACACAATTCTTTTCTACCTTAAAACACCACAGGAAGCGGCAGCCTCGGTAACTACCATGATGATAGTTATTTTCTGCCTTACTGTTATTTCAGTAACGGTACTATTTGGATTTCTTTATAACAGGCTCATTGACAGGATGTTTTCAAAATCAGAAATAATCCGGTACAGGTTGCCGGTTACAGTTTTGTTAATGCTGTTATTCGCTTCCCTGATTATTCCCATCAGGGGTGGATTTGGAGTCGCACCCATAAATGCCGGTACCGTATACTTTAGCGATAATATGTTTATCAATCATACTGCGATAAATGTTGTATGGAATGTTGGCAGTACTTATTTCAACAGGAAACCCTCCGCCAATCCCTATAGTTATGGAGACTTAAATAAAGCTGTCACACTTACTGATTCACTTACAGTTAATAAAGGCATTCCGGAAAAAGTCCTGAACAATGCCAGGCCAAACATCCTTGTTATTATTCTTGAAAGCTTTGGTAACTCACTGGTGGGGCCATTAGGCGGTGATTCGCTCACCACCCCGTGTTTAAACAAATTGACCAGGGAAGGTCTTCTGTTTGAAAATTTCTATGCATCGGGCAACCGTACTGATAAAGCTTTGCCTGCAATACTGAACGGTTATCCGGCACAGCCGGCAACCTCAATTATTAAAGAGCCGAGGAAAACCCAGAAGCTGGCAAGCCTGGTAAAGATCATGAATGGATCGGGCTATAACAGTTCGTTCTGGTACGGCGGTGATATTAACTTTGCCAATTTCAATTCATTTGTTATCGGATCGGGGTTCCGTCAGATTATTACCATGGAAAATTTTGATCCCTCAGATTACAATTCAAAATGGGGAGTTCATGACGATGTACTCTTTAAAGCACTCAGGGACTCAATGGAGAGGATCATGGAACCATTCTTAAGGGTAGTCCTTACCCTTTCAAGCCATGAGCCTTTTGAAGTGCCTATGGATCCTGTTTTTACAGGGAAGGATGATCTTACGAAATTTAAGAACTCAGTCTATTATACTGATAAAACTGTCGGAAGCTTTATTGCCTGGGCAAAAACTGCTCCCTGGTGGAATAATACACTGGTGATCCTGGTAGCTGATCATTGCCGCCGTAATTCACTCGAAGACCTTGTCTATTCACAGGAAATATTCAAGATACCGATGCTCTGGCTTGGCGGTGCTCTGGAAGCCCGGGGAAAAAGGATAGAAAAGCTCGGCACTCAGGTAGATATTCCAATAACTCTTATTAACCAGCTTGGGCTTACGGGTGATTTCCCTTTTGCCAAGGATCTGCTGTCGGACAGATCGAATTCCTTCGCCTTTTATGCCTTTAATGAAGGATTTGCTTTTATGACCGACAGTTCTACTGTTATTTATGATCACAAACTTGGAGGTCCTGTTCTTAAAACAGGTGATGATCCGGAGTATGCCGAGGAACTGGGCAAAGCATACCTTCAGGTAGTGTATGATGACTACATGAAGAGATGATGAATTTTGCAGCCATCTCTGATTCATTTCCCAACTGAGAATTTTACATTCCTTTTTGTATCGGGAACCCCGGCAATTGCTTAAATTTGTAAACATGCAGGCCAAACCGGTTAAAATATTTGCTTCATGCGATGCACCCAGGCTGAAATTCGCAGCTGATTTGTTATTGAATGAGATCCTTGGTTTGTCATGGGAGATAGTGACTGACAAGCGCAAATTGGGAAAGTCACCGGTGATAAACTATTCTGAAGAAAAGCTGGCGGGCTCTTTCAGAATAAATCCTGTTGGACTTTTATTTGATACAGGAGTAAGGTCACAGCAGATTATCATGAGTGAATGGAAAGGACTACCTGTGTTCTTTCAGTCGACGGCAGATGCCGATCTTCCTTTTGATATTTTTGCCGCTACATTTTATCTTGTTGCCAGGTACGAAGAATACCTTGAATTCCAGCCTGATGAATATGGCAGGTTCAGATCATCAGATTCACTGGCTTTCAGGAATGGTTTTCTGAATATCCCGGTGGTCGATCTTTGGGCAAAAGAGTTTGCAAAATCTCTTGTGAAGAAATTTCAGGTCCTTACATTTAAAAGGAATGAATACAACGCAATTCTGACATTTGATATCGACGAGCCGTTTGCTTACCTGGGCAAAGGCATGATCGGGAATATCGGAGGATTCATACATGATATAGCCTCAAAATCAGGAAAAGCAAGTCGGCGGCTGGGATGTCTGGCAAGAGGAGAGAAGGACCCGTATGTAGTTTTCGATTATCTGACAGGATCGTGTGACCGCATTAAACTTGAAACAAAATTCTTTTTTCCTGTGGGAAATCATTCCGGGTACGATAAGAATCCTTCCTGGAAAAATTCTGATTACAGGGGCCTTATTAACAGAATTGCAGAAAAATACAAGACAGGGCTGCATCCTTCATTCAAAGCTTCAACCGACAGTAAGGTTCTCAATACTGAACATCAAAGACTGAGAGTAATTCATGGTAAAGATTGCATCCTGAGCCGGTTCCACTTTCTGAAGATTGCCATGCCTGTATCATACAGGAATATCAATAATGCCGGTATAAAAGAAGATTACTCAATGGGTTATCCCGACGAGCCGGGGTTCAGGGCAGGATTGGCGCGTCCGTTCAGGTTTTACGATGTTGCAGAGGAGAAGATGACTGATCTGCGTATTTTCCCGTTCGAGGTTATGGATGTGACACTTGCCGGGTATAAAAAAATGAATGCCGGCACTGCAAAAGATGTCATAAGTAATTTAATCATGCAGACCAGAAAGGCAGGCGGCCTGTTTATAAGTATCTGGCACAATACCTCACTTCTGGATACACCTGAATGCCGGGAATGGAGGGAGGTATTTGAATTCACTCTGAAAGAACAGGTACCCTAGAGTTTTTCAAGCTCGATCTCCTCATCATCCCTGACCTCGACCATTTTCCCTTTTTCGCATTTGATAGTCCTGGCACTGAATTTCTTAACGATGGTGTAATTATGGGTTGCAATTATAACAGCTCTGCCTGTATTGCTTATATCCTTCAATAACCTGATAATACCTTCTGATGTTTCGGGGTCGAGGTTCCCGGTAGGCTCGTCGGCCAGAATTATTTCCGGGTCGTTCAACAGGGCACGTCCTATAACGACACGCTGCTGTTCCCCTCCCGAAAGCTGATGGGGCATCTTGTAGCCCTTCAGGCTGAGTCCAACCTTTTCAAGCACTTCATTGATCCGGCTTTCAACATCAGCATTATCTTTCCATCCTGTTGCCCTGAGAACAAATTCAAGGTTCTCATTTACTGATCTGTCAATCAGCAGCTGGAAATCCTGAAACACTATACCGATCTTTCTGCGCAGATATGGGATTTCGCGAGGCTTTATCTCAGAAAGATTATAACCTGCGACAGTGGCTGTTCCTTCCTTAAGAGGCAGCTGGCCGTTAAGAGTCTTGATAAGGCTGGTCTTTCCGCTTCCGACCTTGCCCACAAGGTAAACAAATTCACCTTTTTTTACTGTCAGATTTACTCCTGTCAGAATAAGGTTATCCTGCTGCCATATAGTACAGCCGGTAAGCTCAATTATTTTGTCAAAAGATTGTGAATCCTCCATTTGTCGGGTATTTCCATTACAAATTAAAGAAAGAATTGATAAATAATATTTATATGTTAATAAAATCAGTAATAAAGGCCTGAAGCCCCCGTTTTATAATTGTATTTTTACCAGTGCTGAAAAGAATCGGTTTTTGTTTTATGTGGCTTATTATTAATCTGTTATTGTCTTGGGAAAATTCCTGATGCATAATACATTGCATAAATGACAGGTCAAAAAATACAAGTTATGAACAGTAGAAGAGCAATTTTGACTTTAAGCTTCCTTTTCGCCCTTATCATTCAGGTCATGTCGCAGGTATCATTTTCGGGTGATGACCTCGGATCGGTATTCAACAGGGCGATGGACATGTACAATAAGGAGAAATATGCAGCAGCAATCAGGCTGTTTGATACTTATATTAAGGATAGTGACGAGAATTATAAAATCCTGCTTGCTGAAGCTGAATACTTTGCTGCATTATCTGCACTGAGATTGTTTAATCCCGATTCGGAGTACAGGATGATTATTTATTTGTCCACACATCCTGAAAGCCCGAAGATCAATGAAGCAAGGCTGGCCCTCGGGGATTATTTCTACCAGAACAAAAGTTACAGGAAAGCCTGCTCATATTATGAGATAGTGAACAGGATCGAGCTGGGAAGCGATAAGCTCCCGGAGTACTTTTTCAGGTACGGTTATTCCTTATACATAAAGGGTGATAAGGCAAAAGCCCTGATGATGTTTTCTGAAATAAAGGATATAGACACGGAATATACGGCCCCGGCAGTTTATTATTTCTCCCATATTGCTTATGAACAGAAGATGTATCAGACGGCACTTGAAGGATTCATGACCCTGAGGGATGATGAGACATTCGGCCCCATAGTTCCTTTTTATATTGTCCAGATCCTGTATCTGAATAAAGATTATGACGGCATTCTTGAAATAGCTCCCGATCTGATTAAATCAGCACCAAAAGACAGAGCCACTGAGCTTTACAGGTTTATTGGCGATGCATACTACAACAAGGGAAACTATGAAGAAGCGCTGTCGTATCTTGAAAAATATGCTGCAGGTGCTAAAGCAACCGACAGGGAAGATAAATATCAGCTTGGTTACTGTTATTATAAGACGGGCAATCTCGACATGGCAATTAAAACATTGCTGGCCACGGGAGCAAGATCGGATATTCTGAGTCAGAATATCTGGTTTGTCCTCGGCGACTGCTATTTGCAGAAAGGAGATAAGAAAAGGGCACAGTTTGCTTTCGGTCAATCCTCTAAAATGGACTTTGATAAAAAAATGAAGGAGGAATCACTGTTTAATTTTGCCAAACTGACCTATGAAACAAGTTCTTCACCGTTTGGAGAGGCGATTGCAGCATTTCAGGAGTATATTGAGCTGTATCCGGGTTCTGACAGGATAGAAGAGGCATATAATTATCTGGTTGCAACATTCACGGAGATAAGGAATTACAAAGCCGCTCTTTCGTCCCTCGACAAAATAAGGAATAAAGACAGCAGGCTTGAAGCCGCCTACCAGAGAGTTGCCTTCTTCAGAGGCCTGGAATTGTTCAGGAACATGGAAATTGAACAATCAATCGATCTTTTTGATAAGTCGCTTAAATATGAAAAATACAGCCGGGACCTCAAAGCCAGGGCAATTTACTGGCGGGCTGAGGCGGAATACAGGACCGGGCAATATGAAAAGGCGAGAGATGATTACGAATTGTTTATGGGAATGCCGGGAGCCAGGCAGTTTTCCGAATTCAATCTGATCAGCTATAATCTGGGATACACCTATTTTAATCTGAAGGATTACAACAGTGCACTGACCCAATTCATGGCATTCGAATCAGGCGTCACTGATGCAAAGCCTGAAATTCAGATTGATACAAAGCTCCGAATCGCTGATTGCTATTTTATCACAACACATTACCCTCAGGCTGTAAGTTATTATGACAAGGTTATAGCTTATGGGAAAACAGATGCTGATTATGCCATGTATCAGAAGGGATTTTGTCTGGGACTTACCAATAATCACTTGGGGAAAGCAGAAATCCTTACATCTCTTACCACACGATACCCCTCTTCTTCCTTTGTCCCTAATGCAATTTATGAAAGAGGTAGAGCCTACCTTGTAATGGAGGATTTCAGAAGGGGAGAGGCGGATTTCATAAATATAATAGCGAACTATCAGTCAAGCCAGTTCGTGCCGCGGGCAATAGTCCAGCTGGGATTGCTTTATTACAACCAGGGTGAAAATGAAAAATCCGTTGCACAGTTTAAGAAAGTAATCGAGAACTACCAGTCAACGCCCGAAGCAAGATATGCCCTTACAGGATTGAAGAATACTTATGTGGAAATGAATGATGTAGAGAGCTACTTCGCTTATGTAAAAACACTGGGATACGGCGATGTGAATATGGCTGAAAAAGACTCCATGCTTTATACCTCAGGTGAGAATCTTTACATATCAGGCAATTGCGAAAGAGCGTCGGAAGTATTCAGAAATTACCTCCGTGAATTCCAGTACGGAAGCTTCAGACTTAATGCACAGTTCTACCTTGCCGAGTGTCTGAACTCATCAGGTAAACAGGATGAAGCCCTTGTCTTCTACAAAGAGGTGATCAAGACTCCCAACAACCAGTTCATGGAGCAGGCACTTATTGCAGCTTCATCAATTCTGTATGATAATGAAGATTACCCGACGGCATATAATTATTTTGAACGACTTGAAAAAATCACCACAGCTTCCGAAAAGAAGCTGATAGCTATGAGAGGACAGCTTAGGTCTGCTTATCAGGAAGGGGATGCCAGGAAAAGCATTATAGCGGCCGACAGGATCAGAAATTCATCAAATATGCCCGAGGAGCTTACCCGCGAGGCAATATTTGTCAGTGCAAAAGCTCATTACAGTCTTAATGAGTTTGACGAGGCTCTGAGAGATTTCAGGAGAACTGCAACAGAGGTTGTCAGTATTGAGGGTGCCGAATCAAAATACAGGGTGGCTGAAATCCTTTTTAAGAAGGGGAGTACTGATGAATCTGAAAAAATTGTTACCCAGTTTATCGATCAGAATTCCCCTCACCAGTACTGGATGGCAAAAATGTTCCTTCTGCTAGCAGATATAAGCATCAAAAAAGGCGACACTCTGCAGGCACGGGCCACTCTCCAGAGCCTGAAGGAGTATTATACAACCAATAACGATGGTATCCTGGATGAGGTAAAGGAGAAACTGGCTGTCCTCGATGAAGGGAATTGACCTGTTTTATAAATCTTTTCAAAGCGATTATTTTTTAAGGATTGATTTAAAACTGAAAATGCTGAGATGATAAAAAGAACAATAATCATAATATCCCTGATAGCTGTTTTTCTCCTGCCGGCAGTTGCCCAGGTAAAACAAACAGATCAGAATCTCAAAAGAGAGGTAACGTTATACAATCCGTATAAGCCATCACTTGCTGATGCGAAAAAGAAAAACTACCTGCCTGAAATTAATGATACGGCAAGGGTATATCCGGTATTCAGTTACGAAGTGGTATCCAAACCATTTACTCCCACATACTCTATCAGCCCTATTAAGTCAGCCTCCCTGCTATCCGATCCGCTTCCAAGACTGTATAAGAGCTATGTCAGGATCGGAATTGGAAATAACAATACCCCTCTGGGAGAATTAAGTATTTCAAATCACCGGTCAAGAAAGGGTGCCATCGGATTCTATGCAAGGCATTATTCCTCAAATGGCAAAGTACCCCTTGAGAGTAAGCAAAGAGTCTACGCAGGTTTTATGGATAACGACGCTTCTTTGTATGGTAAAAGATTTTTCAGGAAGAGTTACATTGATCTTTCGGCTAATTTCCTTCAGAAAACCAGATATGCTTACGGGTACAACACTATTGAACCTTTCGAATTTATCAAGAAAAATATCAAACTTGATTATTATGATGTAGGAGCAGCTGCCTCCTTTTCATCCCTGAACCTGGATTCATCAGACTTATCCTTTGATTTCGGGCTTGCATATGACTTTTTTCATAATACCAAGGACAGGACGATGAACCATATCGGTTTCAAAGGATCGATGTCAAGACTTTACCAGGGTTTTTATGTTGGATCAGGAATAAAAAT
>Ga0299915_10002668_pt1 | contig 12994 bp, 7 predicted proteins | sample RVTome_13_FD_200263 | JGI IMG/M metagenome (GOLD analysis project Ga0299915, IMG submission 200263) | Soil microbial communities from uranium-contaminated site in the Upper Colorado River Basin, Wyoming, United States - RVT92D227 (version 2) ...
GGGCCAGGCCGGTGACGAAAGAAGAATTCCCATATCTTTATAACGTGGTCGAGGGGCTGGCCATCGCCGCCGGGATCCCGACGCCGCGCTGCTACGTCATCGACGACACGGCGCCGAACGCCTTCGCAACGGGCCGCAACCCGCAAAATTCCGTCATCTGCGTCACGACCGGGATCCTGGAGAAGCTCAACCGGGTGGAGCTCGAGGGCGTCATCGCCCACGAGATGTCCCACATCAAGAACTACGACGTCCTCCTTCAGACCCTGGTCGTGGTCATGGCCGGCGTCGTGGCCCTCCTCAGCGACTGGATCCTGAGGACTTTCATGTGGGGGGGAGGCAGGCGGCGGAGCAGTCGTGGCCGCGGGGCGGGAGGCGCGGGGGCGGTCCTCATCGTCGTCGGCCTCGTCCTGGCCCTTCTTTCGCCGCTCATCGCGACGATCATCCAACTTGCCATCTCGCGCAAGCGCGAGTTCCTAGCCGACGCGAGCGGGGCCATGCTGACCCGGTACCCGGCGGGGCTGGCCTCGGCCCTCCGGAAGATCTCCGCCGACACCGAGCCCCTCGAGGCCGCCAACAAGGCCACGGCCCACCTCTACATCGTCAACCCCCTCAAGGACATCAAGGGCGCGGTCAACAAGCTCTTCAGCACCCATCCGCCCATCGAGGAGCGGATCGCGGCGCTGGAGAAGGAGAAGATGTAGGGACCATTCTCTTCTTTCTGGATAAGGGCCCTCGCCACAGCTACTCGGGTGCCTGCGTCTTTTTGGTTGACTTTGCTGGCAGGCCAGGGCTATCCTCATACCTCGAATCTGTTCATCTATGGGGAAACGCTTTTTGGAGAAGACCCTGTGAACCATAGCGAAATTGTCAGCTTTATCTGGGGAGTCGCCGACCTAATCCGTGACACGTTCAAGCGGGGCAAATACCAGGACGTCATCCTGCCTCTCACGGTTCTTCGCCGCCTCGACTGCGTCCTGGCCCCGACCAAGCCGCGCGTCCTCGAAACCCAGGCCAAGCTCAAGGACAAGAAGCTCGAGAACCTCGACCCCCAGCTCCGAAAAGCCGCCGGCTTCGCCTTCTACAACACCTCCCGTTACGATGTCGAGAAGCTCCTGGCCGACGCGCCCCATCTGGCCGCCAACCTGCGAAACTATATCGCCGGCTTCAGTCCAAACATGCGCGAGGTCCTCGAGAAATTTGACTTCGACAACACGATCTCCAAGCTCGACGAAGCAGGCTTGCTCTTCCAGGTGCTCGAGCGCTTCAAGAACGTCGACCTCCACCCCGATAAAGTCGACAATCCCACTATGGGCACGATTTTCGAAGAGCTTATCCGCAAGTTCAACGAAGCCCTGAACGAGAACCCGGGCGAACACTTCACCCCGCGCGATGTCGTCCATCTTATGGCCGACCTGCTCCTGGCCGGCGACGAAGATCGCATCCGCCGCAAGGGCGCCGTCGTCTCGATCTATGACCCCTGTTCCGGGTCGGGCGGCATGCTCACGACCACGAAAGACCATGTCCTCGCCGGCCGCCGCAAGAACGGCGCCCTCATCCGCGAGCCGCTCAATCCCGAGGCCGGCGTTCACCTCTTCGGGCAGGAAGTGAATCCCGAGACCTTCGCTGTCTGCAAGTCGGACCTGTTCATGAAATCGGCCGATGGCCTGGATGCCGAGAATATCGCCTTCGGCAGCACGCTCTCGAATGACCGTCATTCCGGCCGCTCGTTCGATTACCTGATCGCCAATCCCCCGTACGGTAAGGACTGGAAGCGTGACGAAGAAGCCGTGACCGCCGAGCACGAGCGCGGGCCGGCGGGACGCTTCGGCCCGGGCCTGCCCCGCATCAGCGACGGCCAGCTTCTTTTTCTCCTCCACATGATCGCCCATATAAAAGAACCCAAGGAGGGCGGCTCACGTGTCGCCATCATCATGAACGGTTCGCCCCTATTCACGGGTGACGCCGGAAGCGGCGAGAGCGAGATTCGCCGCTTTGTTCTCGAAAACGACCTGCTCGAGGCGCTGATCGCGGTTCCAGAACAGCTCTTCTACAATACCGGAATTGCCACCTATATTTGGGTCCTCACCAACCGCAAAGCCGCGAAACGCAAGGGCAAGGTCCAGCTCATCGACGCGACCTCCTTCTGGGTGCCGATGCGGAAAAGCCTCGGCGATAAGCGACGCGAGATCCCCCCGGAGAAGGCCGAGGAAACCCTCAGGCTTCTCAGCGCCTTCGGAGGGGGCGAGTTCGTCAAGATCTACCCGACGACGCATTTCGGTTTCCGCAAGGTCACGGTTGAGCGGCCGCTTCGCCTCAATTTCCAAGCGAGCCGGGAGCGGATTGCTCGCCTTGAGGACGAACGAACCTTCCAGAATCTGGCCCTGTCAAAGAAAAAAAGTGAAGCCGCGGCAAGAGAACAGGCCGAAGGGCGGAGGTTTCAGGAGGAAATCCGAAGTCTCCTGCGGAAGCTCCCGAACAAGCTTTTCAAGGACAGGGAAGAATTTCTCGGTGTCCTCGAGGCGGCGGTGAAGAAAGCCGGGCTCAAGCTCCCGGCGCCGATCATCAAGGCGATTCTCGCGGCTCTGTCGGAGCGGGACGAAACCGCCGCCGTCTGTCGCGACAAGGACGGAAATCCAGAGCCCGACTCCGAGCTCCGCGACACAGAAAGCGTTCCGCTCGTCGACGGCCCCGATCCGGCCGACGCTCAGAGCGTCCCGGCGAGCGTCCGGGCGTTTTTCGAACGCGAGGTCCAACCCCACGTCCCCGATGCTTGGATCGATTCGTCCAGGCGTGACCCCAAGGACGGTTTGGTCGGCCTCATCGGCTACGAAATCAACTTCAACCGCTATTTCTACAAATATGTCCCGCCCCGCCCGTTCGAGGAAATCGAGGCGGATATCCGGGCAATCGAGAAGGACATAATTAAAATGTTGGCTGAAATCACAGGAGCGAAACCACACGATTAGCTTGCGAGGGAGAGGGTTGCGCCATGAAAAAAGATATGTCCTATGAAAACCTGCCCACGATAAACCGCAACGTCCTTATCGTCGTGCCGACGGAGGGCTTCTTGGAGTGGGCTAAGAAATATCCCGATGAAGATGTGACGTTGAACTTAGAAGAGCTGGTCGCGGATTCGACAGCATACTTGATACCGGAACAGGCTGCGGACGCGGAAGGCTGGCTCAAACGGAACTTCAAGGCCATCTTTGAGATCGAGCTCGACGGCTGGTGTACAGATCCGTCTCTCTGGCCGAAAGACCGCTCAATGAAAACGTTCAGAAAGTTTTTCCGTGTCTATTATTGCTCCTCGGTAATAGATTTAGGTGATGGACCGATCGACCGGGAATACATATAACGTGAGCAAAAAACAAAATACGCCGGGAATCGAACGTCGATGGTTCCGCCCCTATCCGAAATACAAGGATTCTGGCGTAGAGTGGCTGGGTAAGATCCCTATATATTGGGATGTAAAGCCCTTCAAGGCGCTTTTATCGAGAAACGACGGCGGCGTATGGGGGGAAGACTTCGCTGACGATGGGGTTATCGTTCTTCGCTCAACGGAGCAGACTGTAGACGGCAAATGGAATATAGAGAGCCCAGCCAAACGTCAATTGACGACTCGGGAGGCCTCTGACGCCCGGCTCGAAGTGGGTGATCTCGTCGTGACCAAGTCCAGTGGTAGCGAATTACACCTCGGCAAGACGTCCATCGTGGATCAGCCCGTGGCAGCCCTCAACTGCTGTTTCTCCAACTTCATGCAGCGGTTGCGCGTAGCCTGGCCAAATCTATCCCGCTACTACTGGTATCTATTGAACTGTCCGGTGGCTCGCGAACAGCTCATTTTCTTATCGTCAACGACCACTGGCCTGGGAAACCTCAATGGATCGATCCTGGGATCTATTCGAGTTCCAGTGGCACCAGAAGATGAACAACAAGCCATTGCCAATTTCCTCGACCGCGAGACGGTAAAGATCGATGCCCTTATCGAGAAAAAAGAGCGGCTGATCGAACTGCTTCAGGAAAAGCGCACGGCTCTTATCACTCGAGCTGTAACCAAAGGCCTCGACCCAACCGTACCCATGAAAGACTCTGGCATCGAGTGGCTTGGAGAGATTCCTACGCATTGGGCTCTTGTACCATTGAAGAGCCTAACGTTGGCTCGCCCTGGCTCCATAAAAACCGGGCCCTTTGGCAGTCAACTGCTTGCTTCAGATATGGCGCAAGAAGAAATCAAGGTTTATAACCAACGTAATGTCATCGCACATGACTTTACTGCAGGTGAAAACTACATTTCGATGAGCAAGTTCCGGGAGTTGGCTTCATTTGAGGTCTTTAAAAATGATATTTTGGTAACGACGCGAGGCACGATTGGAAAAAGTGCAATCGTCCCAAACGGCGCAGAACGTGGAATACTGCATCCGTGTCTCTTACGCATTCAGCCCGATTCTGACAAAATCAAGATAGCGTATTTGGCGCTTATTATCCAAGAGAGCAATCTGGTAATTAACCAACTCGCGTTGGCGAGCAATGCAACTACAATAGATGTTATTTATAGCGATACAATTGGCAGAGTCTTAATTCCATGCCCTCCTATGAACGAGCAATCAGCCATATTCGAATTCCTTGATGGGATGACTGCAAAAATTGACGCCCTCAAGTCTAGCATCCAAGAAGCTATCGCGTCTCTCAGAGAATATCGCACGGCGCTCATTTCCGCCGCGGTCACCGGGAAGATCGACGTGCGAGAGGCCTAATGGGTGTAATTGATTCGTTCGCGTCCGGCCAATTATGGCCTTACTTGCGCGCAACTGTCGGTATTTATGTCCGGGACCATTATTAAAGGATAAGCTGTTATCTTTTAATAAGCAGGGGGCTTATTAAAGTTACTTTTATAGCCTGGGCAAGCAGTCTTCCTCCCCAGAAGAAGACACTTGCGTTTCCCAGGTAAATGTTCATAAGTACCTAGGACTTGTCAAACCCGCCCGGGTGCTTCCGGAGGAAGCCGAACCTAATAATATTTCTTGCTTATTAAAGGAAAAGGCGTTATCCTTTAATTAGCTTCAGGCTAATTAAAGAAACCTTAATTAGCCTGAAGCTATAAGGGAATGCTATGAACCGCGGCCTGACAGGAGAATACATCGTTCAAAAATACAGGGATGAAGAAGTCCGGTCTTTCGTACCCTTCCCGCTCCCTCCTAAACCTCCCCTTCAGATCGAGCCTACTCTCCGGGAAGAACTTGATCAAGCTCTCATATCCCTTGGCCGATTAGACAGCGTCGCGACTTTGCTCCCGGATATTGATCTTTTTCTTTATACGTATGTCCGAAAAGAGGCGGTCCTCTCATCCCAGATCGAAGGAACGAAATCCTCTCTTTCAGACTTGCTTTTGTTCGAGTTGGAAGAGGTGCCCGGCGTTCCACTTGATGATGTCATAGAGGTTTCCAGCTACGTTGCAGCAATCTACCACGGCCTCAAGAGGCTTAAAGAGGACTTCCCGCTGTCAAACCGACTCATCCGGGAAATGCATAATATCCTTCTGTCGGAAGGGCGGGGCCGGGATAAAGATCCAGGCGAGTTTCGGCGTTCCCAGAACTGGATTCAAGGGACACGTCCCGGAAACGCACTCTATGTGCCGGCCCCGGCAGACCGTGTTGCTGACACGATGGGCGAATGGGAAAAGTTCCTGCATGACATTCCGGAAAAAACACCTGTCTTGATCAAGGCCGCCCTCATGCACGTCCAATTTGAGACAATTCATCCATTTCAAGACGGCAATGGGAGAATCGGCCGACTCTTGATTACGCTCCTCCTCTGTCACGAGGGAATTCTCCACCAGCCGCTCCTTTATCTTAGCCTGTACTTCAAGCAACACCGGGATCAATATTTTAGCTTGCTCATGAAAGTTCGAACCGAAGGAGATTGGGAGGCTTGGCTAAGATTTTTTACTGTCGGAGTTAGGGAAATGGCCGCGGGAGCCGTGGCCACGGCTCACCGCTTGAACGATATCTGTAACGAGGATCGGCAGGTCATCCGGGATTTAGGCCGCAGGGCTGGCTCCGCTCTCCGCATCCACCAGGTTTTCCAAAGTCGGCCGATTGCCAGTGCCCCCTTTCTCGCCAAAGTTACTAAGATGTCGCCGCCGACTGTTGCAGCGGCCCTCGAGACTCTGCAGAAGGAAAAAATTGTCAAAGAGGTTACGGGCAGAAAACGGAGACGACTGTATGCCTATAAAAAGTACCTGGACCTCATGAACAAAGGGACAGAACTCTAAAATGGTTGAAGTCTCCGAACGAAGCTTCGAAAAGACGATCGAGTGCGGGCTGTTGCGCCACGGGCCGGATGCCTGCGCCGGGGAGGCACCCGGCGTCCGCGAAGAACTCGCTCCCTATGGCGAGTTCCCGGCCGGGGGCTATCGCAAGCGTCCGCCTGAAGAGTACGACCCGTCGCTCTGTCTTCTGCCGCGAGACGTCATCGATTTCGTCCTGGCGACCCAGCCAAAGGAATGGGATAAGCTCAAACAGCATTATGGGGCCGCGGTCAAGGAGCAATTTCTCAAGCGGCTGTCGCGCGAAATCGAGCGGCGCGGCACTCTCGACGTCCTCCGAAACGGCTTCAAAGACTCGGGCTGTAAGTTCCAGATGGCCTTCTTCCGTCCGTCGAGCGGGCTCAACGAAGCGCTCCAGCGGCTCCACGCGGCCAATCTCTTCACGATCGTCCGCCAGCTCCGCTATAGCGAAAAAACCGCCCAGAGCCTCGATCTGGCACTCTTCATGAACGGGATTCCGGTCTTTACCGCCGAGCTCAAGAATCCGCTCACGGGGCAGACGATCGAGGACGCCATACGGCAGTACAAGGCCGATCGCGATCCGCGCGAACCGCTTTTCGCCTACGGCCGATGCCTGGCCCATTTCGCCGTGGATCCGGACCTCGTTTACGTGACGACTCAACTCGCCGGATCGAGGACGCGCTTCCTGCCTTTCAACCAGGGGAAGTTCGGCGGCGCGGGAAATCCCCCCGTCCCGCCGACGCAGAAGGGTTACCCGACCGCCTATCTCTGGGAGAAGATCTGGGCCCGCGACAGCGTCCTCGACCTCGTCCGCCAGTTCATCCACGAGATCGAAGAGGAGGATGAGAAAGGCCGGAAAACGGGGCGTAGGACCGTAATCTTCCCCCGCTATCAACAGCTCGACGCCGTGCGCCGCCTCGTCGCCCATGCCCGGCAGAATGGGGCCGGCCAGCGTTACCTAGTCCAGCATTCGGCCGGAAGCGGCAAGAGCTTCACCATCGCCTGGCTGGCCCACCGGCTGGCGACCTTGCACGACCTTCAGGATAAGCGCGTTTTCGATTCGATCGTTGTCGTCACCGACCGGCGCATTCTTGACCGCCAGCTCCAGACGACCATGCGTCAGTTCGAACAAACGCTGGGCGTCGTCGAGAACATCGACACGACCTCGCGTCAGCTCAAGCAAGCCCTCGAATCCGGGAAAACGATCATCGTGACCACGCTCCAGAAGTTCCCGGTTATCGTCGGCGAGATCGGAGAGCTTCCGGGACATCGATTCGCCGTGATCGTGGACGAGGCCCATTCCTCCCAGTCGGGCGAGAGCACGAAGAGCCTCAAGTCGGTGCTGGCGGCCGGGAGCCTGGAAGAGGCTGAACGGGAAGAAGCCGGAGCGGAAACCCCAGAGGAGGAATTCGAGGCGACGATCCTGGCCGAGATGGAAAAGCGCGGCCGCCTGCCGAACCTCTCGCTATTCGCCTTCACGGCGACACCCAAATCCAAGACACTCGAGCTTTTCGGGACGAAGCGTGCCGACGGGAAGTTCGCGCCGTTCCACCTCTACAGCATGCGGCAGGCGATCGAGGAGCGCTTCATCCTCGACGTCCTTGAGAACTACACGACCTACAAGGCTTACTGGCGCCTCCTCAAGAAAATCGAGGACGACCCCCGTTACGACAAGAGCAAGGCCCAATACCTGCTCAAGGCCTTCGTCGAGCTCCACCCGCACGCCATCGGAGAGAAGGTGCGCATTATGGTAGAGCATTTCGTCGCCCAGGTTGCGAACGAGATCGGCGGCAAGGCCAAGGCCATGATCGTGACTCGGTCGCGCCTGCACGCCGTCCGTTTCAAGCTGGCTTTGGACCGCTGCCTCAAGGAGAAGGGCCTTCCCTATAAAGCCTTGGTCGCCTTCTCCGGCACGGTCGCGGACGGCGGTCCATCTTACACGGAATCGGGGATGAACGGCTTCTCGGAAAAGCAGACAGCCAAAGTCTTCGAGCGGTCTGAATATAGATTCCTCGTCTGCGCCAACAAGTTCCAGACCGGCTTCGACCAGCCTCTCCTCCATACGATGTATGTGGATAAAAAGCTCGGCGGGGTGAATGCGGTTCAGACCCTGTCGCGGCTCAACCGGATCCATCCGGAGAAGCGGGGGACCATGGTCCTCGATTTCACCAACGAGGCCGACGCCATCCGGGCCGCTTTCGAGCCGTATTATGAGACAACGATCTTGTCGGAAGCGACAGACCCGAACCTGCTCTACGAAATCCAGACCCGGCTCATGGGTTTTCCGGTCTTTACGGAAGCGGACGTCGAACGGTTCGCCAAGGTCTATTTCGACAGAAGAGCGACTCAAGACCAGCTTTATGCCGTTCTGGCCCCGGTGACGACGCAATTTGCGGGACTGCCGGCCGACGAACAGCAGGATTTTCGCGGCCAGTTGACCGATTACGTCCGCCTCTATGCTTTCCTGGCCCAGGTCTTGACCTTCGCCGACACCGAGCTCGAAAAGCTCTATGTTTTTGCCCGGCACCTGAGGCGGCTGATACCCGGCGACCGGGAAACCCTGCCGCGCGAGGTCCAGCAGAATATCGACATGGAATCCTATCGCATCCGGCAGACGGGGAGCGGCAAGATCACGATCGAGCGGAAGGGCGGCCAGCTTACGCCAGTTATGACAAAGGATCAGCGCGGCGGACAGGAGGAGTTGTTCGAGCCGCTCTCCCAGATCATCGCCGAGCTCAACGAGCGGTTCGGTCTGAACCTCGGGCCGGAGCACAGGCTGACTCTCGGGCAAATCCTGCAGAAGCTCGACGAGGACGCCGCCCTCGACGCGAGCGCCAGGGTCAATACCCGCGAGAACATCCGCCTGACGTTCGACCACAAGGTCGAGGATGCCGTCCAGGAGATCGTGGACTCGAACTTCGACCTGTACAAACGGATCACCGACGACCGGGCCTTCGGGGCGGCCCTGCGCGATTTTCTGTTCGACCATTACCTGCGGGCCCACAGGCAGGCCGAGGAGCTGATCAAGAGGGGAGAGTCGAAGACCCTGGAGTTCAAGTCGACCCTGCGCTGGAACCTCCGGGAGGACAAAAAAGACGATAAGCTCATCACCTACTCCGTCCTGAAGACGATCGCCGCGTTCCTTAACACGGCCGGCGGGGACCTCCTGATCGGAGTGGCCGACGACGGCAGCGTGACTGGCATCGAGCAGGACCGGTTCGAGAACGACGACGAATTCATGAGACATCTCGCCCAGGCTGTCCGGAACGGCCTCGGAGACCGGGCAAGCACCTGCATGGACCCGAAAACTCAGATCGTCCAAGGGAAAACGGTCTGCCTGGTCAGCTGTCAGAGGAGCCCTGAGCCGGTCTTTTTGAAGTGGAAGGAGACCGAGGAGGCCGAGATAGGGGATTTTTACGTGAGGAGCGGTCCCGGGAGTGTTAAGCTCAGCCCGGAAAGCGCCGCGGAGTACATCAAAACGAGGTTCCATAAATGAGCACGGGCCATCCGTCCCACGCACTGACCCAAAACAGGCGGACCATGGGCCTAGCGCTAGCGATCACGGCGTTCACGATGCTGGCCGAGGTGGCCGGGGGATTCCTGAGTGGAAGCCTGGCTCTCCTCGCGGATGCCGGACACATGCTGACCGACGTGGCCGCCATGGGGCTCAGCCTGTTCGCCTTTTGGCTCTCGGCTCGGCCGCGGACATCCGGGCATACCTTCGGCCTGAGACGGTTCGAGATCTTCGCCGCGTTCATCAACGGGGTCGCCCTGTGGGCGGTCTCGGGAGTCATCGCTTATGAGGCCGTGCTCCGGCTGAAATCACCGCAGCCGATCAAGAGCGGCTTGATGCTCGCGATCGCCGGGCTGGGGCTGGCCGCCAACATCGCCGTCGGGGCGATCCTTTATCGGGGGCGTGAGAGGAACCTGAACATCCGCGGGGCGTTTCTTCACGTCCTGGCCGATGGGCTCGGGAGTATCGGCGTCCTGGCCGCGGCCCTGCTTATCAAGACGACGGGCTCGCTGCTCTGGGATCCGATCGTAAGCGTCGGCGTCTGCGTCCTGATCCTGTGGAGCTCCGGCCGTCTGATCAAGGAAGCGTTCCACGTGTTTATGGAAGGCGCGCCGGCGGGACTCGACATCCCGATTATGAGGCGGGCCCTGGCCGAAATCCCTGGCGTGCTCGACGTCCACGACTTCCACGTCTGGACCATCACCTCGGGATTCGTCTCCCTGAGCGCCCACCTGACGGTCCGGAAGGGGACGGACCCGCGGGCCGTCCTCCGGGACGCCAACGAGGTCCTGACATCCCGGTTCGGCATACGGCACTCCACGCTCCAGACCGAGGAAAGCGACGAGCCCTCTTGCCCGACCGGGACCTGCGAGGGTCCGGGATGAGGCCGGGACTGAATGGGGCGGGGACGAGCGCGCGGGCTTGGAAGCGAACGCGCTGAAAAGACGTCGCCGCCCGCAACGATATGAGGGGCCGCCGCGTTTTTTCAGTCGGACATCGGATTCAAGACAAGGAGGCTGCAAGCATGAAACATCAGCTCGTCCCGATATTCGCGGTCGCGGTTTTGGCCGTTGCCGGTCTCGCCCAGGAGACCAGAGTCTCTCTGCCCGAGACGCCGGCCGGCCGGAATGTCGCGGCCTATATCCAGGCCTTTAACGCCGGGGATGCGGCCATGCGGGAATTCTTCGCCGGCCACATAGCAAAGGGCGCGCTCCAAAAGACCCCCGTCGAGGCCCGGATGGAAAGATATAAGCAGATGCATGACCGTCTGGGCTCCCTCGAGCTTCAAAAACTCGTCGAATCCCGAAGCGATTTTGTGAGTGTCGTCGCCCGGACGGAAAACGGCCCGATCGTCAGACTGGAGTTCCAATTCGAACCGGCCGAGCCGTTCGGGCTCCTCGGCATCCGCGTCGAGGCCATGGAGGATGCCGGAGAGGAAAACGTTCCCGCGGCCGCCAAGAAGAATAACGACGAACTTCTCGCGGCCGTCAAGGAATACGGGCGGCAGACGTCCGAGGCCGGGGAGTTTTCAGGCGTCATCCTCGTCGCTCAAAACGGCATTCCGCTCTTCGAGCAGGCTTACGGTTTCGCCGACCGGGAAAAGAAGATCCCGAACCGGGTCGATACGAAATTCAATATCGGCTCCATCAACAAGTCCTTTACGGGGCTCGCCATCCGTCAGTTGGTCGCGGAAAAGAAGGTTTCGCTCGACGACCCCATCGGGAAGTTCCTGCCGGACTATCAGAACAGGGACGCGGCCGCGAAAGTGACGGTCCGCCATCTCATGAACATGACCTCGGGTATCGGCGATTTCTTCGGCGACAGGTATGAAGCGACGCCGAAGGAGAAGATCCGGTCGCTCGAGGATTATCTCCCGCTCTTCGCCGACAAGCCGCTCGAATTCGAGCCGGGCGCCAAGGAGCGATATTCCAACGGAGGATATGTCGTGTTGGGCCTGATCATTGCGAAGGCTTCGGGCACGGATTACTACACCTATGTCCGCGATCACATCTTCAAGCCGGCCGGCATGAACGATTCGGCCTCGTTTGAAAAAGACGCCGCCGTCCCCAACCGCGCCATAGGCTACGCCCGGGACGGTTCGTCATGGAAGCCGAATTACGAGACCCTGCCCGGGAGAGGAAGTTCCGCGGGTGGCGGATATTCCACGGCGCGGGATCTCCTCAAGTACACGATCGCTCTCGGCGAGGGAACGATTGCCGGAAGCCCAGAGGAGATGCGTGGCGGATTGGGAATCGCCGGGGGTGCCCCGGGGATTAACGCAGTCCTTGAATGGGACCCTGAAAGCGGTTACGTCGTCGCCGTCATGTCCAATTTCGGACCGCCGAGCGCCCAGCGCGTAGGCCGGCAGATCCGTGCCTGGCTGCCTCGCTGAAGTCGGTGCCGCACGGGTCCCTGGCGAATCATAGAGATTCCTTTTTCCACGGTGTGTTGAATAGCCGCGCCATCCGACAAAGTTTCGCTTTCGATCTCGTCGGAAATATATCGCCGGCCGAATGGAGATGTCAATAATCCATATCAAATCAAACAAAACCGATCGCGATGCTTCGATCTCCTCATTAAGGTCCGTAAGGAAGGGGAGTGCATTCATCCGCCGATCGGGGAGCGGATAAAGTCGTTTGAAAAAAAGGTTGAAATGTTGTTGACGATATGCCGATAATCGGCTATATTTGGCATAATGATAATAAGAAATCTGGAAAACGAAATCCGTCGGGTCATCGAGGACGGCAGGTCCCTCTTCTTATTCGGGCCAAGGCAGACCGGGAAAACGACCCTGTTGAATATGATCGTCGGCCGGTCAGGAGACATCCTTTCCTTCTCTTTCCTTAACGCTAGACTCCGCCAACAAGCGGAACGAGATCCTGGATTTCTTGCTCAGGAGATCTCGGCGGCGAAGCCCAGGTTGGTGATCCTCGATGAAGTGCAGAAGGTTCCGGGCATACTGGACGAGGTCCAGTTGATGATCGACCGCGAGAGAACGATTTTCCTCATCACCGGCTCCTCGGCGCGCAAACTGAAAAGGGACAGGGCGAATCTGCTCGCGGGCAGGGCCGTGACCTTCAGGCTCGACCCGTTCGATGTCGGCGAGAGAGCGACATTTGAGAGCCATCCCGAATTGCCCGAAACCCTTCAACGGATACTGACGTTCGGCGATCTTCCCGAAATCGGTCTGCTCA
>Ga0299915_10002669_pt1 | contig 12992 bp, 11 predicted proteins | sample RVTome_13_FD_200263 | JGI IMG/M metagenome (GOLD analysis project Ga0299915, IMG submission 200263) | Soil microbial communities from uranium-contaminated site in the Upper Colorado River Basin, Wyoming, United States - RVT92D227 (version 2) ...
CGGTCTCTCAAGCTGGGGCCAGACTCTTTATAAAGTAATCAAACAGGGCAAGAATATTAAAAAAATAGTTTTATGCGATGTAGCTTTCGTTCCTTTAACCAGAACGCAGTGACAAATATTATGAGAACAGGGACTATGAATCCACCTCTTCATGGAGGAAAAGCAACGAGGAGGCTTACGGTCTTCTATGGATAAGGAAGAAGTAATAAAAATCTTTAAGGAGATAAGTGTACTCCTGGAATTAAAAGACGAAAATCCCTTTAAAATCAGAGCTTATCAAAATGCCGCCCGGGCTCTTGAGGCATCAGAGCTTGATTTTAGTACGGATCTGAAAATAAAGGACCTTACCAGTATAAAAGGAGTGGGCCCTCATATTGCAGAGAGAATAAAAGAACTGATTGATACCGGAAAACTAAAACTTTACAATGACCTGAAAAAAGCCGTCCCTCCCGGGCTTGTCGAAATGCTGGCAATTCCTACAATGGGACCTAAAAAAATAAAATACCTGTTCGACAATCTGGGAATAAGTAACATTGGTGAGCTGGAATACGCCTGCATAGAAAACAGACTTATAGATCTGCCTAATTTTGGCAAAAAAACTCAGGAGAATATCCTTAAAGGAATTGAAGTTTTAAAGAAATATAAAGGTAAATACTTATTTGCAAATATAATAGAAGAGGCTGAAGCAATTCATAATAAAATACAGGACTATAAATATGTCATAAGATCAAGCCTTGCGGGGAGTGTCCGCAGGAAGAAAGAAATAGTAAAAGATATAGATATAGTGGCAAGCACCAAAAACCCGGATAAAGTAATGGATTTCTTTACCAGCCTTAAGGAGGCGGAAGATGTAATCTCCAGAGGAGACACCAAATCGAGCATCAGACTAAAATCAGGAATTAATGTGGATATAAGGATCGTGGATGATTTTCAATATCCTTATGCGCTTCATCATTTTACCGGAAGCAAAGAACATAATACAGCCATGAGAACCGCTGCCAAAAAAGAAAATATAAAAATGAACGAATACGGGCTTTTTAAAAACGGCCGTCTTATTAAGTGCTCCGATGAAAGCGATATTTACAGCTTCTTTTCAATGGACTGGATACCTCCGGAGCTCAGGGAAAATTATGGAGAGATTGAAGCCGCTAAAAATAAGTCACTTCCAAAATTGATAGAAGAAAAAGACATAAAAGGAATATTTCACATTCATACCACAGAAAGCGACGGCAATATCAGTTTAGAGCAAGCCTGTGAGCATCTGCAAAAAAATGGCTTTCAGTATGCAGGAATAAGTGAACACAGTAAAACTGCCGCCTACGCCGGAGGATTAAAGGACAGCGATATTGATGAGTATTTTAAAAAAATAGATAAATTAAACTTAAAATACCCTGGCTTTAAAATATTCAAGGGAATTGAATCGGATATCCTGCTGGATGGCAGTCTTGATTACAACCATGATATCCTATCTAAATTTGACTTTATTATTGCAGCAATCCATTCCGGCTTCAACCTCAATGAAGAAAAGATGACAGAAAGGATTATAAAAGCAATTGAAAATAAATTTACCACCATGGTAGCCCACCCTACAGGAAGACTTCTTCTGGCAAGGGACCCTTATAAAGTAGACATAATCAGAATAATAAATGCGGCAGCCGAAAACAATGTTGATTTAGAACTTAATGCAAGCCCCTTCAGGCTGGACCTGGACTGGAGAATGTGTAAATATGCAAAAGAAAAGGGTGTAAAAATCTTCATAAACCCGGACGCACACAGTTTGAAGAATCTGAACGATTATAAATTTGGAGTAAATATTGCCCGTAAAGGCTGGCTGGAAAAAGAAAATGTTCCAAATACCCTTTCTGCCGGAGAGATCAGCGATTATTTAAAAAATAAAAAAGTAAAAATAGTAAGGAAAAATAATATATAATCAAATATAAATGGCTAATAATAATTATTTTTTTTAAAAAACGAATTACCAATAGTAATATGAAGAGTAAAAGTAATATTAAGAAAGTAAGCAGTGTTTATACCACTGTATATGAACCCGCGGTTAAAAATATAAAAAAAATACTGGATATCCTGGCCCGGGATTATCCGGATACTGTTTCAACTTCACTCAAGCATAAAAACGCCTTCCAGCTTCTCGCCGCCACCATTCTTTCGGCACAGAGCACTGACAAGCAGGTAAATAAAGTTACACCGCAACTTTTTAAAAAATACAAGAGTCCGGAAGATTTTGCCAGAGCTAATATATTCCAGCTTCAGGAAGATATAAAATCAACCGGCTTTTATAGAAACAAGGCAATAAGCATAATTAACTGCTCGAAAGATATAGTCAGCAAATTTAAAGGAGTATTTCCAGACAACATTGAAGATTTGACTTCACTTCATGGTGTGGGAAGAAAAACTGCCAATGTGGTTCTTGCAAATGTATTCGGCAAACAGGCTATAATAGTAGACACCCATGTGAAGAGAATTTCAAACAGGCTGGGACTGACCATAAACCCGGATCCTGTAAAAATTGAATTTGATCTTATGAAAATAGTTCCTGAAAACAGCTGGAGCAGCTATTCACACAGAATAATAGCACATGGAAGAACTATCTGTCTTGCAAAAAAACCTAAATGCCCTATATGCAGGCTTCTTAAATATTGCAGATACGGTCAGGAGAATGTCTAGATTATATTCCTTCACCTAATGTTGATTTGATTTATTTCACGATAAAATAACAGTGCTTATCTGTACAGCAACGCATAAAGGCTTACATGTTTTTTACTGTTAAATACTTCTTTTCCTCCCGGCCCCAGAAGCTCGATTTTTTTGAATCCTGAATTTCTTGCCATTTTTAAAAATAAGTCTACTTTCAGGGTACAGAGGTAAGAAGAATTTATATAAAAATCATCTACTTTATTTTTATAAATCACGGTAATTATAAAGTCCACTCTTGTTTTAACCTTACCGTATTCAAAGTGCTTGATAAAAATATAGGTCTTACTATCTTTTTTGAATATCTTTGGAGCATAGAATCTGTTTTTTTCCAGAACATTACAGTTAAAGTTTAAGAATTGAACTATTGCCAGCCCGTTTCCTGCCAGCATATTTTTTATTGTCTTAAGAGCTTGCTTTACCTTCCTGCGGTTCCCCAGAATCGGCAGAGTATTTCCCAGACTGGTTATAAGGTCAAACTTACCGCCTGGAATTCTATCCAGTCCCTCGAATCCTTCCTTCAGTAAGGTAATATTTGGAGATTTTATCACATTTTTTCTGGAATACTCTATGGTTTCCCCGGAAGGATCTACAGCAATAACTTTTTTTACGTATCCTGAAAAAAGTTGCGCATGGTGTCCTGTGCCGCAGCCCACATCAAGCACACTTTCAATTTTGTTTTTTTTAAATATGCCCGAAAAAAAATCCGTTTCTTTTTCTAGTCTTTCAGGCCAGTTTACCTGAAGATCGTACAGTTCAGGTCTGAAATCAAAATTTCTTACACTCACTTAAAGACCGCCATTTCGAATATTCATTCTCACTTTGTTTTAGCATATTATAATACCATAACAGATAGAATTAACCTATACGGCAGGGTCACCGCAAAAGGGAAAATAACTCTCTTATGCTTAAAAAATTAAAATTAATGATAATTAAAAAATAAGAAAACATTTGGACTTAACTATAAATTAAAGTATATTATGTATAACAAATATAACTAATTTATCAGAAATTCTCTTTTAAGCTAAAAGCATTGTATCTTAATCTAAAATAACAGAAATGAAAATAGCGGTCACAGCAGATTTACATTTAAAAACAAAAGAAAAATCTCCTGAAAGGTGGAATGCATTATCAAACATCCTTGACAAGATGCTTTCAGAAGATATTAAAACACTGATTATTGCCGGTGACTTGTTTAATGAAGAAAGTCAAAATTATTCTGAGTTTGACCAGTTTTGTAAAAATAAAAAATATACCGGCAACCGGATCGAACTCTATATAATTCCCGGAAACCATGACCCATCTATTAAACAGCAGTTTTTTATTTCAGAAAATATCAGAATTATAAATAAAACCGAAATCATTAAATTAGGAGAACCGCCCGCCGCTTTCCTTTTCATACCTTACCAGCCGGCCAGGTCTATGGGAGAAGTAATAGCAGAATACAAGGAAAACCTTCCCAAACTCTGGATTTTAATCGGACATGGCGATTATATGGCAGGCCTGCTTAACCCAAATCCTTACGAACCCGGTATTTATATGCCTCTGACCAGGAATGATATCCAGTACTATAATCCTTCTAAAATCATACTGGGCCACATACATAAAAAAATAAATTTGGGCAAAGTTTATTATCCCGGGTCACCCTGTGGTCTGGAAATAAATGAAACCGGAATAAGGAGTTTTTTGATTATAAATACAGATACATTGGAGGTAGTTGAAAAAGCACTCGATACTGATTACATATTTTTTAATGAAACCTTAATTTCATTACCCACTGCCAGAGAATTTGAATATATGGAAAGAGAGATAAAAGAAATGGTCAGAAAATGGAACATATGTAAAGATGAAGCACAAAAAGTAAGGCTCCGCCTAAAAATTAAAGGATACTCGTCCGATAAAAATAAACTTCTCGAAGTTACCAAAAAAACACTTAAAGATTTTACCTTTTATAACCATGAAGAACCTGATCTGACTGAGGTAGCGATATTTAATGACCCGGAAAGAATAGCTATTGTGGAGAAACTGAGAGATGAAGTTGAAAAACTTAAATGGGATAATGAAATTACCTCAAAAGAAGATATTTTGGAAAAAGCTCTTCATATAATTTTGAAAGAATGATTATATTACAGGAATTAAGAATTTATGGGAATTAACATTGATAAAATATCGGTAAAAGATCTGGGACCAATTAAAAGTTTTACAGCTAAGTTTGGCATATTTAATCTTATATACAGTATAAATGAGAAAGGAAAGACTTTTCTTACTGAATTTTTAATTCGCTCTTTGTTTAAGAATACCAGCCGGTGGAACTACTTAAGAGAAGGAGGAAAAGGAAAGGTTACTGTGAGCGGACTGGAAGAGCGAACGATTGATTTCTCTCCCTCCTCTCAAAAAAAATTAGAAGATTACTGGGAAAGCAGTGAAAAAGGATTACCTGCATCAATGGCAAAACTCCTGGTGGTAAAAGGTGGAGAAGCTGGAATAGAAAATGGTGAAGGTATAAGTAAATTTTTAATTAAAGAAGTACTGTCCGGCATAAATATCCTGGATAAGATCGATAGTGATGATAATATTTCAAAAACTGTAAAGTCGGCAGAGATTAGTAATAGCCAGATTATTATTCCGCAGCTGGGCAAAGGAAAGCAGTACAATAATGCTAAAGATGAACTGGAGAGTATTGACAAACAATTTGAAGAAATAGAATCCGAATATGCTCAAGGGATATTAAAAACTTACGGGATAGAAGAAAAATCCCTACAGGACAGGCTGGCAAACCTTGATAAGGCAAAAAGATACCGGGCTTATTTAATTTCAGAAAAAATCAGGGAACTGGATGTAGAACTAAATAATGTTCCAGAAGAGGAATTAAGCAACTTAGAGAATGAGCTCTCTTCATTTAAAAGTAAAAGAGAATTTTATAGCCAGTCGGAAGAAAAATATAAAAGTGCCCTTAAAAAAAGTAAGGACTTCCAATGGCTGGAAAATGCCCTGTCCTATTACAAGGATTTATCATTAAAAGTTATAAAAAAACCCGGTAAGTCTTTACTTTTTATATGTGGTATTTTAGCGGCTGCCGGCATATCTGCCGCAGCAGTTTTATATTTTTCCCGCCAGGAAATCTCTGCTTCTTTATGGACTGCGTATATAGCAGTAATATGTTTTTGTTTTCTGGGTTTACTGATATCTTTTTTTGTATATATTAAAAAATTCCATAATTTTTTAAAACAGGCAGGGCAATACGAAGAGCTTATTAAAATTAAGAAGGAATTTAAAACCAGGATTGGTAAAGAACTGACAGATATTGCACTGCTTGAATCAGCTTTAAACGAGCAGAGAGAATCAAACAGCGAGTCAAGAATAATGAAAGAACAAATTGATAGCGTAGGTAGAGAGCTACGGGATATGCGTTTTTTCATTAATCAAAAAATAACAGGCTTTTTTGAAAAAGAACTTGAAGAGCGGAACTGGGATATAGCACTTAAGAATCTGAAGCAAAATAACAGGAGCCTGAAAGATCAAATTAGCAAAGAAAGGCGAGAATTAGATAAACTGGGAGTATCAGGAACAGACTACCTTTTAGAAGATATAGGAACGAGATACAGCCAACAGGAGCATGAAAAAACCCAATCAAGCCTTATGCATATCCAGGAAGAAATTAAAAACCAGGAAAATAAAATTCAAAATTTAAAATACAAAATCTGTGAAAAGACAAAAGATGACCCCAGTATTAGCTGGGAAGAGCTTATTGAACATCTGCAGCAAAAAAGGCAAGAAGTGCAAAATGAGCTAAGAGAAGTTACCGCTAATATTGTGGCGGGCTTCAGTGTCCACAAAATTATCTCTAAATTACGCGAAGAAGAAGATGCAAAAATACAAGAAGGACTGCAGTCAGAAGCAGTTTCGGGTCCCTTAAAAGATATTACTCAAAGATATGACAGAATTTCACTTGATTATGACAGACTGATTGTTTCTGATAGGTATGATAATTTTGATATAAGAGATTTAAGCACAGGAGCCGGCGAACAAGTAATGCTGGCATTAAGAATTGGATTTACCTTAAAACTGTTAAGAGAAGACGCCCTCTTTTTAATTCTTGACGATGCATTTCAGCATTCAGACTGGCAGAAGCGGGAAATTCTTATAAATAAATTAGCGGACATTGCAAAAAAAGGATGGCAGATAATCTACTTGACTATGGATGACCATATAAAAGGATTATTTGATAAAGCCGGTAAAAAATTCGAAGCAGGTAAATATAACAGTTTTGAGTTATAAGTCATTTATAAATTACAATATTTTTTCACTTATTTTTCGAGAGTACCACCTTCTTCTTTGAAGCAACATTGGAAAGTTCTATAAGCCTGCCGCGCGGACAGGCTTCAATGCATTTTCCGCATAATGTGCACTTACCAAAATCGAAATTGGGAACGGATTTTTCCTCATCCCAGATTATAGCCCCGTTTTCACAGGCCTTAAAGCACTTCTTGCAGTGCAGGCATCCCACATCACATTTCTCCCTGCCGGGAATATTCTTAAGGGACTCATAGCTGCACAAATATACTATATTAGCATTTGCAGGCACCAGTTTAATAATTCCTATGGGACATTCTTTAACACAAAGTCCGCACCCGATACACTTGTCGGGATCTATTACAGCTACATTCATTTCCTTGTCAATAGATATGGCATCATTGGGACAAACTAATATACAATCACCATACCCCAGGCATCCATAAGGACATCTCTTGCTCCCACCCACCAGCCTGGAAGCAGCTTTACATGATTTTATGCCCGTATAATTTCCAATCATGCCGGAATTTCCATAACAGTGAACCACTGCCTTCTTATTTATTTTAGAGGAATCAACCTCAATGCCCAGCGTTTTTTCCAGTTCCTTTAATAACATCGGTTCCTTCAGGACAGTAGCACATGTATTGGTAAAAAATGTATTCTTATCCTTTGTAAGTGCCTGAGCATATGCAAAACATCCCGGAAATCCACAGGCACCGCAGTTCACACCAGGAAGGCATCCCGAAATATCCTCGACTTTTTTAAGAGATTCAGGTTCTTTCGGAAGAAACCTGTATACCAAAAAAATCAATATTCCGCATGCAATTCCTATTGAACTCAAAATCGTTATAGTCAATATATTCATAATTAATTTAACCAACCAATTTCTTTATTTTATACTATTCCGTTAAAGCCAACAAATGCCAGCGCCAGAAGCGCTGCAACCAAAAAAGCTACCGGCAGCCCTCTCATGGATTTTGGAGAATCAGCAAGATCAAGTTTTTCTCTTATGCCTGACATCATAATAATCACCAGAGTATAACCAATTCCCGCTCCTAAAGCATTTACAATACTTTCCAGAACCGAGTAATTTTCTGTTGAATTAATTAATGCTATAGCCAACACTATGCAATTTACAGTAATAAGGGGTAAATAAATTCCCAGTGCATTATAGAGGATTATATTGGTTCTCTTTATGACAATCTCCGTTATTTGCACCAGGGACGCTATAACCAGAATATATATTACAATTTTCATAAATTCCACTTTATATGGTACCAGTATATAGTTATAAATTATCGAAGTGGAAACAGAAGCAAGTAGCATTACCAGAGTTGCTGCTATACCCATGCTAAAAGCATTGGATAATTTTTTAGATACCCCAAAAAAAGAGCATAGGCCCAGAAACTTGGCAAGAACCATATTATTTATGATAACCATCGCTACAAATATGGTAAGAAGGTTATTCATTCTTCATCACCCCAATGAGTCTTAATAATGCCATCATAATCCCTATTACCAGAAAAGCTCCCGGAGGAGAAATAAAGAAGATCAGGGGATGTGTAGATAAACCCGGCAGTTTGAATAGCTGTCTTCCAAATAATTCCAGACCTCCGGTGCCCATGATTTCCCTTATAAATGAAATTATTAAAACAGCAATTGTAAAGCCGATTCCGATTCCTATCGCATCTGCGATAGAAAGCAGCACCGAATTTTTCGAGGCGAATGCTTCTGCCCGCCCTAAAATAATACAATTTACCACAACGAGTGCAAGATAGATTCCCAGTGACTGGTAAAGTGAGGGTACATATGCCTCAAAAATCAGATTTAAAATAGTAACAAATGTAGCTATTACAACTATAAAGACAGGAATTCTGACCATAGCAGGTGTCGCTTTTCTTATGCTTGAAATCAATATATTCGAGCAAAGAAGGACAAATATTACACCGGCACCCATACCCAGAGCATTGGTTATAGAAGTAGTAATCGCCAGAACAGGACAGAGTCCTAAAATAAGTATAAACACAGGATTTGACACAATAATACCTCTCACCAGCTCTTTCCAGAATCCGCTGCCGCTTTTCTTATTATCTTTTACATCCTGTTTCTGCGGGTGACAGCTCTGCTGCTGCTGCTTGTAATCACTTCTGTCTTTATTGTCATTCATCCCAATCTCTCATTCTTTTTATAATCCGGAATTGTAATATATTACTTTTCCAGAGTATCAATTATTTCAACCATCTTTTCTTTGACAGCATCTACTACAGCCCTTGAACTTATAGTGGCCCCGGTTATTGCGTCTATTTTACCACCCTCGGATTTAAGGGCAATATCACTCACGGACAGTCCTTTAAACTGATCAGTAAACGAGCTTTCAGTTATTTTGGTTCCTACACCCGGAGTCTCAGTCTGCGAAAGTATGGATATTCCTATAATTCCAAAATTGTTATCCAGCCCTACCACAATATCAATATCTCCGCCATACCCACTGCCGCTTGCTTTAAAAGCATAACCGGCTTTTGCTTCATCCTGGTATATGATATATACTTCACCTTCAAGCTCATACTGGCTCATCTCAGGAAAAATTTCCTCAAGAATACCGGTTATTTCTTCTACCCTTCTGGATTCCACTACAGACGACGTTAAACTATTGACTGCCATTAATAGAACTACGGAAACAGTCACAATTATAGCCAGGAAAACGACCGGGTATGCTTTATTTGATAAAATTTTTTTAAACATTTTTCTTTTTCCTGACAAAACCAAACGGTTTTATCCTTACATATTTATCTATAAGAGGAGTAAAGGCATTCATAATAAGTATGGAAAAACACACACCTTCCGGCATGTTGCTGAAATTCCTCATAAGAACGGTAAGTATTCCCAGGCCAACCGCAAATATTATTCTTCCGTTCCCTGTTACCGGTGAGGTTACATAATCGGTAGCCATGAAAAATGCACCTATCATCAGACCACCGGCCATTACCTGAAACAATACATCTTTTCCCATTAAAAATGACCCCAGTGCAACGGTACCGATGTATATTACGGGAATCTTCCATTCTATTATACGCAGTGCAAGAAGGATAGCTGCTCCTATTAAAATAAGCATTACCGATGTCTCCCCCAGTGAACCTCCCCTATTACCCAAAAAAAGATCTTTATATAAAGAAAGCTTATCTGCCTGATAGACAAAATTATCACTTAACGGAGTGGCTCCGGTTATGGCGTCATAATTAAAATGAGGAGGAAGAACCCAGGAAGTCATTTCTTTAGGAAAACATACGGATAAGAATGCCCTTCCTGCCAGAGCCGGATTGAATATGTTATATCCCAGACCCCCAAAAGCTTCCTTTGCTATAGCAATAGAGAAAAAGACACCGGTTATAACCATCCACAATGGTATCCTGGGAGGCAGGGTAAGCGCAAGAAGCAGCCCCGTAATCACGGCACTCCCGTCCATTATAAATCTTTTCTTACGCAATCTCTTTATAACAAACTCCGTAAGTACTGCTGTTACCACACTTACCAGTATTATATAAATTGCATAATATCCAAAAAAATAAATGGCTGCACCAGTGGGAAAAAGGAGAGCAGCTACTACTGCATACATTATCTTGCTTGTAGAGACCCCTCTCCATATATGTGGCGCATGTGAAATTAATATTTTTTCTTCTTCCATTCTTTCCTTAGCTGCTAGTTTTTAAAAGTAGACTTTTACAGGTTTTAATGTATCCCACAATAGGAATATTAGCAGGACATACATAAGCGCAGGAACCGCATTCTATGCAATTTTCTATGTAATATTCCCTGCAGGTTTCAAAGCTGCCTCTTTTCGTATACCTTACATACGCCAGCGGCATAAGCTTCATAGGACATATATTGACACATCTTCCGCAGTTTATGCAGTTCTGCTCAACCTGAATCCTGCTTTTTCTTACCAGTATGCAATTTATCCCTTTGGTCACCGGAAAATCAGTATCCACAATAGAAATACCCATCATCGGTCCGCCAACAATTATATAATTAACACCGCTTTCAACCTTACCGCAACTTTCAATCAGGTAACCTATGGCTGTACCTAATCTTGCCAGTAGATTTTTGGGATTTTCAACTGCTCCGGTAACTGTAACTACTCTATCTATCAGCGGCCTACTTTCAATTACAGCCTCGTAGACCGACTTAGAAGTTGCCACATTATTCATTATTACCCCTACATCCATGGGAAGACCGCCAATAGGGACTGTTCTTCCCACTATGGTTTTAATCAGTGTTTTTTCTGCTCCCATAGGATACCTTGACTCCAGCGAGACTATTTTAAAAATACTACCGAAACCCATCTCCTTCATAAGTTCTTCTAGGTGTCTTATAGCATCTTCCTTATTATCCTCTATTGCTATATAGATATTTTTCGGGGAAAGTATTTTACTTATAATATAAAGACCCATTAAAACTTCCCTGCCATTTTCAAGCATACTGCGGTGGTCGGATGTTATAAAAGGCTCGCATTCACAACCATTTAAAATCAGCGTATCAATTTTTTTATCCGGAGGTGGATTGAGTTTAACATGAGTTGGAAATGTCGCACCACCCAGACCTACAATCCCTGCTTCTCTTATCTTTTTGATTATTTCTTTTTTTTCAATGGAATCTATTATTTTTATTAATTCTGGGAAATTATCCGACCCTTTGATATCAAACAGTTTTTTAACTTCAATCCACTGGTCCTTCCCATCTGATTCTATTATTACGGCATCCATCAGGGTGCTGGTTACCGGATTTAATATTTTTACAGTTCTGGATATTATGCCTGAGATTGAGGCGTGTATAGGAGCTGAAACATAACTTCCGGAATCTGCTATTTTCTGCCCCGTCCTTACCGTATCTCCCCTTTTAACCATAAATTCACATGGGGCACCGATACTTTGCTGAAGCGGCAGAATGACTTTTTCGGGAACGGGTAAAACTTCAATAGGCTTTTTGGCAGTGATTTTATTTTCCTGCAATAAGAGACCTTTAAATGCACTTTTTTTCTTAACTACAATATTCATTTCACTTTTTTAAAGAGTAAAAACCAATACGTAATTCTACTTTATATATTCTGAAAGTCCAGAAGATTTAAAAATTTTTCCCTCGGAATCTATTATCAATGCTTCAACATTATCCAGTGATTCCACCAGTTCCATACCATCATCGGGCCCCATTACAAAAACAGATGTTGCCAGAGCATCGGCCTGTATACATGTGTCTGCTATCACGGTTGCGCTTATGCAGCTGTTGGCAGAATATCCGGTCCTGGGATCCATTATATGTCCCACCTCTGCTTCAGGGTCATAATAACGGTAGTAATTTCCTGAAGTCGTAACTGCCTTATCCTCAAAAGCAAATGTCGGAAGCGGTTCAATACCGGCATCTGCATTATCCGACTTATCAGGATTATCCAGCCCAACTGTCCATTTCTCTCCACCCGGTTTGGTGCCCATTGCATATAAATCACCACTTATGTTTACAAGAGCTTGCTTGATTCCAAATCCTTTTATGATTTCTATTGCCTCATCCACTGCATATCCCTGGGTAATCCCTCCCAGGGTAATAGCCATTCCATCTACTTCAAATTCTATCCTGTCATCACTTACAATAATCTTATCGGAACCGACAACAGCAAGAGTCTCTTCTATTTTTTGGGCTTGAACTTCTTCACTCTCCTGCCACAGTCCCGCGCTCCAGAGATCAAGCAGGGGCTGTACGGTAATATCAAAACAACCGCCGGTGATATTGTTATAGTCAATGGAACTATTTACAAGGTCCATAAGTTCAGGTGAAGGATTATCCAGATAACCATTTTTGTTTAGAAACGATGCCTCGCTGTTCTCATCAAAAATTGAGGCTATGTCCCCAATTTCCGTTATTCTGTCAAATGCCGCATTTATGGCCTGATTACCGGTCTCCTCATCCGAATATACAGTTATAGTTATATAACTTCCCCACAT
>Ga0299915_10002671_pt1 | contig 12992 bp, 12 predicted proteins | sample RVTome_13_FD_200263 | JGI IMG/M metagenome (GOLD analysis project Ga0299915, IMG submission 200263) | Soil microbial communities from uranium-contaminated site in the Upper Colorado River Basin, Wyoming, United States - RVT92D227 (version 2) ...
CCCGGAGGCGGCAGTGGCGACGGCAGGGAGTCCAGCCCCGGTTTTCGGCCTCGGCCCCCGGGTGCAGAAGAGATTGTCGCGGAGGCGGGGATTTTGCTACAATATGGGGACCTCTGACGGAGAAGGATGTAACCATGGCCGTGCGGATTACGAAAGTCGAGTCCCGACGCGACCGCGACAGGTTCATCAAGTTCCCCTGGGAAATCTACCGGGACAACCCCAACTGGGTCCCGCCGCTCCTCATGGATATGAAGGAAAAGCTCGACCCCCGCCGGCATCCCTTCTTTGAACATGGGGAGGCCGACCTTTTCCTGGCCGAGAAAGACGGCCGGCTCACGGGCCGGATCGCGGCCATCCTCGACCGCGGGCATAACGACTATCACCGGGAAAAAACCGCCTTCTTCGGTCTCTACGAAAGCATAAACGACCTCGAAACGGCCGCCGCCCTTCTGGCCACCGCCGCCGCCTGGGGGAAAGAGCGGGGGATGGACATCCTCCGCGGGCCGGTCAACCTGTCCATGAACGACGAGTGCGCTTTTCTCCTGGAAGGCTTCGATTCGCCACCCGTCTTCATGATGCCCTACAACCCGCCCTATTATAATGAGCTCATGGAGCGCTGCGGCCTGACCAAGGCGAAGGACCTCTATGCGAGCCTTATGAGGCGCGAGCACGAGTCGGCGGATAAGGTCCGGCTCCTCGCGGACAAGGTCCAGAAAGAAATGAAAATCACCGTGCGCCGGGCGGACAAGACGCGGATGCTCGATGAAACGCGGGCGATCGCGGCCATCTACAACGACGGCTGGTCGAGGAACTGGGGCTTCGTGCCCTGGACCGAGGCCGAGATGGCGCACATGGTCAAGCGGCTGGTCCAATTCGCCGACCTTGATTTCGTCCTCTTCGCCGAGCATGAAGGCCGGCCGGTCGGTTTCGCGTTCGCCCTGCCCAACTACAACGAGATCCTCATCAAGATGAACGGCCGGATCCTCCCCTGGGGCTGGTGGCATTTTCTGCGGGGCCGGAAAAGGATCCGCAGCGCGCGGGCCCTCGTTTTCGGGGTCCTCCAGAGCTATTTTCACACCGGCGTCAGCTACCTGCTGTATACGGAGTTCGAGGGGGCTCTCAAGGCCAAGGGCTGCGAGTGGGCCGAGGTGTCCTGGCTCCTGGAGGACAATGAGGCCATCAACCGCTTCAACGCCTCGATCGGGGCTAGAATCTACAAGAAATACCGGATCTTCGAGAGGAAGATCGCCGGCTGAGCCGGGGGGAACGCCCCGGAGAGGAGAAAGGCTATGAAGACCTACCAAGGCAAACTCCAGGCTAAAGGGTTCCGCATCGCCATCGTCGTCAGCCGCTTCAACAGCTTCATCTCCGAACGGCTGCTCGAGGGCGCCTGCGAAGCCCTGGAAAAGCTCGGGGCCCAGGACGCCGACCTCGCCGTCTACAAGGTTCCCGGCTCTTTCGAGGTCCCGCTCGTCGCCAAGAAGCTGGCCGCGGGGAAGAAAGCGGACGGCATCCTCTGCCTGGGCGCGCTCATCCGCGGGGACACGCCCCACTTCGACTACCTGAGCGCCGAGGTGGCCAAAGGCCTGGCCCAGGTCGCCCTGGAGAACGGGGTGCCGGTCTCCTTCGGCATCCTGACCTGCGACACGACCGAGCAGGGGATCGAACGGGCCGGGACGAAGTCCGGCAACAAAGGCTACGACGCGGCCATGGCCTTGGTCGAGACCCTCAACCTGATGAAGGAGGCCGGGCTGCGCTGAGCCGGCGTCCGCCTGAGACGAAGCCGATGGGACAACGCCGCCGGGCGCGGGAGTGCGCCCTCCAGATCCTCTTCCAACTGGAATTTAACAGCGGCGATCCGGCCGCCGTCGCGGCCGCATACTGGACGCACCAGAAAGTCGGTCCCGACACGAAAGCCTACGCCGAATGGCTGGTCGCTGAGGTCCGGGCCCATCAGACCGAGGTCGACGAACTGATCCAGGCCGTCTCCGAGAACTGGCGCCTGGTCCGCATGGCCGTCGTCGACCGGAACATCCTGCGGATCGCCGTGGCCGAGCTCCTCTACGAACCGAGCCTGGTCCCGGCCATCATCATCGACGAGGCCATCGAGGTCGCCAAGCGGTTCAGCGGCCAGGAGTCCGCCGATTTCATCAACGGCGTTCTCGACGCCGTCCGCGGCCGGCTGTCCGGCCACGAAGAGCCCCGGCCGAAGAAGGAAAAGAGCCATGAGCGAAAAAGAACGCCCCGCGTCCGTGCCTGAGGCCGAGGCCGCCGGGGCCGACGAGCGGGTGACCGACCAGGAGGCCGCGCGCCAGGAGAAGTTCCACAAGCTCGGCCAGCAGGGAATCGCGGTCTTCCCTTATCGCGCCGAGCGGACCCATGCCGTTCACGAGATCGTCCGCGATCATGCCGGCCGGTCGCCGGAGGATCTGGAGGCGCACAAGACGCCGGTCGCCGTGCCGGGCCGGGTCCTCTCCATCCGCAAGATGGGCCGGGCGACGTTCTTCCACATCTCCGACAGCCGGGCCCGGCTCCAGGTTTATCTGCGGGCGGACGCGGGCGGCGCCGAGGCCTACGAGCGGTTCGGGCTCATCGATATCGGCGACTTTGTCTCGGTCCGCGGTCATCTCTTCAAGACGCGCACGGGCGAGCTCACCGTCCTGGCCGAGGCCTGGACGTTCCTGGCCAAGTGTCTCCACCCGCTGCCCGAGAAGTGGCACGGCCTCCAGGACACCGAACTCCGGTACCGGCGCCGCTACCTCGACCTGATCATGAATCCCGAGGTGGGCGACGTCTTCCGGCTCCGGAGCGCCATCGTGGCCCATATCCGGCGGTTCTTCGACGAGCGGGGCTACATCGAGGTCGAGACGCCCATGATGCAGACGATCCCCGGGGGCGCCCTGGCCCGGCCTTTCAAGACGTTCCATAACGCCCTCGGCCTCGACCTCTACTTGCGCATCGCGCCCGAGCTCTTCCTCAAGCGGCTCGTCGTGGGCGGTCTGGAGAAAGTCTACGAGATCAACCGCAATTTCCGGAACGAGGGCCTCGACGTCCAACACAACCCCGAATTCACGATGCTCGAATTCTATGAAGCTTACCGCGATTACAACGATATGATGGAGTTGACCGAGGAACTCTTGACCGGCCTGGTCCGGACCATCCTCGGCCGCGAAGAGATCCCCTTCGGCGACCAGACCCTCTCCTTCCGGCGGCCCTACCGCCGCCTCAAGTTCATGGACGCCATCAGCGACATGAGCGGCCTGGCCCCCGAGCGGCTCAGGGACCGGGCGGGCCTCATCAAGCACGCGGCCGAGCTGGCGGACGAGAAAAGGCCCTTGACCTACGGCAAGGCGCTCGACATCGTCTTCGACAAGCGCGTCAAGGATAACCTCGTCCAGCCGACGTTCATCCTCAATCCGCCGCGGGAGATCTCGCCGCTGGCCAAGCCGGCGCGGGACAATCCCGAGGAGGCCGAGCGCTTCGAGCTCCTCGTCGCCGGCATGGAGATCGCCAACGCCTTCTCCGAGCTCACCGACCCGGCCGACCAGCGGCAGCGCTTCGAGGAACAGGCCGCAGAACGGGCCAAGGGCGACGAGGAGTCGCACGTCGTCGACCTCGACTATGTCGAGGCCCTGGAATACGGCCTGCCGCCGACGGGCGGGGAGGGCATCGGGATCGACCGGCTGACCATGCTCCTGGCCAACAAGCGGTCCATCCGCGAGGTCATCCTCTTCCCGCTGCTGCGGCCGAAGGTTTAAGCCAGGGGAAGAAAAGGACAAGGGCAGAAGGCGGCCGCGGACATGAGATACGAACTCTTCGTCGCCCGGCGCTATCTGACGGCCCGCCGGAAGCAGGCCTTTATCTCCGTCATCACGGCCATCTCCGTCCTGGGGATCGCCATCGGTGTCGCCGCCCTCGTCATCGCCATCGCCCTCATCACCGGCTTCCACGCGGACGTCCAGGGCAAGATCCTCGGCGCCACGTCGCACATCATGGTCAACGACCTGTCGGGAGAAGGGCTGGGAGACTACGTCCAGGTCATGAACAGGATCGCCGCGGTTCCCGGCGTGACGTCCGCGACCCCGGTTGTCTACAGCACCGTCCTCCTGACGGGCAGCGCCAAAACCGACGGCGGCATCCTTAAGGGGGTCGATTTCGCGCTGGAGGCGGAAGCGGCGCCGTGGCTGCGCCGGCTGGAGATGGGGACCATCCCCGGACCGGCGGCCGGCGTTCAGGAGGAGATCCTCCTCGGCCGCGAGCTGGCCTTCAAGGTCGGGGCCGGGGTCGGGGACGTCATCACGGTCGTCACGGCCTCTTCGCGGCTGGCGCCCATCGGCCTCTTCCCCAAACTCCGGAGATTCAAGGTCAGCGGGCTTTTCGCGACCGGGCTCTACGAGTTCGACTCGACGACGGCGCTTCTGCCTCTGGCCACGGCCCAGAAGCTGTTCGGCCTGGAGGACCGGGTGAGCTACCTGCAGGTCCGGCTGGACGACATCTTCGCCGCCGGACGCCTGGCCGAGAGGTTCAAAGAGATCCTGCCGCCCACGGCCTATGTCACGACCTGGATGGACCTCAACCGGCCGTTGTTCTCGGCTCTCAAGCTGGAGAAGACCATCCTCTTCCTGACGATCACCCTGATCGTCGTAGTCGCCGCCCTCAATATCATTGCGACCCTCATCCTCATGGTCATGGAGAAGACGCGGGATATCGGGGTCCTCATGGCCATGGGGGCGACCCCGGCCGAGATCCGCCGGATCTTCTTCTACCAGGGCGCCATGATCGGGACACTCGGCACGGCCCTGGGCACAGGCCTCGGGCTGGCTTGGTGTTGGGCGGCCAACGTATTCCAGCTCATCCGGATCCCGGTCGACATCTACCAGATCTCCTTCGTCCCGTTTCGCCTGCGGTTCGTGGACCTGGCCCTGATCGTGGGCGTCACCCTGGCCATCAGCTTGGTGTCGACCTTGTTCCCGTCCCATCGGGCTTCCCGTGTCGACCCGGCCGTCGCGCTGAAATATGAATGACGAGACCATGAACGACCCCCTCCTCCGCGCCGAGAATCTGGGCAAATCCTATCCCTTGCCCAAGGGCGAACTACGGGTCTTCTGGGGTTTGGGCTTCGAGCTCAAGCCGGGCGAGCTGGCCGCCGTCATGGGAGTCTCGGGAGTCGGCAAGACGACCTTGCTCAACCTCCTCGGAGTCCTGGACCGGCCGACGGAAGGCCGCATCCTGCTCGACGGCGAAGACCTTTCGACCCGGTCCGACGTGGAGATCGCCTCTATCCGCAACCGCAAGGTCGGGTTCATCTTCCAGTCCTTCCACCTCCTGCCGGAGTTCACGGCCCAGGAAAACGTCGCTCTACCCCTGCTCATCGGAGCCGCGGGCCGGAAGGACGCCCTCGTCCGGGCCCGGAGCCTGCTCCAGGACGTCGGGCTGGCGGACCGGGCCGAGTTCCGTCCCGGCCAGCTCTCGGGCGGAGAGCAGCAGCGCGTCGCCATTGCCCGGGCCCTGGCCAACGAACCGCGGCTCCTCCTGGCCGATGAGCCCACGGGGAATCTCGATTGGAAGACGGGTGAGCACATCCTCAAACTCATCCTGGACCTCCATATCAAGAAGGGACTTTCCTCGGTCATCGTCACCCACAACGAGCGGGTCGCCCGCTATTGCGACTCCCTCTACGTGATGGAGGCCGGCGAGCTGAAACGGACTTCCCCTCCCGGGCGTTAATGGGGATGGAGGCCCCCTGGTGCGCAGGGGCCGGGCGCGGGCCCGGTTCCCTTCAAAAGCGGGGGCCGATATGGTATAAAATAAGGGGTCAGGGCACCATGAAGAAGACGATCCTCATCCTCGCCGCGCTCGGCATCGTCCTGCCCGCCGTCCTGGCGGCCCAGGAAATCGTGGAGCGGATCGACGTCGTCGGCAACGACAGGGTGACCAAAGAGACGATCCTCTATTACCTCTCGACACGGGAAGGGGAATACTATAACGAAGACGTCCTCCGCCGGGATTTCAACGTTCTCTGGACGACGGGCTTTTTTGCCAACGTCCGGATCGAGGAAGAAGCGGGGTCCCGGGGCAAGGTCATCAAGATCATCGTCGAGGAGAACCCCGTCGTCAAGGCCGTCACCTTCAAGACGGGCAAGAAGGTCAAGGAAGACGATATCGTCAACAAGCTTAAGGAGAAGGACGAATACATCCTGGCTTACTCCTATTACAACCCCGCCAAGCTCCAGAAGGTGAAAAAGACGATCAACGACCTGCTGGCCGAGAAGGGCCTCCAGGCGGCCAAGATCGAGACCGAGGTCGCCAAACGGGGGAAGAACGAGGTCGAGGTCCTCATCCGGGTCGACGAAGGACCCAAGATCCGCGTCGGGGAGGTCGTCTTCGAGGGCCGGGCCAAGCTCCCGGAGGGCTTCCTGCGGGAAGCGATGAAGGACAACCAGAAGCACAACATCTATTCCTGGATCGCCGGCAAGGATGCCTTCAAACAGAACAAGCTCCCGGACGACGTCGATAAACTCAAGCAGAAGTTCCAGGAGTACGGCTATATGGAGGCCACGGTCGGCGAGCCGCGCGTCGAGGAGGTCACCAAGCGCAACATCTTTTTCCGCCAGCAGAAGATGATGCGGATCATCATCCCCGTCAGCGCCGGCTATCTCTACCGGGTCGGCGAGGTCAAGGTCGAGGGGAACAAGATCCTCCGCGCCGAGTTCCTCCGCTCTCTGGTCAGGCTGGAGAACGGCGACATCTACAGCACCAAGGTCCGCGAGAAGGCCTTGGAGAAGATGCAGGAGTTCTACCGGAACTTCGGGTATCTCTTTTGTCAGATCGCGCCGGTCGAGAACCTCGACCCCAAACGCAAGGTCGTCAACCTGACCTTCAATGTTTACGAGGGCGAGATCGCCTTCCTCCACCGGCTGGAATTCCGGGGCAACATCTACACCAAGGACAAGGTGATCCGCCGCGAGATGCTCATCGCCGAAGGGGACCCCTTCCGGTTCGAGATCTTCAAGAACAGCATCCTCCGGATCAAGCAGCTCGGCCTCGTGGACCTGGAGAAGGACCCGGACATCAAGCCCAGCGCCGACAACCCGGCCCAGATGGACGTCACGGTCAATGTCAAGGAGTTGCAGCGGAACAACATCCAGTTCACCGCCGGCTACAGCGGCTACGAGGGGGCTTTCGTGGCCTTCAGCTATTCGACGGTCAACTTCCTGGGCGCCGGGGAGAACCTCGAGCTCGTCCTGCAGCACGGCAAGCGGATCAAGAATTACAGCTTCGGCTTCACCGAGCCCTACGTCTTCGACCAGCCCATCACCCTGGGCTTCAACGTCTTCAGCCGGGAGATGATCTATCCTTACCTTTACAACCGGCGGGGGCGGGGGGCGGACCTCACGCTCGGGGCCCGGCTCATCGGTTATACACGCGGCAACCTGACGTACAGTTATGAGAGGGTCCACATCTGGCAACCCGAGACGACCACAGACGAAGCCGTCAACCCTTATATGTCGGGCTACTACGACCCCGTCTACCTCAATATGTTCGGCTATGGGAACTACAACATGAGCTCCCTGATGCCCATGATCTACTACTCGACGGTCGACAGCCCCCTGACGCCGTCCAGCGGGACGATGTATTCGGCCTCGCTCAAGTATTCCGGGACCATCCTGGGCGGAGAGATCGACCTCTGGAAGCCGCGCCTCGAGTTCACCCATTACCAGCCTCTCATCCGCGGCAAACACACCCTGGGCATCCATGTCGAGTACCAATTCGTCAAGGCCCTCAGGAACTCCGAGATCCCCTTCTGGGAGAAATTCTACCTGGGGGGCGAGCGCTCCATCCGCGGCTACGAGATCTATACGATCGGCCCCCGCAACGAGAACGGGACCATCCTCGGCGGCGACAAGTCGCTCGTCATCAATGGAGAATATATTCTCCACGCCGGCGGGCCCCTCTATCTCATCGGCTTCTACGACGTGGGGAACGCCCTCCTCGACTCTCAGCCGTTCACCTTCAGGAACATGTACACCTCGGTCGGCATGGAGGCCCGGATCTTCGTCCCGGCCCTGCGGGTTCCGTTCCGGCTGATTTTTGCGTATAATAACCGCAAGATCTACCGGGACGATACGAGCTTCGCGTTCCGGTTCGCCATCGGGACGACGTTCTAAGCGAACCGGCGACCGACCCGAGACCCGCGATCCAAGGAGGTTGGAGATGGAAAAGACCCTATCCCGTGTTCTGCTCGGGCTGGTCGCCATGGCGGCTCTCGCCGGCGGCCTGACCGCCCAGACCGCCGCCAAGATCGGCGTCATCGACTCGCAGCGCGTCCTCGAGACTTCGGCCGAGGGGAAGCGCGCCATCGCCCAGCTCGAAGACCGGAACAAGAAGTTGCAGGCCGACGTGTCCAAGTTGAGCGAGCAGATCAAGGGCCTCGAGACGCGGCTCACGACCCAGCGCCTGACGCTGACCCCGGAGTCGGCCCAGGCCCTCAGCGCCGACCTCGCCCGGAAACAGACGGACCATAAGCGCCTCTCCGAAGACGCCGCCCGGGAGCTCCAGGAGCTCCAGTTCAAACTCCTCAACAAGATCCAATCCGAGCTCATCCCCCTCATCGAGGCCCTGGGCAAGGAGAAGAACCTGGACATCATCTTCGACCTAGCCAAGAGCGGGGCCGTCTATTTCAACTCGGCGGCCGACCTGACGGTCGATCTCATCCGCCGCTACGACGCCTCCAAAGCCGCCCCGCCGGCCAAGTAGACGGAGGTTGACGATGCCTAAGCACGTCGGCACCCTCGAGGATATCCTGGATTTCCTGCCCCACCGTTTCCCCTTTCTGCTCGTGGACCGGGTTCTCGAGCTCCACAAGGGCAAGTCCATCGTGGCCCTCAAGAACGTCACCTGCAACGAACAATTTTTCCAGGGCCACTTTCCCGACCTGAAGATCATGCCGGGCGTGCTAATCATCGAGGCCATCGCCCAGGCGGGCGGAATTCTCGTCTTCCACAGTTTGCCCGACCCCAAGCGGAAAATGGTCGTCCTGAGCAAGGTCGATAAAGCGAAGTTCAAACGAATGGTGGTCCCGGGCGACCAGCTCCGGCTCGAAGTTGAGCTCGTCAAGATCAAGGGCCGGATCGGTCACATTCGCGGCCGGGCCGTCGTGGATGGCGAAATCGCCGCGGAAGCGGAGATTTTCGCTACGATTCTCGACGTCGAGGACCTGCATGGCCGAGCCTGAGATCGTCCTCCATCCCTCCGCCGTCGTCCACCCCAAGGCCCGCTTGAATCCTGGCGTTTCGATCGGGCCGCATTGCACGGTCGGGGAGGAGGTCACGCTCGGCCGAAACACCCGTCTCGAATCCCACGTCTCGGTCCTGGGCCGGACCGAGATCGGCGCCGACTGCCGCCTGGCTCCCTTCGTCTCGATCGGCACGGAGCCCCAGGACATCGGCTACAAGGGCGACCCGACGCAGGTGAGGATCGGCGACGGGAACATCTTCAAGGAATTCGTCACCGTCCACCGGGGAACCGTCAAGGGCGGCGGGATAACCGTCATCGGCGACCGCAATTACTTCATGGCCTACACCCACATCGCCCATGACAACCGGATCGGGAACGATATCGTTTTCACCAATAGCGTGACCCTCGCCGGCCACGTCACGGTCGGCGACTTCGCTCTCCTCAGCGCTTTCACCGGCGTCCACCAGTTCTGCCGGATCGGCCGCTTCGCCTTCACCGGAGGGTTCACGGTCCTCACCCAGGACCTGCCGCCGTTCCTCAAGGTCGCGGGGATGCGGCCGCCGCGGATCCTCGGACTGAACAGCATCGGCTTGAGACGACGGGGGTTCTCGCGGGAGCGAATCGACGCCCTGCGCCGGATGATCAAGGTCCTGTACTTCTCCGAGCTCAACACGACCCAGGCCGTCGACCGGATCCGGACCGAATTTCCGGCGGGCGAGGACCGGGACGAGCTCCTGGAGTTCATCCAAACCTCGAAACGGGGCATCCTGAAGAAGACCGCCGCATGGGACGAAAGCTCGGAATCCTAGCCGGGGCCGGCGCCTTCCCCCGCTTGGCCGCCGCCCGGGCCCGGCGCGAAGGCGAGAGGGTCGTCGTCGCCGCTGTCCGCGGCGAGGCGGACCCGGCATTCGCCGCGGCCGCCGACGTTTTGGAATGGATCGAGGCGGGGGACCTCGCTCGAACTCTGGCCTTCTTCAAGAGAGAGGGCGTCAACGAGCTTCTCTTGGCGGGCAAGATCGACCCTCGGGTTCTCGTGCTGCGGCCGGACGGCCTTGATGCCGCCGCCCGGGAGTTCGTCGGGCAGCTCGCCGACCTCGGTCCGGCCTCCGTGCTGAGCGTTCTGGTCGGCTTCCTCTCCAGCCAGGGCATCAGGGTCCTGGATCCCACACCTTATCTCAAGGATTTTTTCTGCGCGCCCGGCGTCCTGACCCGGACGAATCCCAGCGAGGACATCCTGGGAGACATCGCCTTCGCCCGGCCCAAGGCGCGGGTCCTAGCCGACCTGGACGTCGGCCAGACGGTCGCCGTGAAAAACCGCCTGGTCGTCGCCGTCGAAGGCGTGGACGGGACCGACCGGACCATCCTCCGGGCCGGCGAGCTGGCCGGCCCCGGCATTGTGGCGGTCAAGGTCGCCCGCACACGCCAGGATCCGCGTCTCGACCTGCCCGCGGTCGGCTTGGAGACCATCCGGAGCCTCGTCCGGGCCCGCGGCCGGGCCCTTTGGTACGAGGCGGCCGCGATGCCGTTCTTCGAGCGGGAGGAATCCGTGGCCCTCGCCGACGGGTCCGGGATCGTCGTCGTCGCCGGTTAGAAAGGAGTCTGCCATGGCTAAGGTCAGAGTCGGGATCATCGGCGTCGGCTACCTGGGGACCCAGCACGCCCGTATCCTGTCCTATCTGGAAGAAGCCGAGCTCAAGGCGGTGGCCGACATCGATTTCGAGAAGGCCCTCCAGATCGGCAACCGGCACGGAGTGCCCTATTTTCAGAACTATGAAGAGATGCTCGACGACATCGACGCGGCCGTCGTCGCCACCGATACGGGGGCTCACTTCGCCGTTTCGGAGAGCCTCCTCCGCCAGGGCAAGCACGTCCTCGTCGAGAAGCCGATCACCGAGACCATCGAGCAGGGGGAGCGCCTCTGCGCCCTGGCCCGGGAGCAGGGTCTGATCTTTCAGGTCGGACATCTCGAGCGCTTCAATCCGGCCGTGGAGGCCGTCGAGGGCATCATCTCCGAACCCAAGTTCATCGAGGTCCAGCGGCTGGGCTCGTTCTCGGCCCGCTCCCTGGACATCGACGTCGTCCTCGACCTCATGGTCCACGACCTCGACATCATCATGACCCTCATCCGAGACGAGGTCGTCTCCATCAAGTCCTCGGGGATCCACGTCCTCTCCGAGAAGATCGACATCGCCAACGCCCGGCTCGAGTTCCGCTCCGGCTGCGTGGCGACCCTCACGGCCAGCCGCGTCCACCAGGGCAAGGTGCGCAAGCTGCGGATCTTCGAGCCGACCTCGTATTATTCCATCGACTACATCGACCAGGAGGTCAAGGTCTTCCCCCTCGACGGCCGGCAGGCGGACATCAAGACCCTCAAGATCCAGAAGGAAGAGCCTCTCCGGAAAGAGCTCCTCAACTTCCTGCGCTCGGTCAATACCGGGAAAAACGTCAAGGTCACCGGCGAAGAGGGATTGCGCGCCCTGCGCCTGGCCTACCAGGTCATCCAGGAAGCCGAAGTCTAGGGCGGCGCGCCTGTCCCGTCCGGAGAGCCTTCAACTTTGCGAGGAGGGTCCCCGCGAGGATACCATCCGAGCCCTTCAGGACTGCCTGAACGTCCTAGCGGACGACCTTGAGGAGCCGGCCCTGGAGCGGGACCGCGTCGAGCTTAGACCCATTCATGATAGCGAACTGGGGCCACGATTTCTTGTCCATGCCCGCGGCCTGGAAATATGCTTCGAGCGGCCGCGACCCGTCGGCCGGAACGAGCCGCACGCGTTTCGGGGCGCGGTCGATATAGGTCCGCTCGGTGAGTTCCCGGAACGACGCGACCGTCCGGTCGAATAACCCTTCATAACGGCCGAAATCCGACGCCGCGCTGAGCGCGGAGAGCGTGTAGATAAAGTCGCCCTTGCGGATGAAGGAGTTCTGCAGCCGCAGGCCCTGTTCGTTCTGGCGGACAACATCGAAGACCTGATGCAGGCTTGACAGGCCGTGGATCGTGGCGGTCCGCTCGTCGAGCAGGGTCCGGCCCTCGATCGCGGCCGCTTTTTGTTGCGCGTAGGAGGACAGGGCGGCCGCGTTCTTCTCGGCCTGGAGAATGAGGGCGGCTTTCTCGTCGGTCGAGATGACCGTCAGCTGAGAGGACGTATTCTGAACGTTCCATCCCTCCGGAAGGACGACGAGAAACCGGAGCAGGGGGTGGTAAAAAACGTTGTTCTCGACGTAGCCCTGCCGCGGGTCCTGCCCGTAGACGAGGCCTTCGAGACGCTTGAGATAACCCTCGCCGGCCGTTTTGAGCTTGGCGTCGTCCGCGACGAGCATGCCCTGGACGTTGACGATTCTCTCCTTCGTCAAGGGGTGGGTCGAGAGAAAGCCGGGCAGCGTGTTCTTACCCGACAGGTCGCCGAGTTCTTGCAGGGCCTGGAAGAAACGGACCATTTCGCCGGGGTCGTAGCCGGCGGCCCGGGCATAACTGACGCCGAGGGTATCCGCCTGCCGCTCGTCGTCGCGGCTGTACTTGAGGAAGAGGAGCTGAGCCCCCAGCCCCGCGACGCCGGCGACCTTGGCGAACGTCTCGCTCGCCAGGCTGCCGATGACCAGTCCGGCCTGGACAAGGATCTGTCGGCTCATGCTGCGGGCCGCGTGGCGCGCGGTGACGTGTCCGAGCTCATGGCCGAGGACGGCGGCGAGTTCGGCCTCGGAATTCATCAGGGCCAACAGACCCCGCGTGACGTAGATGTAACCGCCCGGCGCGGCGA
>Ga0299915_10002672_pt1 | contig 12990 bp, 9 predicted proteins | sample RVTome_13_FD_200263 | JGI IMG/M metagenome (GOLD analysis project Ga0299915, IMG submission 200263) | Soil microbial communities from uranium-contaminated site in the Upper Colorado River Basin, Wyoming, United States - RVT92D227 (version 2) ...
CCTCTTACCTCTCCACTCACCCCGACCTGAAAGACCGGATCCGGCGCCTGAACACCCTTGTGGCCGGGGCCCCGGCCTCTTCGCCCCGGCTCCTGCCGGGTTACGACTGGAAAGACATCTACGGCTTCTGCCCGGCGAAACCAAAACCCAATTCCCGCTAAAAATTCCTTGATCCGCCCCAGCGGATTTTGCTATATTGAGGCCGTTCAAGTCTCCACGAGCGGCGCAAGGCTCACAAGATCTCTTCCCCCTAGACCCGGGAGGAAAAGGAATGCCTTGGTTCATCCAACCCCATGACTCATCCGACGAGTGATGGGGTTTTTATTTGCGGGAAAGATTTCAGGGTTCGGCTGACTTATATGCTCTTCCGGTTCACCAAAATTTCATAAAAGGGAGGCGACGATGAAAAACTTCAAGTGCTGGCCCCAGTTCAACCCCCGCTCGCTGAACTACCCGGAGGTGCCGGTCTGCCAATTCCTCCGCTCCTCCTCCGCAAAATGGCCTTTTCGCATCGCCATAATCTTCGACGCCCTGGAGATCACCTACAGTGAGCTCCTCACCCTCTCCGAGCGGTTTGCCGCCGCCCTGGCGGGCCTGGGAGTCAAAAAGGGAGATCGAGTGGCCATTCACCTCCCCAACTGCCCCCAGTTTGCCGTCGCTTATTATGCCGCTTTGATGAATGGGGCCATTTTTACTCCTTGCAGTCCGTTGATGGTGGAGAGGGAGCTGGAATACCAGATGAACGACGCCGGTGCGGAGACGATCATAACCCTGGATCTCTTCTATCCCACGGTAGAAAAAGTGGTTCCCAAAACGAAGCTCAAGAATGTAATCGTGGCTTCCATCCCGGACATCTTTCCTCCCCTCCTCACTTCCATTCGCCCGCCCCTGGTTAAGAAGGAGTTTCCCGGGACCCTGGATTTCACCGCCCTCCTCAAGTCTCACGATCCCAAGCCTCCCGGGGTGACGATTGAACCCCGGAAGGACCTGGCCCATCTGGCGTATACCGGCGGAACCACCGGAGTCTCCAAAGGGGTCATGCTTACCCATTATAACGTGGTGGTCAATGTCCTCCAGGTGGCTCATTGGACCGCGGGGGGGAATGCAAGTTATGAAAATGGGATTCTGAGCCTCGTCCGGATGGAAGGGGACCGGGAGGAGGATCATCCCGTGAGGTTTGGAAAGGGAAAAGCCCTGGTCGTGGTCCCCTGGTTTCATGCCATGGGAACGATCGGTTACCTGAATCAAACCATCTATGCGGGGACGACGATGGTGGTTTTTCCCCGGTTCGATCCGGGACAATACCTCCAGGCTATCGAGAAGTATGAAGCCAACGCCGTGGGGGGTGCCCCGCAACTGTTCATCCCTCTGGTCAACCATCCTGATTTTAAGAAATACGACCTGTCCAATATCAAGATCGCAGCCTCGGGCGCCGCCCCCCTTCCGGTTCCGGTGTTGGAACAGATGCGCAAGAGCTTTTCCGGGGTGGTCACCGAAGCTTATGGGTTGACGGAGGTAACCATGGCCAGCAATTTCAACCCTCCGACCCGCGAAGGGCTGAAAGCGGGCTCGGTGGGACTGCCCATCGCGGACACGGAGGTCAAGATTGTGGACCTGGAGACGGGAACCAAAGCGCTGCCGCCCGGGGAGGTCGGGGAAGTCTGCATCAAAGGGCCCCAGGTGATGCAGGGCTACTGGAATAAGCCCGAAGAAACCAGGCATGTCCTGCGTGATGGGTGGGTTTACACCGGGGACATCGGCCGCGAGGATGAGGACGGCTATTTTTATATCGTTGACCGGAAGAAGGACATGCTCATTTACAAGGGCTACAATGTGTACCCGAGGGACCTGGAAGAGATCATGGCCAAGCATCCCGCGGTGCAGCAGTGCGCCGTGGTGGGGAAAACGGACGTGGATGCGGGGGAGATCCCGGTTGCTTTTGTGGTCCTCAAGGCGGGGGCGCAGGCCACGGCCGAAGAACTCCTGGAATATTGCGCAAAAAATGTCTCCGCCTATAAGAAAATCCGACAGATTATTTTTAAAAACCAGCTCCCGGTGAGCGGAGCAGGGAAGGTTTTGAAGACCGAGCTGCGGAAGGATTTAATGAGCCAATAAAGCCCTTGATGAAGGCTAAGGAGGAGAAAAGGGATAAAAGAGGAAAAAAGAGGGATTAGAAAAGCAATAAAAGAGGAAAAAGGGAAAAAGAGCTTGACAAATGGACCCCAAGAAAGTACTTCTATTAGACAATAAAGATGCATCCGGCCAAAGGCCCGATTTCTCCCGGCAAAATGCCGAGCCCCAGAGAGACATTTTGTTTAAACAAAGGAAAAGAATCAGCGACATCCTGATGGAGTCCGGGCTGATCACCCAGCACCAGCTGGATCATGCCCTCATGCTCCAGAAGAGCAAGCACAAGCGGATTGGAAAGATCCTGGTGGATCTGGCTTATGTCACGGAAACGCAGATCGCCGAGGCGCTGGCCAAGCAGCTCAGCCTCCCCTTCGTGGATTGTTCCAAGTACCGTCTCACGGTGGAACTGAAGAACCTCATTCCCAGGGAGATGGTCCAGAAGAAGCTGGTCCTTCCTCTGCAGCTCGAAGGAAGAAGTCTGACCCTGGCCATGGCTGACCCCCTGGACTACGAGACCATCGGGGAGATCACCTTCATCACCGACCTCAACATCAAACACGTGGTGGCCTGCGAAAGCAATCTCACCGAGGCGATCGAAAAGAATTTCGGGGCGGAGGAGAACGTTTGGGACCTCCTGAAGGACATGCCCAAGTTCGAAGAAGTGGAGTTCAAGAAAGATTCCCCGGAAGAAGAGATCAGCATCCAGTCCCTGTACAAATCCAGCGAAGCCCCGGCCATCGTCAAGCTGGTCACCATGATTATCGTGGATGCCATTCAATCCCGGGCCAGCGATATTCACATCGAGCCCAGGGAGAAATATGTGCTGGTCCGGTACCGGGTGGACGGGGAGCTGCGGGACATCCTCCGGGTTCCCAAGAATGTGCAGAGCCCGGTCACCTCGCGGATCAAGATCATCTCCAACATGGACATTACCAACCGGCGGCTTCCCCAGGACGGGAACAGCTACATGAAGCTGGGGGAGAAGGAGGTGGACCTGCGGATCTCCACCTTACCCTCGATTTACGGGGAAAAGGTGGTCATGCGGCTCCTGAACCGGAACACGGGTTTGATCCCGGTCACCTACCTGGGAATCCCGGAAAGCATCCTGAACCAACTGATCGAGATCTTCAGCCAGCCCCAGGGGATGCTTCTGGTTACCGGGCCCACGGGAGGAGGCAAGACCACGACTCTGTACGCGTGGCTCAACCAGCTCCGTTCAGAGACGGAGAACATCATCACCGTGGAGAACCCGGTGGAGTACAAATTCGACGGCGTCACCCAGGTCTCGGTGAACGATACCGTGGGCTATACCTTTGCCACGGCCCTCCGCTCCATTCTCCGGCAGGATCCGGATATCATCATGGTGGGGGAGATCCGGGACCTGGAGACGGCGGAGATTGCCATCCGGGCGGCCCTCACCGGACACCTGGTCCTGAGCACCCTGCATACCAATGACACCGTTTCCACCGTGACCCGCCTGGTGGACATCGGGATTCCCAACTTCCTGGTCAGTTCCTCGGTGAGCGGAGTCCTGGCCCAGCGTCTGGTCCGAAGGATCTGTCCAAAATGCAAGGTGGAGGTGGAACCGCCGAACAACCAGATCTGCAAGGATTTACCCCCCATCGAGCACTATTATCAGGGAAAGGGCTGTTCCCACTGCTATTACTCGGGCTACTACGGCCAGATCGGGGTCTTCGAATTTCTCAAAATCAACACCCGGATCCGCAGACTCATCGCCAAGAGCGCCTATGAGGACGACCTCTGGGATGCGGCCCGGGAATCGGGAATGAAGACCCTCTTCGAGGATGCCTGGGACAAGGTGAGGGAAGGGGTCACCACCATCGAGGAGGTCATGGCCAAGATCCCGGAACAGTTCATCGAAAAGATGGAACGGTCCCACATCTCCAAGGAGAACGACAAAGAAATCCTCATCTCCCCCCAGGAGAAAGACCCCTACAGCTGGCACTGAACCCATTGCGGAATGCGGATTGCGGATTGCCGAATGAAAAACGAAAGAGCACTGAATAGAATGCGGAATTCGGAGTGCGCCCTGAACCGTGGGAGGTTCAGGGCATAGCCCTGAATCCTATGTGCTTCAGGGCAGCCCTGCACTCCATGTAGTGCAGGGCGGAGTGCGGATCGTGCCGTTCGGATTTTTGGACGGGGCTTTCGAGATGGATATAAAACCGGTTTTCCTGTCTTCTTTCCCTTAAGCCGGCCCGAGGATTGATTCGCCCTTTCCTGCCAACACCAACCCGAGTACCCTAAATTCCCCGTGTCGGAATTTTTCTACCGCCGTTCGTCCTGCGCAATGATTTTTACTGGGAAATGTAAGGTAGGGGCCAAATGCGGAAGTAGTCTCGGATCCGGACCCAGACCCCTACAAGTCCCTCGGGCTTAAAGAGGATGAAGAGGATGATCAAAAGACCAAAGACGAGGTCTTTGACCGGCCCGAGGTAGATGGTGAGGTTGGGGTCATAGCGTTTGGCCAGGAAGGAGACGGTGACGTTTAAGAATTCGGGAACCAGGGTGATGAAAAGAACCCCGAAGACGGTTCCCAGAAGGCTCCCCAGGCCGCCGATCAGGACCATGGCCAGATATTCAATGGATTTAAGAAAGGTGTAATCTTCGGGGATGGCACTGCGCTGCAGGGCGGAGAAAAGCGCTCCCGCCATGCCCGCAAAAAAAGAGCTGATGGCAAAGGCCAGGAGCTTGTAACGGAAAACGGGAATCCCGATGATCTCCGCTGAAACATCGTTGTCCCGGATGGCGATGAAGGCCCGGCCGATCTTGGAGCGATTGAGGTTTTTGAGACCCCACATGAAGAAGGCTACCAGAAGGAAGAGGAAGTAGAAGTAGGCGTAGTGCTTTCCGAGCGACAGGCCGAAGAGATGGGGAGCGGGTAGCTCGATTCCCCGGATTCCCCGGGTCAGGCTTTCCCAATGAATGATGGTGTATTCGATGATGAACTGGAAGGCCAGGGTGGCTACCATCAAATAGAAGCCTTTGATACGCAGGGAAGGAATCCCAACGAGCAAGCCGAAACCAGCGGCTACTAACCCGGCGCAGAGGACACTGAGGGGAAGGGGAATCCCGAAATGGGTAATGAGAAGGGCGGAGGTATAAGCCCCCACCCCCAGAAAAGCGGCATGCCCCAGAGAAAGAAGGCCGGTAAAGCCAATGAGCAGGTTAAGGCCCAGGGCGCCGATCAGGTTGACCAGGACCAAATTGAGGATGTAATAATTATATTCATTCCAATAGAGGGGGGAGAGAGCGATCAGGATGAAAAAAATAATCAGAAAAGATCGTTTGAAGCGGGTCCGAAAGATGCGCTCATCCTGCCGGTGGCTGAAGACCGCCGTGGAAGCAAAGTACCGGTTGTAGAGGTCGGATAAAGATTTCAAGATATTACCTCGGCAATGGCCACTTGCCCTTTAAAGGTGGAGACCCTTCCGTCTTCATAGCGGATTTGAACGTCCAGGGGATGCTCCTTCTTGGGCTGGTAGAGGTCTTCGATCAAAGGTTTGTAGCGCTCGTAGATCAGCGCCCGGCGGACCTTGCGCGTTCGGGTCAGTTCCTCATCGTCGGGGTGGAGCTCTTTTAAGAGAATAGCGAATTTGCGGACCCGCATGTTTTGGGGAAAGCGCTGGCAGAGTTTGCGGATCTCTTCTCGGACCAACTCGTAGATCGCGGGCCTCTGGGAAAGGTCCTGGTAGGTGGTATAGGAGATTCCCCGCTTCTTGGCCCAGTTGCCCACGTTCTCCAGGTCGATGGAAACGATGGCGGCTACATAAGGCTGATTGGCTCCGCAGATCACCGCCTCCTTGATGTAGGGACTGAACTTTAGCCGGGTCTCGAGGTCCTGGGGGGCGAAGCGCGTTCCATCGGCGAGGACCATGATGTCTTTGAAGCGGTCGAAGATGTAGAGATGGCCATCCTCCCCGAAATATCCAGCATCCCCGGTGCGTAAAAAACCATCCGGGGTGAAAGCCTCCCGGGTTGCTTTCTCGTTTTTATAATAGCCGAACATGATGGACTTGCCCCGCACCAGGATCTCCCCCTGTTCCGATAGCTTTACTTCCACCCCGGGGATGGGGACGCCCACGGTCTCTGGCCGCACATCTCCATCCCGATGCGTGGTGGCGATGCCAGCGCATTCGCTCTGTCCGTAAACCTGCCGGATGTCGATGCCCAAGGACTTGAAATACTTGAACACCTCCGGGGAAGTCGCCCCGCCGCCGGTGACCGCCATCTTCACCCGCCCCAATCCGACCCGGTTGCGCAAGGATCGAAGTACCGTAAAATGGAGAAAACCGGAAAAGATTCTAGACCAAAGCCCGGGCCTTTCTCCGGCCAGTTCCGCCTCCGTCTTCCTTAGAGCCGTATGAACCGCCCATTCGTAGAAGTTTCTTTTGCAAGGGTCGGCGTTGTCCATGGCGGCCTGGATGACGGAGACGAGGTTTTCCCACACTGCGGGAGTTCCGCCGAAGTAAGAGGGCTGGAGTTCAATAAGGTCACGCCGCAAGGTCTCGGGTTCTTCGGGGAAATTGTAGCAGGCGCCGCACAAAAGCCAGCGGACGACAGCGTAGAGCTGCTCCCCGATCCAGGGCAAAGGAGCCAGGGAAAGAAGCTCATCCGAGGCCTCCATGGGAACTACTTTCCCATAATTCTCTCCGGCGTAGAGGAGGTTCCCATGGCTGAGGATGGCCAGTTTGGGGAGAGCCGTAGTCCCGGACGTCGTGAGCATCATGGCCGGAGCCTGGGGGGAGAGGTCCGAGGCTTGCCGGCGGAGGAAATCTGGCTGGCTTTTCTTCTCCCGGGCACCGAGCTCCAGAACTTTCTCGAAACGCTGCAAAAAGGGGTGCGCTCCATAGTAATGGCTCATGCCCCTTGAATCCCAGACGATGACCAGCTTCACCATTCCCTGAATCTTAGGCCAGACCTTGAGGATCTTATCCACCTGCTCCTGATCGCTCAGAACCACGATCCGGGCATCCGAATAAGAGATGAGGTAGAGCACCTCTTCGGCCAAACAGTCGGGGTACATCCCGGTGATCACGCCACCGGCAGCGATGCTTCCGAATTCGGCGATGATCCATTCGGGTTTGTTGTCCCCGACGACCGCCACGGTCTCCCTCTCCCCCAGCCCCAGGGCTTTCAAGCCCAGGGCGAACTGTTCAACCTCTTCGGCAAATTTTTCCCATGTTGTAGGTGTCCAAACCCCGTAACGCTTCTCTCGCATGGCGGGGCGGCAGGGGAATCGGTCAGCGTTTTGAATGAGGAGTTCAATCAAGGTTTGAGCCAAATGATTTCCTCACCGGGTGCATCGATCATTGCTCAATGGTCAATGCTCAATGGTTATTGGTCATTGCCCATTGTCCATTGCCCATTGCTAATTGTTTCTTACTCTTTCTTCCTCCCCAAATAGGCCTCGATAACCTGGGGATTCTGTTGCACCTCCCCGGGGGTTCCCTCGGCAATCTTTTCCCCGAAATTTAAGACCACCACCCGCTGGGAAAGGTCCATCACCGCCGAAAGGTCATGTTCGATCCAAACAATGGTAACTCCCAGGTCCCGGTGGATATCCAGGATGTAACTGGCGATGTCTTCCTTCTCCTCCACGGCCATGCCGGCCATGGCTTCGTCCAGGAGGAGGAGCCTGGGCTTCATGGCCAAGGCCCTGGCCAGGTCCACGCGCTTGCGCACGCCCAGAGGAAGGGTATCCACGACGGCATAACGCACGCTGGAGAGGCCCATGAAATCGATGATCTCCTCCTCAATCTCCTGGCGATGGCGAAGCTCATCGGCAACGGCCGAGGGCCAGCGGACAAAAAATCCGAGCAGAGAAGAACGCATCAAGAAATGCCGGCCCAGTTTGACATTATCCAGCACGGTCATCCCGCGGAAGAGTTCCACTTTCTGGAAGGTGCGGGCGATTCCCAGGGCGGCGATGGCGTGGGGCTTCAGCGAAAGGATGTTTTGTCCCCGATAAAAAACCTCCCCCTCCTGGGGACGATAGTGGGCATTGATACAATTCAAGAGGCTGGTTTTGCCCGCCCCGTTCGGCCCGATGATGGCCATGATCTCCCCGGTTGGCACGGAGATGCTCACCTCGTGGAGAACCTTGACCCCGCCGAAAGAAAGATTCAGGTTTTGAATCCTAAGAAGGGTATCGCCATCCGCTACAGCCATCGTTTCCTTCGTTTGTACCGTTTGGCATCCTGATAGCTCTTGCGTTCTTTCGCGCCGGCACCCAAGTAGAATTCGCGAACATCTTCGTTTTCTAAGAGCGCCTGAGACAAGCCGTCGAGAACCACCCGGCCGTGCTCCAGAACGTACCCGTGGTGGCCAATCTGCAGGGCCGCATGGGCGTTCTGTTCCACCAGGAGGATCGTCATGCCCACCTGGTTCAGCCGCTGGATGATGCGGAAAAGTTCCTCGGTGATCAGAGGAGCCAGCCCCAGAGAAGGCTCATCGAAGAGGAGGATTTTGGGGCGGGTCATCAAAGACATGCCGATGGCCAGCATCTGCTGCTCCCCTCCGGAGGTGTAGCCGGCTTTTTGATCCCGGAGTTTCCGCAGCACGGGGAAATATTCAAATACTTTTTCCATGTCGGCCTTTACCGCTCCATCCCAGCGGGAATAGGCCGCGGCGGCCAGGTTTTCATCGATGGTCAGGTACCAGAAGACCGGGCGGTCCTCCATCACGTAAGTCAAACCATATTTTTTGATGATATCCGTGCTGTCCAGCCCCCGGACGGAAGAGTCTCCTATTTTGATGTCTCCTTCGATAATATCCCCTTCGTAGATATCCAACATCCCCCCGATCGCCCGCAGCAGGGTGGTCTTTCCCGCCCCATTGGCCCCGATGATGACGGAAATCTCCCCTCCGGCGGCCTTCAAGGAAACTCCGTTGAGGACGGAGATGACGTCGTGGTAAACGACCCGGAGGTTTTCCACGGAGAGCATCTCAGACCCTTTCGATCCTCACCGTCCCGAAGAGTCCATACGGGCGGATGAAAAGAACGATGAGCAGAAGAATATAAGGCGCCACGTCCTTGAAGCCCACCAACCCTAAAGGCTCGACGTAACTGCCTACCAAAGCTTCGCAAAGTCCGACAATCAACCCTCCGATGAGAGCTCCGCCGATGCTATCCATGCCGCCGATGAGAACCACGGGGATCGCCCGCATGCCGGCAATCCCGGTGAGATAGGAAAGGGCGCCGAAATTCGAGATCATGACCCCGGCCACGGCGATGCACATCGAGCTTACGGCCCAGACCAAAAGAAGGATGAACCGGGAATCGATCCCAAAGGCCATGGCCTTGGCCTGGCTCTCCGAAGTCGCCCGAATGGCGACTCCCCAGCGGGTGCGGAAGATAAAGAAAAGGATGAGCCCGAAAGCCACCAGGGATAACCCACCGGCCCAAACCCGCTCCGAGGGAAAAAGAAGGTCGCTGAGTTCCAGGGTGATATCTGGCAAATCGATGAAGAAAGAGTAGGAGTGGGCGCCAAAGATAAGCTGGACCGAGGCCCGCAGCACACTTCCCAGCCCGAGGGTAATGATGGTCATGGAGAGACCCGAGCGGCCCAGGAGGGGTTTAATGGAAAGCCTCTCGATGAGCGCTCCGGCTGCCCCTGAAGTCACCAGTCCGAGGGGAAGGGCAAGAAAGAAAGGGAGGTGCAGGTCAAAGTAGAAAATATAAAAAAAGAAAGAACCGATGACCAGAAATTCGCCGATGGCGAAGTTGAAGGCCTCCGAGGCGCGAAAGATAATGACGATTCCCAGGCCCAGGAGGCCATACACGCAGCCGATCAAAAGGCCGGCTCCCAAGGTTTGGATCAGGTCGATCATTTATTCATTGGCCCTTTTCTTATGCCCGCATATAAATCCCCCCATCCTTTCCCTCCCCCGCGAGTGGGGAGGGCTTGCCCTGTGGAGTAAGCTTTACTACTCCACAATGGGTAAAGGAGGGGGCCGACCAGCTCGCTTCCCCATCCCGATTTGGAATTAGGGGGTGCAGATAGCAGAGGTTGATCTTTTTATTCCGCAACCCGCCCTGCACTACATGGAGTACAGGGCAGCCCTGAATCTTACATGGTTCAGGGCGCATTCCGCAATTGGAATTACTTCAACTCGATTTCCGTATTGATCCAGGGACTGAGGGGCAGCCAGGTCCCCACCCCCATTCTCTTTCCTGCTTTCTCGACCTCTTTTTCCACCTTACAGCGGTAGATCCTCACCATGGGGATGGTGTGGGATTTATAGGCAAAGCCGCGCCCCCCAAAGAGACCGTGGTAGTCCCAGATCATGTCATCCAGCGCTTTTTTCACTCCTTCGCGGGTCAATTGTCCGGCCTTATCCGCCCGGCTCAAGGCCTCGTGGAAAATGAGGGCATAGGTTAATCCCTCCATGTAGAGGAACATGTCCTTGATGCCCTCTGTTCTCTTGTTCTTCTCCGCAAATTCATGGGCCATCTTCACCATGGGGTTGGTCATATCGTCCACCTGGGGCCGGGTGGCAACTCCCACCATCCCATCCACTGCTTTGCCGCAGATCAGGATCGGGTATTGTCCCGTGGTGTAATGAGTTCCCAGGAGGGTGGCCTTCTTCAGGTATTGCCTGGCCGTCTTCATGAAGATGGCGGTGTAGGGGGCAGCCCCGGAGTACCCATGGTAGAAGACATAATCCGCTTTGGCTTTGCGTAGGTTAGTAACCTGGGGTGTGGCGTCTGTGGCGGTGTAAGCGTATTCTTCCTCAGCTACGATTTGCAGTCCGATCTTTTTGGCATGAGCGCGGGCCATGGCCAAGGGGTCTCTTCCCCATTCCGTAGGGCTATATACGATAGCCACTCTTCCCTTACCCCGGGAATCTTCTTGGATCCAGTTCAGGAGAACACGCATTTGATCCCCGTAGGTTGCTCCGAGGGAATAATAATAAGGATACTTGGAGGGGCCGCCTTCCGGTCCGAAGATTTCCGTGGAATAGGACCCATCCAGCCAGGGAATCTTCTCCTCTTTATTCACCTTGTCGATGAGCGGCTTCAGGCCTCCGGTGATATACCCCGAGGCGAGGATGAGTTCATCGCGCTTCTCAGCCGCGGCATACCGGGTGAAGTTAGCTACCTCGACGGTGGGGCTGTAACGCATATCTTCCAGGAAATAGGTGATCTGCTTCCCGTTGACCCCGCCCTTGCCGTTGATGTAAGTCATGCCGTCGATGAACCCCCAGCCGAACTCCGGCAGGGTTCCCACCGGACCGCTCATGGGAAACTGGGCGAGGACTTTGATGGGTTTGGAAAAGGAAAGATCTGGATTGAGGATCGAAGCCAGTCCGAAAATGAGTCCGATGATCAAAGCTCTTCTCTTCATAGCCTTCCCTCCTCTGCACAAGGCTAAGGGTTGAACTGCCCCGGGACTCTCGGAAAAGACGCTGGGAAAAGTGAATTTCACCCCCTTTCGGCCAGATGGCAGATTCTTCCGCTGTTGTTCCCGGTAGAGATTCTTCTTACCGGGATTTATATCGTCGGCACCCTTACGAGAAGAATTCAGTGAGCGAACTTTTTTCTCTGAGCCAAGGGGGAAGGAATCCCCTCTGCCCGGTAGAAAAAGCTGCTTGGATAACCTGGTTCGTTTTTATGTAGAAAGGAAATCAAAACTGGCAAGGATTGGTAATATGAAGTCTAGCAGAGGGAGAAAAAATGTCAACAGGAAAATCGGCCCCCGAAAATTCCCGCGGGCTTAGGTTAGAGGATGGGGACTTAGGGGTTGCGCTGAAAGATGCGGTCCGCTTCTTCCGTGATCTGACGCAGCCGATCCTGCAGGAGAAGACGCTTCTCCTCCATCTCCACTCGCGTGCTGTCCCGGGGAACCCAAACGGGCTCTCCCCAGATGAAGACCACACGGCAGAAAGGAAGGGGGATGATGAAATGGTCCCAGGTATGGAGGGACCTTTTCCGGGAGGCGCCGTAGGTCAGGGGAAAGATCGGACTCCCGGTCAGGCGGGCCAGCTCGATCACTCCCAACTGGACGACATGCGTGGGCCCCTGGGGGCCATCGGGAGTAATGGCCAGATTGCCTTCCTCCCGGTAAAACCGGATCATTCCCCGAAAAGCGGAAAGACCCCCGCGCGTGGTCGAGCCGCGAACCGAATGGATGCCCAAATATCTTATCAGCCGGGCGATGAATTCTCCGTCCCGGTGCCGACTGACGAGCATTCCCGTTTTTCCCGGACGGGGAAGGAAGGGCATCATGAGGAGTCTTTGATGCCAGAAAGCCCCGATGACCGGCTGGCCCTGATCCCGGGATTTTTGAAACCGCTCCGGATACAGCGTTTTTTTCCGGATGGTAAGAGAAAGCAAGCGAAGGGCCAGAGACCCGAATAAGGGGACGATCGCCAGAAGGAGTTTATCTTTCCAGGTCCATTTATCCACAGCTGCTTAAATCCCAATTTCCAAATCCCAAATCCCATTCTCTCGCCCGCTTCGCTAGAGAACGCAGAGCACACAGGGAAAGATAAGATCTTCAGAAAAAAACCAAATTATCCCAGGTGGAAGCTTTTTAAATTTATCTTTAACTCTGCGAGCCCTGCGGCCTCTGCGAGAGACAAAGGCTTTTCTCTCGCCCGCTTCGCTAGAGCACGCAGAGTACACAGAGAAAACCAAAGTATATGTAAAAGTATAAACCAAAATTCAATAGTCTATTTTTTCGGATTTTCTCTGCGAACCCTGCGGGCTCTGCGAGAGACAATTGTATTCATTTTTTTGCTCTTCCTTGGAGCTTGTTTGCTATTTGGTGCATGGGATTTGGTGCTTGTTTTAAAGTCTCTTTCAGCTTCTTCATACGTTCCCCCGGATTTTGG
>Ga0299915_10002673_pt1 | contig 12986 bp, 9 predicted proteins | sample RVTome_13_FD_200263 | JGI IMG/M metagenome (GOLD analysis project Ga0299915, IMG submission 200263) | Soil microbial communities from uranium-contaminated site in the Upper Colorado River Basin, Wyoming, United States - RVT92D227 (version 2) ...
AAGGTCGTGGCTTGCGTGGAGGAAGGACCCGGAGGAGGTGCTGACCTTCCTCGACTGCCCTAAAACTCACTGGTGGAAAGTTCGCACCACCAATGCTATCGAGCGGGCCTTTCGCGAAGTGCGCCGGAGAACGCGGCCGATGAGCTGCTTTCAGAACAGCGCCAGCGTCGACCGCATTATCTACGGCGTGATCAGCCACCTATACAACGATTGGAAGGAGAGAAGTCCCTGCCTGAATTTACACACAACCCTTGACACTACCGAACGAGATCACCAATTTGCCCCTAAGTGGCCAACCCCATATGCTGCGAGATCAGGATGCCGAAGGTTTGGGGGCAGCCTGCGCAATGCCACGGCGGCAGCGCCTGAATGAATTACGCATTTTCTCACGGATGGCGGTAGCGCCGGACTCCCCGGCAACGTTCTTATGGTGAGCGACAGGGGCGCGTTTTTGCAGGTGGGGGCATAGTCGGTTATAATGCCGTAGGTTTATCTGTCGCTGCCTGGAGGAGAGGTTGTCTTTTAACCCGTTCAATGCTCTGTTGGGCTTATTCTCCCACGATGTAGCCATAGATCTGGGAACGGCCAACACTCTGGTGATGGTCAGAGGGCGGGGCATCGTCATAGATGAGCCATCGGTGGTGGCCATAGACCGGATCAATAAGAAGATCCTGGCCATCGGCGCGGAAGCCAAGCGCATGGTGGGCCGCACGCCAGCGGACATCGTGGCGGTGCGGCCGTTGCGGGACGGCGTCATCTCCGATTTCCCGGTGACCGAGAGGATGCTCCATTACTTCATCCGTTCCGTGCACGACCACTTTGGGTTCGGCCTGCCCCGGCCGCGGGTTTCCGTGGGCATCCCCTCTGGGGTGACGGAGGTAGAGAAGCGGGCTGTGCACGACGCTGCCCTTAATGCAGGAGCCCGGGTCGCCTACCTAGTGGAGGAGCCGCTGGCGGCGGCCATCGGCGCCGGCCTGCCGGTCATGGAGCCAGGCGGCTCCATGATTGTCGATGTTGGCGGAGGCACTACCGAGGTGGCCATCATCTCCATGGGCGGTATCGTGGTGGCCACTTCCATTCGCATCGCCGGAGATGAGATGGACGCAGAGATAGTCTCCTACGCGCGGCAGGTGCACAACATGCTCATCGGCGAACGGATGGCGGAAGAGGTGAAGATTGAGGCGGGCTCAGCCTATCCGCTGGAGCGGGAGGTCACCATAGAGCTGCGGGGCCGTGATTTGGCCACAGGATTGCCCAAGGCGGTGGAAGTGAGCAGCGTCGAGATCAGGGACGCCCTGTCCAACTCGGTGAATGCTATCATAGACGCTGTACGTCAGACGATAGAGGTCACACCGCCAGAGCTGGTGGCGGACATCATGAGCCGGGGGGTCGTTCTCGCCGGGGGTGGGGCGCTTCTGCGGGGATTGGACCGCCGGCTGGCCCAGGAGACCCGCTTCCCGGTGTACGTAGCCGAGGAGCCCCTGACCTGCGTCGTCCGTGGCGCGGCGGAGATGCTGGAAGAGGCGGCGATCCTGCAGAAGGTGCAGGCGAGGCTGAACACACGGAAGGCGCCGCGCTAGGCACGACCTGGCGGGAGGGCCTGCCCAGCGGCCGCCTAGGGACGAAGTACGGGCGGAGGCTATTTACCTGATGCGAGTGATATGGTGGCTGCTAACAGTCGTTTCTGTTAGCCTCCTCAGCATCATCCTCTCCCAGCAGCGCGCCCTGGACCCCCTAGAGAACCTTTCCCTGCGGATAACTTCCCCCACGGAGGGCGGCCTACGCGATCTGGCCGACCCCATAGCCCAGCTCTTCGAGGGGATAGTAGACCGGGGCGATCTGGTGCGGGAGAACCAGCGGCTCAGGGAAGAGCTGGAACGGCTGCAGGCAGAGGCAGCCGCTTATCAGGACGCCGCCCTGCGCATCCAAGAGCTGGAGATGGCCCTGGGGGTAAAGCAAGGCCGCTCCCAGGACCAGTTCCTGGCAGCCGACGTCGTCGCCCAAGACTCCTCCGGCCTCAAGCGGACCATCGCCATTGACCGGGGCACGAGCGACGGCGTGGACGAAGGGATGGTGGTGCTCTCCCCCGGTGGCAGCCTTGTCGGGACGGTCTTCCAATCGTACAAGGGCTTCTCTTGGGTACGCCTGGTGACAGACCCGGAAAGCGCCGTCAATGCTCAGGTACTGGGCGGCTCTCCAGAGTCGCAGGGGGGCTCGGAAGCCCGGGGGGTGGCGGTGGGCAACCTACGGCAGGGACTCGTCTTAGACATGCTCCCCTCCGACTCCCAGGTAAGCGAGGGCAATCTGGTGATCACCTCCGGCCTGGGTGGAAACTACCCGCAGACCCTCCTCATCGGCAGTGTGAAGGCGGTGGAGGAGCGCCCCCAGGCTCCCTTCAAAAGGGCGACGCTAGAGCCGGCAGCAGACCTCTGGTCTCTGGAGACGGTGTTGGTGCTCACGAGTTTCCGGCCAGCGAGGCTAGTGGGCCCGTGAAGTACCTGGTGGCTTTCACGGCCCTGTTCCTCCTGGCGGTGCTGGGCGTCTCCGCTATGCCCTATGTAAAGGTGCTGGGGGTGACTCCGGACCTAGTCCTGGTCTTCGCCGCCTGCTGGACGGTGGCCCGCGGCCAGGGAGAGGCCTTAGTGGTAGTGCCACTGGCTGGCGTCCTGCGCGATCTGACCACCAGCGATCCCCTAGGGACGTCGGTGCTAGCCCTCTCACCCATCGTCTTGCTGACGGCGACCAGGGCCCTCTGGATCATGGAGTCCGAGCTCGTGCCCACGCTACTGGTAGTGGGGGCCGGCAGCCTGGGCTACGGCGTTCTCAGCATGACTGTCCTGGCGGCTACCGGGCAGGAGATGCCCTGGGCGGACGGCCTGCTGCGGGTGGTTCTGCCGGCCGCCGTGGTGAACGCGCTGTTCACGCCCATCGTGTATCTACCCGTACGCTGGCTGAGCCCCCAACCCAGGCCGGGTTTGGCGGGGACAGCACCTTCCTCAAGATGATGGGATCCGGGAACCGCAGGCGCTGGCGCAGCGAAAAGCCGAAGCCCGATACAGGCAGGGCGATGCGCGAGCAGCCTATGTTCGCTTTGCTGCGGGCCCTGGTCCTCCTGCTGTTCGGCATCCTTACAGTCCAGTTAATCCGCATGCAGGTGGTTCAGGGCGATGAGTACGCCCAGCGGGCGAAGATCAACACCTTGCGGGAGGTGCCCATCCCTGCCGCACGCGGCCTTATCTATGACCGGAACCTGCAGCCCTTGGTACAGAACTCGGTCAGGTTCGCGGCGGCCATCGTCCCGGCGAACCTACCGGAGCGAGGCGAGATCGGGGTGTACCGGCTCCTGCAACAGGTGCTCAATATGTCCGTAGAAGAGATGGAGAAGAAGGTGCAGGAAGGGGTCGCCCAGCAGGGGCCTTACAGCCCCGCCGTCATCAAGGGGGACTTGGACCGGGAGACGGTGCTCATTCTGATGGAGCTGGAGCCCCACGCGCCGGGCCTCCAGCTCCTGGTTGAGCCCTCGCGGCGCTACCTGGCTGGGCCCCTCCTCTCCCATGTCCTGGGCTACGTGGGGGCCATCTCCGAAGAAGAATACCAGGAGCGCCAGGGCCAGGGGTACCAACTGAGGGATTTCATCGGCAAAAGCGGCGTGGAGAGCATCTACGAGTCCCTCCTGCGGGGCAAGCCCGGCAAGAAACTGATAGAGGTGGATGCTGCCGGCCGCGAGCAAGAGGTGATCTCTGAGAGGCAGCCGGTGGACGGGTCGAGCTTGGTGTTGACGATAGACCAAGGGCTGCAGAGACAGACAGCACAGGTGTTGCAGGAATTTGTTGGGCCTTCCGACAACGGGGCGGCGGTGGTGATGGATGTGCACAGTGGGGAGATCCTGGCGATGGTCTCCCTGCCCTCATTCGACAACAACGTTTTCTCCGGGCCCCTCCCTGAGGAGGATCTGGCTGCCCTCATGAATTCCCCAGCCAAACCCCTGGTGAATCACAGCATCGCCGAGATGTACGCGCCCGGCAGCTCCTTCAAACCCATCGTCGGCGCCGCTGCCTTGGAGGAAGGGGTCGCCACGACTGGGACAGTCATCACCAGCCGAGGCTACATTACAGTGCAACACGAGTACGACCCCAATGTGGTGTATGTGTTCAAGGACTGGGCAGCGCTGGGGGCGCTGGACTTCTACGGCGGCCTGGCTATGTCTTCTGACGTGTACTTCTACTACCTGGCCGGCGGCAAGGCCGACGAGGGGTTCCAAGGACTGGGCGAGGAGCGGGTGGCGCGCTTCGCCCGAGCCTTCGGCCTGGGTGAGGCCACAGGGATCGATCTGCCGGGTGAGTCGGCAGGCTTTATGCCGGACGCCCGCTGGAAGGAGGAGACCTTCGGCGAGCCCTGGACTGTGGGCGACACCTATAACTTCGGCATCGGTCAGGGTTACCTCTCCGTGACGCCGTTGCAGATGGTTGTCGCCATGTCCGCCTTCGCCAATGGGGGCGAGTTGTTGACTCCCCACCTGCTGAAGGAGATGCGGGATAGCCACGGCAACGTGCTACAGCAGCAGGAGAAGCAGGTGCGGCGGCGGGTGCCCGTAGACCCAGACTATCTGGACGCCGTCAAGGAGGGGATGCGTCAGTCGGTGGCGTGGGGCGTAGCCAACACGGCGGCTGTGGCAGGGGTGCAGGTGGCGGGCAAGACCGGGACGGCGGAGTTCGGCTCTCCCCGGCCCGATGGGTCTCATGAGACGCACGGCTGGTTCGTGGGGTTCGCCCCCTACGAAGACCCCCAGGTGGCGATAGTGGTGTTCGTGCAGCGTGGAGGCGGCGGGCAGCAGGCGGCGCCGGCGGCGGCCAAGATCCTGGACTACTACTTCCACGGCCCGCAGATGGCCCAGAAGCCGGACGGGGGCGGGTAAATGGAACGCCGGCTGGCCCGCCACTTCGACTTCCTACTGCTACTCCTGGCGGCGGCCCTGGTCGCCTATGGCGCCCTCCTCATCTACAGCGCATCGCTGAACGCCAATCCCGAGGGCATCACCGGCCTGGGACACCCCGTGATGAAGCACATAGGGATTGCGCTGGGCGGCCTAGCGTTAACGCTGCTGGTGACCTGGCTGGATTACCGCATCTTTGGTCAGATGGCGCCAGCCCTCTACGCCCTGGCCCTGGTGATGCTGATTGGGGTGCTGGTGGTGGGGGACACCGCCTTCGGTTCCAGGCGGTGGTTCACCTTCGCCGGGACACAGATCCAGGCCTCGGAGGTAGCCAAGCTGCTCATGATAGTGGCCCTGGCCCGCTTCCTGGCCGACCGTCAGGCGCAGATGCAGAAGGTCTCAGTCTTCTTGCTCTCTTTGGCCTTGGCAGCCGTGCCAGCGGCGCTGGTCATGGCTGAGCCGGACATGGGGACAGCGGCCATCTTCGGGGCGGTCTGGCTGGGCATGGTCCTGGTGGCCGGAGTCCCAGTGCGCTACGTGATGGTGCTGCTGGGGTTCCTGATATCGGTGATCCCCTTCGCTACCCTGGCGGTGATGGGCGATTACCAAAGAGATAGGATCGGCCTATGGCTGAACCCCAACGCCGATCCCCTGGGCGGGGGGTTCAATGTCCTCCAGGCGGAGATCAGCGTGGGCTCCGGAAGGCTCTTCGGCAATGGGCTGACACACGGGAGCCAGACCCAACTGGACTTTCTGCAGACGCCGACAACGGACTACATCTTCAGTGTGCTGGGGGAGGAGCTGGGGCTGGTGGGGGCCCTGGTGCTGTTCGCCCTGTTCACGGCGCTGCTGTTCCGGGGTATCAGGACGGCGATACTGGCGCGGGACCAGTTCGGGCGGCTGCTGGCCACGGGGATTGTGATCATGATCCTGTTCCAGGTATTCATCAACGTGGCGGTGAATATTCGGCTGCTGCCTGTGACCGGCATTCCGCTGCCCTTTATCAGCCAGGGGGGCAGCTCCCTGGTGATGCTGTTTGTGGCCCTGGGCCTGCTGGAGGGCATAGTCCTGCGCCACAAGCAGATCGAGTTTTAGGCCTCCGTTCCGCCCTTGGACAAGAAAGAGAGTCTTGAATCAAGAAGGCGGTACGCATTGGGCCGGGGAGCGGAGTGGATCGACTCCTATACGAGGATGTCCCTGGTCCCAACGATGTTCAGGTGCGGGCTGCTGCCCTCAACCACCTGGAGGTGTGGACGGTACAGGCTCCACCCGATGCGGACGTCGGCCGCATCCCCGGGAGCGCTCGCCTAGGGAAGTGTCCAAACGCTGCCGATAGACTGTAGCCCGAAAAACCGCTAGGAGCGCTCTCTTACGCGGTAGATGTCAGCGAAATAGACCTTTCCGACGTATTCATAGTTCTCCTGAAGAAATTGCCTGAAAACTGGCGGATGGTAGCGCTCGTAGTCCTCAAAGAGGGGCGGCTGCGCTGAGTCGATAATGTAGACCGGCCTTGTTTGGCGTAGCTCCTCTATCGTCTCCGTCAGGGTGCTCTCATCGTACCAGTAGGCCCAATCGTAGAAATAAGGGACGGCGGGACGGCGGTCCGCATAGAAGTAGACCTGGGCCTCTCTCCCGAAGACGAAGATCGCGTCCTCGGGACCTGTGCGCTCCGCGATGTAGGCACCCACGGCCTGGCTGGCGCTCTTCCACTGCTCCTGGTAGAAGAGCGGCTCGTCAAAACGTCTCTCAGCGGATTCGGGGACAAAATATAGCCCTGCGCTGGTTACTAGGGAGATCGCCACGAACACTACTCCCAACGCAATCATCGTCTTTCCGACAAGATCCATGTGCCAGTTACGAAAGCCGTGGTAGACTACAACGGCTGTTAGGATAGCCACAACTGGCAGGAGCTGTAAAAAGTAGTGGGGGAAGAACCGTAACCCCGTTGCTACGCCAGCAACGGACCCCAGCGCCCAGCCGCTGAGGAGGTAGGCTGTGGGCCCCCATGCTCTGCTTCTTCGCCAGATAAGGAACAACCCCCCGAAGGCACCCCCCACCAGGGGAGCCGCTACTGCCAGGAAGAACAGTATCGCCTTCAGATGCTTCAACAGTCCAGCGAACGACAGGGCTGCCCCTGCATACAGCCAGTTATAAGCGATGTTGGCGTAAATGAGGTCGTCCAGAGCTCCCATAGCGGCAAAGGGCAGGGCGACCAAGAACGCCGTGCCTGCAGCCCCCGTTAACAGGCACAGCGCTGGCATGATGCTGCGCCACCCAACTCCGCTGGCCCGCCAGCGCCAGATCAAAGCCACCACCGCTAAGGCCAGCAAGTTCCAGACCGCCACCTGTTTCGTCATCATCGCCAGGCCACCCAGCACACCCGATAATAGGAACCAGCGCAGGTCGCCGCGGCGCATGCCGATAGTGAAGGCTGTCAGGGAGGCCACCAGCGGCAACAGCATATAAGCTTCTGTATTGGCATGGACAGCGACGTAGGGAAGGCCGGTTGAGAGGGCAAACAGGCCCGTGGCAACGTAGGCCGCGCCCCGGGGGAACACCATCCGCGCCTGGCCGAAGAGCGTCAGGGTGGTCATGGAGAGGAGCAGGGCAGCGACGACGCGTGGGGCGACAACGTTCTCCCCGAAGAGCAGGAAGCTGAAGGCGTACCAGCCGTAAACTAGGGGTGGTTTGTTGTCGAACAGGTCACGGTAGGGAATCTTCCCGTCCAGCAGCCCCTGGGCGATGGTGGCATAGACGCCTTCGTCCCGCTCGAAGGGGGTGCTCAGGAACGGCAGGTACAGGAGGAGGGGCAACAAACAAAGGAACAGCAGGAGAGCCCCCTGTAGCCAGAAGCGGCGACTAAGAATGGCTGCCCCGCTGATAGGCCCTCTAATCCCAAGATCCATGCACTTAACCCGTGAGTTGCGCTCTCATGCCATCGGGTTGCGCCGCCACCAGCATTGTACCACGATTATCGACCTCTCCCAGGCAGCGTGGCAGTCGCAAATGGACAGGGTGTGATAGCAATCAACCGTTCCATCAGGGTGCCGTGGCCTTGATCGCCTGGCGTAGGGTGGCGGTGGGTAGGAGCTCCATCCCCGTCTTGGGCTGCTGACGGCGCAGGGCGGCCTGGGGCAGCAGACAGCGCCGGAAGCCCAGACGCTCCGCCTCGGCCAGGCGGCGGTCAAGCTGGGCCACGGTTCGCAACTCTCCGGAGAGGCCGATCTCCCCCAGGGCGACGAGATCCGCCGGCAGGGGCCGGTCGCGGTGGGAGGAGATGATGGCCAGGGCAAGGCCCAGGTCGGCGGCAGGCTCATGCACGTGCAGGCCGCCGACGACGGAGGCGATAATGTCCTGGCCGGCCAGGGGCAGACCCAGCCGGCGGCTCAGCACGGCGGTCACCAGGAGCAGGCGACTGAGGTCCAGGCCGTTGGCCGTGCGGCGGGGCGCCGGCGTGGCCGTGGGGTTGGTCAGGGCCTGCACCTCTACCAGGAGGGGCCGGCTTCCCTCCAGGGTAGGGACGACTATAGAACCCACGGCGCCGCTGGCCCGCTCGGCGATGAAGGCCTCAGAGGGGTTGTCGACGCCACGCAGCCCTTCCCCCGTCATCTCGAAGACGCCCACCTCGTCCACAGAGCCGAAACGGTTCTTGACTCCGCGCAGCAGGCGGTAGTTGCTGAAGCGTTCGCCCTCCAGGTAGAGGACCACATCCACGATGTGCTCCAGGAGCCTGGGGCCAGCGATATCCCCTTCCTTGGTGACGTGGCCCACAAGGAAGACAGGCACGCCGGAGCCCTTGGCCCAGCGCATGAGCTCCATGGTGCACTGGCGGAGCTGGGCGACGCTGCCCGGGGCCTGGGGCGCTGCTTCACTGTAGACAGTCTGAATGGAGTCCGCGATGAGGAGAGAAGGGGAGAGGGCCTCTGCCTCCCTAAGGGCAACGTCCAGGTTGGTCTCGGCCAGGACGAAGAGACTATGTCCCAGAAGGCCTAGGCGGGTGGCCCGCATCTTGAGCTGGCTGGGTGACTCCTCGCCGGAGAGATAAAGGACCGAGCGGCCCTCGGCGCTGGCCCTGGCGGCAACCTGAAGGAGAAGGGTGGACTTGCCGATGCCGGGATCGCCGCCAAGGAGGACGAGAGAGCCGGGAACGATGCCGCCGCCCAGGACGCGGTCGAACTCGGGCAGATCCAGCGCCAGGCGCGGCTCCTCGTCGGCCGGCAGGCGGGAGATCTCCACTGGCGGCGCGGTCTGACGAGGGCCCTGGATGGCGACGGTGGCTGCCCTCTCGACGAAGGTATTCCAGGCCTGGCACTCCGGGCAGCGGCCCAGCCACTTGGAGCTCTCGTAGCCGCACTCCTGGCAGGCGAAGACGGTTCGGGGCGGTTTAGCAGTGGTCACAGGCTATTGAGGGCATTATGACAGACCGGCCGCAGTGCGCCAACGTCGCAGCGGCGCTAGCCGTGCAACGGCCCTTAGCCCGTCGGGCGACTTGTTAGCTTAGGCCGCCCGCGCTTTGGCCCGTATACCTTCGCAATCTCATCGCAGATCGCTTCACCCGTGGCCCAGACGTACCTGACCTGGCGTTCGACCCAGTCACGGCTAATGGTTTCAGGGGCTCTGCTTCCAGTCTTAACGTCGCCCTTGTGCGCAATTTGGTTCCGGCGGTCCGAGAACTGGTCCAGCTGTTCCCTTAGCTGAGTGGCATTCATACTGTCCTCGGCGTTCTTCGCGGCCGAGGCCCAGGGGGGCTGAATGCCAAGGACGGCCTTCAAATTGTCCTCAATGATGGCTGTTCGTTGAAATGTCGTGAGGGAAAGCTTTTCCGCCACGAACTCAGCCATGGCCCTGTGTGGGTTCGGATGGGCCAGTATCTTGAGAGCCTGCCCGCCATCCTTCTCCAGCCAACCGGCCACACGTTCCCCAAGCTTCCCCCTCTTCGAGGCCTCCGGAATGGCTTCTACGATAGAGTCGACGACAAGAGCATCCAGGGCCCCGAGGCACAGGACAACCGCCGCCCGTAAGACATCCGAGTTCTCCTGTAGCGGCCTCCCCCTGGCACTCAGGCGTCTGTTCAACTGGATGAGTCGGTTTACGCGGTCTCGCGTGCGGCGAAAGTTCCTTCGCGCGTTCATTATCGCGCTTAGTATAACCCAAACAAACGAGCCGCCCCATATCGAGGCGGCTCCCTTGGTCTTGCCGCGGGTTATTCGTTACGCCAGTGCCGGCGTCGAGAGGTTAATGAGGACGATCTCGCCGTTCTGGACGTCGATGCGAACGGCATCGCCGGGCTGGAAGCGTTGCTCCAGGAGCGCCTCCGACAGGCGGTCCTCGATCTCGCTCTGGATGACGCGGCGGAGGGGCCGCGCCCCAAAGATGGGGTCGTAGCCCTTCTCACCGATCCAATCCATGGCGGCGGCAGTCATCTCCAGCTTCAGGTCCAGCTTCAGGCCCTTAATGGCCAGGGCTAACTGCTTCCCCACCTCCGCCACCTGCTTCTCCACGATCTCGCGGATGTGCTCCTTGGACAGGGCATGGAAGACGACGGTGGCGTCCAGGCGGTTGAGGAACTCTGGCCGGAACACATTCTTCATGGCCGTGAGCACCTTCCCCTTCATCTTGTCGTGCTGCTCTTTGACAGTCTTGGACTCCTCGGTCTTGGTGGCGAAGCCCAGCGAGGTCTCCTTGCGGATGAGGTCTGAGCCCACGTTGGAGGTCATGATGAGGATGGTGTTGCGGAAGTCCACCCGACGGCCCTTGGCATCGGTCAGGTGGCCGTCGTCGAAGACCTGAAGGAGCATGTTGAAGACGTCCGGGTGGGCCTTCTCGATCTCGTCCAGGAGTATGAGGCAGTAAGACTTACGGCGGACGGTGTCCGTGAGTTGGCCGGCATCCTCGTAGCCCACGTAGCCGGGGGGCGCGCCGATGAGGCGGGAGACGTTGTGCTTCTCCATGAACTCCGACATGTCCAGCTTGATCATGGCCTCCTCGCTCCCGAACATGAAATCGGCGAGGACGCGAGCCAGGTAGGTCTTGCCGACGCCGGTGGGGCCCAGGAACATGAAGACGCCTATAGGCCGGCGCGGGTCCTTGAGCCCGGCACGGGCGCGACGGACCGCCTTAGCGATGCTGTGGATAGCCTCATCCTGGCCGACCACCTTCTCATGCAGGGCATCCTCCATGTGTAGGAGGCGTTGGGACTCCTCGGAGACGATGCGGGTGACAGGGATCCCCGTCCACATGGCGACGACTTCACAGATATCTTCGGCGGTGACGACAGGTTTCTCCTCGGCGCGCTCCGCCTGCCAGCCTCTCTGAAGGCCCTGCAACCTGTCCTGGAGCTTGACCTCGCGGTCGCGCAGCTCGGCAGCATACTCGTACTGCTGGGCGGCGATGGCGGCATCCTTCTCGTGGCGCAGGCCTTCCAGCCCCTTGCTCGCCTCCTGCAAGGACGACGGGGCGTAGGAGCGCTTGATGCGTACGCGGGAAGCGGCCTCATCCACCAGATCGATGGCCTTATCCGGTAGGAAGCGGTCGGGCACATAACGGGAGGCCAGCTCGGCGGCTGTTTCTAGAGCCTCATCGCTGATGATGAGGCCGTGGTGCTCCTCATAGCGGCTCTTGATCCCCTTGAGGATGGCGATAGTCTCCTCGGCGGTGGGCTCGCTAACGACGATGGGCTGGAGGCGGCGCTCCAGGGCGGCGTCCTTCTCGATGTGCTTGCGGTAGTCGTCCAGAGTGGTGGCGCCCACGCACTGGAGCTCGCCCCGGGCTAGGGAGGGCTTAAGGATATTAGCGGCGTCCACAGCGCCTTCTGCTGCGCCGGCGCCCACCAGCATGTGCATCTCGTCGATGAAGAGGATGCAGTTGCCGGCGTTCTTCAGCTCCTCGATGACCTTCTTGAGGCGCTCTTCGAACTCACCGCGGTATTTGGTGCCGGCCACCAGGGCGCCGATATCCAGGGTGACCAGCCGACGACCCGTGAGCATCTCGGGCACCTCGCCTTTAACGATGCGCTGGGCCAGGGCCTCCACGATGGCTGTCTTACCAACGCCTGGCTCGCCTATGAGGACCGGGTTGTTCTTGGTCCGGCGGGAGAGGATCTGGATGACGCGCTCGATCTCCTTCTCGCGCCCAATGACGGGGTCCAGCTTGCCGGCCCGCGCGGCGGTAGTAAGGTCCATCCCTAGCTGATCCACGGTGGGGGTGCGGGTAGCAGCGCGAGCGCCCAGAGCAGCGCCTTGGGGCATGCTCTGGGAAAGGATACGGGTAACCTCGGCCCGGACCTTGTCCAGGCTAACGCCCAGGCTCTCCAGGACGCCGGCGGCGATCCCCTCCCCTTCCCGGACGAGGCCCAGGAGGATGTGCTCAGTGCCGATGTAGTGGTGGCCAAGGCGACGGGCTTCGTCCACGGCCAGTTCGATGACCTTCTTGGCCCGGGGAGTAAGGCCGATTTCGCCCACGACGCCGCGATCGCCGCGGCCAATGATGAACTCGACGGTGGAACGTACCTTGTTCAGCTCCACACCCAGGTTGGCCAAGACCTTGGCGGCCACCCCTTCCCCCTCACGAACCAGGCCGAGGAGCAGGTGCTCTGTGCCGATGTAGTTATGGTTGAACCGTAGGGCCTCTTCCTGGGCGAGGGTTAAGACCCGGCGAGCCCGCTCGGTGAACTTGTCGAATCTGTCCGCCATTTCTCAGCTCCCATCCCCTTGCTTACATTTAACTCAAATCGCCCCCATAGGCGCAGACTCGGCGTCTATCGCATTGTCCCCATTATTGAACGTTTCCCAGGTCTCATCCGTTACGCCCGGCGTCCCGGCCTCGGCCGGCGCCTCCCCTTGCGCAGCAGCCTCAGCCTCAGGCTCGGCCTCCGCTGTCTCGGGAGCGGGCGCCTCCCCTTGCGCAGCAGCCTCAGCCTCAGACTCGACCTCCGCTGTCTCGGGAGCCGGCGCCTCCCCTCGCGCATCAGCCTCAGACTCGACCTCCGCTGTCTCGGGAGCCGGCGCCTCCCCTCGCGCATCAGCCTCAGGCTCGGCCTCCGCTATTTCGGGAG
>Ga0299915_10002674_pt1 | contig 12984 bp, 15 predicted proteins | sample RVTome_13_FD_200263 | JGI IMG/M metagenome (GOLD analysis project Ga0299915, IMG submission 200263) | Soil microbial communities from uranium-contaminated site in the Upper Colorado River Basin, Wyoming, United States - RVT92D227 (version 2) ...
GACCAGCGGCCAGACCTCGTTAACGCCGGTCGCGGTGGGGACTGTGTAGGTCGGGGGTTGGACTTTCGACAGGCCAATATTCAGGGCGGCCGTCAGCTTGTCCAGCAGCGGCCCGATGGGGACGAACTCGACCCGCTTCCCCAGCGAGGTGATGTATTCGTTCATCTGTCTAGCTCCCTATTGCGTCCAATCTGGCGCGGGCAGGCCGAGGGAGCTTCGCACCCCTCCCGCGCCAGGTTGAACCATATCATGTAGGTAGAGACGCGGGACCCCGCGTCTCCGGGGACCCCGCGTCTCCGGGGTCCCCGCGTCTCCGGGGTCCCCGCGCCTCATGCCGCCTATCCAAGCACTCGCAATACGACGCCGTTCACGGCGCTGATTTCGCCCACGGCCCAGGCGCTGTTCGTGCCGCAGCAGTACATCGCGTTCAAGCCCGCGTTGGCCGGCGTGTCCAGCCGCTCCCAGTTGAACCCGCCGTCCTTCGAGCGATGAACGTGACCGACGCCAGTAGCGTTGTGAACCATGTACAACGCCACATCGTTGGCATGAACGATGTCTTTGACTGTGTCAGCGGCCACGCCGTTGCCTCGGAACACGCACTCGGTCCAGGTCGCGCCGCCGTCCCACGTCTGCCACATCTCGCCGTCGTCCGTCCCGACGATGAAGCGGTAGCGGTTAAAGATATCGCACGAGACAATGTCGCTGCCTCCGCTCGGGTCGGCCACCAGCGCCCAGTTGACGCCGCTGTCCACCGTCAGGATGATGATGCCCGCCGCGCCCACGCACAGCCCCACGTCGTGGTCGGCGAACTTGATGGCGAACAGGTTGTTGGCGCCCACCAGCGCCGCCACGACAATCTCTGTCCAGCTTCCGGCCTCGCCGCCGTTGTCGCTCTTGTAAATCTTTCCGCCGCCCGCGCCGCCGTCCGTGCAGAAAAAGATGTGGCTGCGATCGAGCGCAAACAGGCTCGCGCCCGTCAAGGCCGCCTCGGTCACCGTTGCGCCGATGGGGACTTCCGCCGCCTGCCAGGTTGCGCCGTCGTCGTCCGAATAGTTGCACGCCGCCGGCGTCGCCGCCAGAGTCCCGCGCACGACCAGCGTCCGCTTGACGCCGTAATCCACGTCAAACCGGACGCCCGACATGATGGCGAGGGCGGCCGCGAATGGGTCAACTGTCGCCGCCCAGGTGATGCCGCTGTCGGCTGTCCTGAGCATGTCGGCCGTCGCCCCGCCGATTGGATCGCACGCGATAAAACCGTCGGTGCAGCCCGCCCGGTACGAGCCGCACGCGCCCGCGTTGCGCAGCAGCGGGTCGAAGAATATGTCGTTGAACGCCGCCGCGAACGCCGCCGTCTGCCGCGTGACCACCACCGGCCTGAACCGGATCTTGGGCGGCGGCGCCGAGATGGCCAGGCTGCGCGTGGTCGCGTCGTCACCCTCGCGCATGACCACGTTCTCGTCGTCGTCGCTCGTGATGCGCGCCTGCAGCATCGCCAGGCCCTTGGGGTAGTTCGTGAAAATCCCGCGCTTGTCGCACTTGGCGAACTGCATGAAATACACGTTGAGGAGCTGGCCTTCCCAGTCGTCCAGCACGTCCTTTTCCAGGTTCACCAGCGCCTTGACCGTCGTCGTCACGTTGCCCGGCGCAGCGTAGCTTTGCCCCAGCGCCACGAACTCGCCCTCGCCCTCGCCGTGGCACATGATCGGCGTCGAGTCTCCCTTCGGCGCCGTGATGGCCTCCACGTCCACGCAGCCCACGTAGATCGGCTCATGTCCGGGCGTGTACTGGATCCACATCCCGCCGTTGCTGGCTTTTAACATAGTCGTTACCTCCCTTTACTGATGTGATGCCCGGACCGTTTGGCCGCCTCGTTGGTGGCCGCCTGAACCTTCTGTTTGAATTCCGGGCGAAATTCTTTATCCGCCATTTTCGACCACCGCCGCGCCTTGATGCCCGGCAGCTCCAGGTCCTTGCTGATGAATACCACTTTGCCTTGCCCCGTCCCGCTCTGGTAATCGTTCGGCGCCGTCTTGCTCTGCCAGTCCGGCGACATCAATGCCCGCCGGACGCGCGTGCCCTTGTTGAGCCAGTTCCATTTCTTGATGCCCTGCTCCGGCCCCTCCAGCTCCACCTTGAGCCATAGCCAGGAAACGTAACTGACGTGGACCTTGAACGCCGGCTTGTCTCCCTCCCACGTCTCGACAGTTTTGTCGTACCGCCGGACTGCCTTCGCGCCCACGTCGCGGAACGACTGCTCCCATTTTTGACGGAACACGTAGGGCTCGAACTTTTTAGGCCGGATTGCCCGCATCGTAATCATGGTCCGTCACCAGTTGCAGCGCGCACTGCCCGCCCGCTATGGCGAACGGGAGCAATATGATTTCGCCCCACCGCAGCAGCGTCAGCGGCGTCAGCGCCAGACCGACCCATACGCCCAGGCACAGCGGGCAGCCGAACAGCATTCCCAGCAGCTCGCTCCTGTCGGCCAGCTTTGCCCGCAGCCGGGCCAGGGTAAACGCCGGCCCGGCCTCAAGCGTCAGCAGCCGCGCCAGCCGGTAGGCTGCCAGGATGGCCAGCGCGATTCGGATCGTGAAGCGTATATTCCTTGTCATTTCTCATCAGTCCCGCCGCGTCGCGCGTGTCAACGCGCATCACGGGCGTCGTCACATAAGCCTTGCCCGACTTGCTTCCCTGGACCGTCTTGCCGTACTCGCCGGCATAGTCCAGCAGGATGTATCCGTTCGAGCGCGATGGCGCTTTTGCTTCGCCGCATTTACACATTCTTACCTGTCGTGTATCGGACATCCAGCTTCAGGCACAAACCCATAGGGGAATGTCCAGTCACACCCATACCCGGCATGACAAACAAAATGCTTGTGCCGCCAATACCACAGCGGGGCAAGTAGGCGCGCTTTTATCGTGTTCCACCACAACACAACATTCATGCCGCGTCCCGCTTCCACGTGTTGATGATGATTTGCTCGGTCGCAAACTCGGTCGTGGTGTGCTCCGCCCAGCCGACTGCCGGGAAATTCGCGCCCGTCATGCCGCACACGTCCAGCACGCCCTGGTACAATAGCTTGAGCTGGTCGTTCGCCCACCGGAAATAGTCTCGCCTCACTTCCGGCGTGAACCCCGGTTGATCGCACGGGCAGCCGTACAGCGCGCTCGCCTCGACGATGTTGAGTTTCTTGAGGTATTCCAGCGCCCAGTCCGACATCGTGCAGTCGCATTGGCCGTTCGCCGCCAGCGCCGCGTTAATGTTGCCGGCCACCACCGTCAGCCGGCTCTCCATGATATAGATCTCGTTCCGGTCCAGAATCGAGATGCGGTACTGGTTGCCGTTGCTCCAGGTGACGCCCGTCGCCGTGATGGTCGTCTCTGTGACTGCCGTCACCGGTCCGCTCAGCCCCGTCGTCAGGTTGTACAGCACCATCCCGACATTGGTTCTGATGCCCGCCGTCGCAAAGCCCGGGTCGCGCAGCGTGTCGGTCAGGAAAGCGTTGCCCGCCCCGCCGCTGTTGTCCAGCCCGTACAGCGGCGGGTTGCACCAGAACGCCGCGTACTCCCAACCTGAGGCATATTTAGTCAGGCAGGTCATAGAGCGTCACCCGCTACAATTTCGGCTTGCGCTTCCGAAACGCCGCCAGCTTTTCATCATCCATGCCCAGCTTCGTCAACTCGGCATCGTCGGCCCGCTGCGCCTGGCGCGGATTCGTGTATCCTGCCGCGACCAGTTTTTCCGCCACGCCATAGGGAACGCCAAGCGCCCTTGCTAGTTTCATCGCTGCTGGATTCATGTTTGCCTCTTGTTCCTCCTAGACGGGCGGGGCTGCCGCGTCTCCGTTCGTGCAATGATTGTTGACCCACTGCCCGCTCGTCGCATCGCTGCATGCCGTGTCATACTGCGCAATCGAGCATCCCAGCCAGTTTCCGCTCACGATGTTGTTCGCGCCGCCGGTCAGGTTGATGTAGTTATTTGCTCCGGCGGGAGCGTCATTGATGACGTTCTCGTGGATGATGTTTCTGTCGCCTGCCAGCATCGTGATCGCCAGTGCATTGTTCTGGAACTTGTTGTGCTGGATGTCGCAAAAGTTCGAATCAGGCAGGTTGATCGCCGAGGCGTTGCGAATAAACACACAGTCGCGGACGGTCAGCGTCTCGATGTCGCCGAGCACGCTCGGATTGTGGATCGCCTGCGTTGTCATCCCGTCAAAAAAGCAGTCCAGGATGTTGCAGTTCCAGGCATAATCCAGTTGGATGCCGTAGGCCAGCCTGTAGAACGAGCAATGGCGAACGGTGAGGCTCTCGCCGTACAGGGCAGGGGTGTTCCACTGCGCCAGTATCGCCGTCGTCCCAAGCAGCACCGTGTTCCAGAAGTTGAATCCCTCGATGGTCACGTCCATCGCGCGCACCGTGATGCACGCCGAATTGGCCGCCGCCGGGAACCAGTTGACGCCCATGCTGCTCGGCGACACGCCGACGAGCCGAACGCCCGGAACCGTGATGACAACCGACTCGTTGATTGGCAATGCGCGCCCCAAGGTCAGGTTGCCGTAAACCCAGAGCGCGTTGTGCATGACCACGATGGTATCGTTCATGTACGCGCGGCATTGGGTCAGCGCCTCCGCGATAGTCCTCAGCGGAGATTCGGGATTCGTCCCGTCGCGCTGGTCGTTGGCGTCCACGTGGTTCGGGTCAACGTAGAGGACTTTGCCGTTACAGTCCAGGCGCAAGCCCCGGTCGCTATCCGTTCCCGGAACGCCCATCTGGCCGGGGTAGAATGGGTATAGCCGTGTAAGCGGGGGCGCCCACAGCACGCTATTTGCATTTGGCATAGTTACCTCGTCGGCGGGGCGGGATTGCGCCCGCCCCGTCTCTTCTCTTTCAGGTTACGCCGGCATGACCGCCGTGATCGCTTGATAGTTCAGTCCCCAGTCGTTCACGCCCGCGCCTGCGCCGTCCGTGTATGGGTTGTTCGCCATCCCGGTATCGCCAAAGTTGGCGCGGTTTCCATCCACGTTCACTTCGGTGGCGGCAGCCGATAGAGTGATGGCCTTTCCCGCCGTGTTGCTTGGCAAGAAGAACTTGTTATCGTGGATAGCTCCCGCGTCCATGTTGTTCGCCACGTTGATGCCGATGCCCGGCACGCGGCGAAAGACATTGTTGCGGATGACGCCGCGCGTCATGTTGTGCTCGATGCGAATCCCGTCGCGGGTCACGTTCTTGCCGAAGCGGTTGTGCTCGATCAGCCAGTGGGCGCAGTCGGTCGTGAGAACAGCGCGGATGCCGTCCTGCCCGGCCCCCACCCAGCCAAACTCGCAGTGATGGATGTGCGCCCGCCAGACATAGCCCGCCGTTGTCGCAGCACATTCAATGCAGCCATGCGTCGCGCCACCTCGAACGTCGAAGCCGGCCACCTCGACCGCGTTGGCCGAGATGACGATGCCGGCCGTGTCAACAGCCGGCGCAATCCAGGCCAGGGGCGATGCGCCGTTGGCGTTGCAGCCGATAAAGTGCATCGTCTCGACGTTCAGGTTGATGGGTCGCGTCTCGCCCGTTGCGCCGGCGGACGGGTAGCGCAACACGATCACGTAATCGTGGTTGAACGCCACGCACATCGAGATCGCCTTGGTGATCGTCAGGAACGCATTGTCAGGCGTGTAACCGCTGTTGAAATCGCTCCCGTTGTAGCCGTCCACGTAGTAAAAGTTCCCCGCGCCGAAGCCTGCCACGGGCTCGGGATGCAATCCCAATTCGGACTCGCTGCCCGGAACGCCGATCTGTCCGGGGAACCAGGGAAGTGCTCGCATTGTCATAGAAACCTCCTAGCCAGTGTAAGCCGCCGGGTCGAACATCGGCGGCGCGTCCTCCGGAACTTTGGGCGGGCCTGATTCGATTTCGTTCACCTTCTGACGCAGCACGACCAGGATCGCTTTCGGCGGGTCAATGCCGGGATAGTGACGCAGCGCCGCGATCTCGTCGTCCAGCCGCCACACCCTGCCCGACTTGCCGATGTAGAGCGTGTAGCCGTCCTTCTGGGCCTGCTCCCTCTCGGTATCCTTTACCTCGACCAATCCCAGCAGCGCTGCGTGTCTGGGCGATCCGAATTCGATATAGTCAGTCTGGCGGTTGGCCGGGCGCGGCTCGCGCAGCAGCCCGGCATTCCGCAAGAGTTTCTTCAGTCCGTCAAGTTCCGATTGTAGCTCAGTGTTTGTAGGCATTTTGCCTTTGCTCCCTCTAACTGGCGCAGCCTTTACGGGGCCGTGCCAGTGCTGTAGTATGCGCCTCGGATATCAAACAGATTGCCGATGCCGGCCCCGCCGATGTAGGTGCCCCACACATCAACAACTTTGAGCACTATATTCCCGCTGGCAAAGTCGCCCCAGATCGGGTCAACCGCAGCGCCCGCACCGAGCAAGCTCGTCACGCTCTCGATGTCGCTCTTGCGCCGCAGGATGAGCGGACCCGGCACGCCTTGACGACGCGCCAGAACGAACGGGACGATGCCCGCCGCGTTATAGTCCAGGAATCCGTACCAGGGCAGGTTCGGCGCAGCGCCCGCGATGTATGGGTCTTCGATGGGCGTAAAGGACACGATGTTCTTGGCGTTGGTCGCCAGCTCCGCCACCTGCGTGCTTTCCAGGATTTGCAGCGCCGTGTCCTTGAGGCCGCTGTGATGGACGATGTAAGCCAGGCTCGCGTTGATTGCCTCACCGCGCGCGTCCGTGCGCTGGTTGAACGCCATGCGGCATTCGCTCACGCGCGCCGTCGTCAGCCTCCCGTTCTGCGCGTACAGTGCGCCCGCCACGACCAGCGCGGCGATGGAAACCGCGTTGGTGTACATCCGAGAAACAAATTTCTCCAGCGTCCGGCGGGCCGCTTCGCCCATCTTGGACGCCAGATCCTCGAAATATCCGAGGTCGTCGTTGACCAATGCCTCGTGGGAGAATTCGTACTGCTTCTCCCAGCGGTACACCTGGTACTGGCGCTTGGTCGCGTCGTCAACCGAGCCGGGCCGCGCCTGGGCTTTCTCGCCCACGTATTCCAGGTCGTCCACACCCGCGCGGTTCTGATAGCGCGTGACGGGCAGATAGTTCGGCAATGTGTCGGGCTTGACCAGCGGCTCGAAGTTAAACACCTTGCGCTGGTAGCCTGGTAATGCCTTGCGCTGGACGAATTCCTGGATGGCATAGGTAAAGTCGGCGCTGGTCATCACTTCCATGAACCGCTCGCTCGCGCCGTCGGCCATCACGCCGTTGAGGTTGTCATCCAGGAACTTGAACTTGCTGTCCACTTCGGCCAGCCGTTCCTGTGGCACGGTTTCATTGCGCGCAAGGTAGGCCCGCGTCAACCCGTCCTTGCGGATGTCTTTCATCATCGCAACTAGTCTGCGCATTACAGCACCTCCTGCGCGGTTTGGCAGAGCATGATGCAGTACTCCTGCTCATAGATCGTTTCCGGCAGCGCCAGGTCGAAAGTAGAAGTCGCGCGTCCGCCGCCGGCCAGGCCGTCTGCGATCTCGTCCTGGCAATACCACAAAACGCCCGCCATCGGGTTCTTCGTTCCGGCGTGGTTGAGCGCGGAAAAGCTGAGCGTGACGCCCGCGCTCAGGTCGGCGCTGTCGTCCACGTACACGGGCTGGCCCAGGACGGGCGTGGACTCAAAGGTCGCCGGGGCTTCGCCTGCGTAGGTCTTGATGTTGCTCACCCACTGGCGCACAATAGTCCCCTCTGCGATATTGATTTCAACGCGGTCGGTGGCCACGCCGCCACCGGCTCCGGCGTAGCTAACCACAACGCCGACCTTGTTGAGCGGACGCCCGTCTGCCGCCGTCACGCCGCCAATGGCGACGACGGGATGCAACCCTGGAGCCAGTTGGTCTTTGGCCCCGCTCTCGCTTCGAGTGTCAACCGGCCAGCAATCCTGCTCCTGAACGTCTACCGCCAAGAACGGCTCGCTGGACTGTTGCCAATTCGTACCCTCCTGAAAAGTAGTTGGCATCGTCATTTTGTTACCTCCTTATCTAAACCTCTCGTGCACCATACTTGCGCATGATGCGGTTGAACCCTTGTTTCCCTTGCTCCTCGAGCTCCTCGGATGTCATCGGCTTGGGTTGCGCCGCCGTTCCCTGTGCGAATGGCTGCCCGCTGCCGGTCAATTGCTTGTAGTAGGCAATCTCAGCATCGAGCGCCGCGCCGAGTTCGGCCAGGTCGTGATACCGAACTGCCGCCACGTGCGCCTTGATGGCCGGGTGCAGCGCCGGCCGCTTGCCCAGTTCGGCGGTGACGTCGGCCTCGCTCAGCCAGGCCTCTTGTGCAGCCGGCGCGGCTGGCGCCGCCGCCTCTGCCGACGCCGTCGTATCCGCCGGCGTCGCGGCCGCCGTGGCTGCCGTCAACTGTAAACCGTTTACGGCCTGTGCAGGCCGCCCAGAGGCAGTCCCCGCTGCCGCCTGCTCTGCCTCGGAGATGGTGACGGGTTGCGCTGTATCAGTCGCGCTTGCCTCGGCAACTGGCTCTTGTTCTACCGGGATAACTATGCCTTCTGTACTAGTCGATTCGTTTGTGGCCGTTGGCTCGTTCTCCACCAGCGCCACCGCGTGGCCGCCCGCGCCGGCACGGGTCACCCAGTCCACCGACTGCACTGACGTGATGCTCTCGACCAGCTTGCCCTTGCGCCCGTCCCTCTCGAAATCCTTCGCCGTGCCCTTGGCCAGAATCGAGCAGTGCAGCTCGCTCAGAACGCCCAGCCTGGCGCGGTTGCGCACGTCGGCCGCAAACTCGGGGTTGTGCACTCCCACCCGCGCGATGGGCGCGCCCTTCTCGGATACGCCGACAATGTCCAGGATCGTGCTGACCTCAGTCAACACGCTTTTCTGATCCGGCCGGTGGTCGGTCGCGTACATCTTCGCGCCCTTGAACACGCCCTTGTCGCGCTCCAGCACCTCGGCCGGGTAATAATGGTTGTCCCGCGCATTGCCCCAACCAGGCTGAATGACTTCAACGTCCACGACGGCGGGCGGCCCATCTGCCACCTCCACCAGCTGCACCGCCTGCCCGCTCTCTGATTCGGCCAAGTCATCTTGCGCTGGCTGAGTCTCTGTGGCAGTCTCCTCTGTCGCTCCCGGCATCTCTGGACTCGGCACATCCGCCATCGCCGCCTCAATCATCGCCACGTACTCGGCCGCCAGCGCCTTGAGCGCCGCCACCTTGTCCTCGATGTCGGGCGAGGACATGACGTTGTTGGCGAGCATCTGGAACTGGTAGGTCAATTCGTAAACTTCGTCCGCCGCCTCGCGCGCCTGCTTGCGCGCGATCAAGTCGGTGAACGTCGTCGGCCCCACCGATACAACAGCCACGGAATCCGGTCCGCCGTAATCCTCCTCTGCCTCGACGTCGGTTGCATCCGCCGCCGCCTCTCCAAAGTCCATCCCCTCGGACTTGTACAGCGCCTTGAGCTTGCGCAGAGCCCCCGCCTTGTCCGGGCCGGCGTATTTCTGCCCGCGATGCCCGCCCGGCGAGGTCAGCGCGGCCTTGGCCGCGCCCATCAGCCGCCGGTCCGCCTTGCCGTGATTCTTGACTTGCAAGTGCCAGGTGGACGGAGACTCCGGGTCTTCCGCCACCAGGAAATCGGAAGCCGGGAACTTTTTTCCGCCCACCGTTTTCACCTTCTGTTCCTGCAGCGTCTTCCACGCCTCGACCAGCGCATCCACCGCAATTTGCTCGCCGTCCACTTCGATTGTTAGATTTGAAGGCATACTGTCCTCCGCCTTTTCAATTGAATCTGGCTCATGTTTTCCAATGTGCGCCAACTCGATTTGGCGATTCCGCCTCTCCTCGCGCGCCTCGCATGTCTCGCGCACGTTGGCGTACAGCGCCTTGAGATGCTTTTGCGCCAGCCGCCTCGATGGGTGACACTTCAGTGATTCTCCCTCTGGCTCGCCATTCGCGCCCTGTTTGTAGACGCAAAACTTTCCGTCGCCGTTCGGTTGTATCATGTAAGGCATTTAGTTACCATCCAAACTCAGCTTGAATTGCTGCCCACCATAGATTTGCAGCACTCAATAACTTTGCATCTGTTCTCAGATGGTAATTATCTTCTGGCGCAGTTGTGATTCCGTGCAGGTCTGGCCCAGTCAAAACATTTGGATTGTCTGCCCAGGCATCCCCGATGGCATCATTCACATTTGATTCATCAACGGCTGTGCAGTCCTGTAACTTGCATGGCATAAGGAGAATGCCCAAATCAGAATAAAATGAGTTGGCAACAGTGTCCAGATAGGCGTTGTACTGAGCGCGTGCCATCGCAAGGTCAGATTCACCCTGCCACATCAGAATAGCCTTGCAACCCGTAACGGATAACCTGTATGCCACGCTCCCATATAGTGTTGAGCGGTCAAAATGATTAGCGCCTGGTTGCCACTGTGTGATAGAGCTTCCCCCTTTGGGGCATGGGACAAATGCAACTGGATAGCCAGTCGCGGCCATGATACTCGTTGCTAACAGCGGCCAAACACTCCCGGCGGCGATTGTGTCATCGCTCACAGCATCAACTTGCAATGTGTTTCTGTCTACCGGGTCAACTAGACCGCGCCAGTCATAATCATTTCCGAAGCAAGTGGCAGATGGCGGCCCAGCGTAAACCTGATTGTTTATGCCGTAACCCATCGCATTTGACTGGCCTATAATCCCAAAAACATCGCCTATCCCGACATTCTCAATGGTCGCTGTTACCGCCGGGACATCTACGAGCCGCACATCCAAGTCGCCCTGTCCCGCTCCCTGACCCGTCAGCGTTCCAGAAAATAATGCGCCCGATATGACACCTGATGCAAGAGTGACCCATGCACCGCCATTGAACCGCGCCTCAACATCATGCGCCCCCGACTGATTGAATGTGCCAGAGACAGCGATGCTGCCTGTCCCATTCGTCCGCTGATACGTTTGATAGGTCTGCGGAGCAAATAGATTTATGTGGCCTGCCAGAGGCGCGCTATACATCTACCCGCACCGTGTAGGGCCATGCAACGAATGTTTGCCCCGATGCAAACCCACTGCACATGGCCCCCGTCTCAGTTTGATTGAACGCAGCCACCGCAAAATTAGCTGCATATACGTTGTTAACCCACGTCTTGATAGATTGCGTAACGCACTTGACTACGATTCGGTAAGCAGTTCCAACATTGAAAACCTGTGCCACACTGGCCCGCTCAGTTTCTATTGAGGCGTTCCGCTCGATTATTTTAATCGTGCCGGCCGCCTGATCACAGCGGATGATCCACCTATTGTTGGCATCGGTCATCCGCACCGACAATTCAAACGTCTCGGCTGCCGCTGGTGTCCAAGTGAACTCTGTCAAGCCATCCGCCACTCCCGCCATTGTGTTGCCAGAATTCGGGAGCGCAATGTACGCCTGTGCGAGTTGATAGTCTGACCAATGCAAATCTCGAATTCTGAGATTGTCTGCGTTTCCCGCCGTGTCATAAGGCTCAAAGCACAGATAGTTGCTCACAGAGTTAATCGCATTGTCTACCCAGTGCAGGTTAAATATCTTTGGCAATGCTGTCTCTTGAAATACGAAAAATCCTGCCGAGCGCATTACCACGCACCAGCGATACCATGTCACAGCGGCAAAGTTGGGAATGGCATTGGTGACACTCGTGGCAAGCAGTCTGACGTAACAAAATGCCAGCGTGAAAAGTATTCCCCATACTGTAGCTGCTCCTGGCGCGACATTGTTAGATACTCCGACAAGAGTGTTGCCCGCTACTCCAGCGACTGATGTTGACCATGCAAATGCACGTCCGGGCACGCGGGCTTTGTCGTTGGCATCGCGGAATACCAAATCCCCGAATACGGGCGTTGCCTGCGCCGTCCACGCTAGAACACCGCTTCCGATGCTGATGCTGCCATCAACTTCATTCGTGGCGCGCATGCCTGGCCCTGGCGCGCACGGCGTTCCATTTGCCGCGCCTGCTGCCCGCGTATCAGAGAAATCATCGCGCAGGAGCCAGCGCTGTTTCTTCATTAATGGAATCTTGGTTGGCACGCTATTCCCTATCGGCTCGCCAATCCTACTTTCACCGTCAATCCTGTCGCCGTGTGTACAGGCGCTCCGCGCGTGATGCCCGCCACCCACAAACTCTTGCTGCCCGCCACCGTCTCTAGCACCTGTCCGACAGTATCCGTGATCAGAATCCTGCAACCTGTCAGATCATACATAGTCGAGCATGGGACGATGGCAATGATTTCATCGGCATTGGCATCGGTAATGGAGGGGGCAGCATTGCGTACACCCAGAGCAACATTGGTGCGGAAAAACACCAAGTCTATCTGCGCTTCTTGGTCGTCTTTGTCGTTGATGCACACACTATGCAGCAGGGCGTGATCTCCAGGCAGGCGAAAGGCATCCACAATCTCAGTCGTTTCAAACAGCACGTCTCCGACATGATAGGCGGCTGCATCTAGCGTCGGTTGTATCTGTACGATGTGGTGGCTCTCACCGACTTGTCCGATATGGTTTTCCATTCGTCCTCCGCCGCAAAACAAAAAGCGCCGCATCTCTCTGAGAGATTCGGCGCTCGAAATGAGCAGTATTCAGTTGTCGCTGCGCCAGGTCAGTCCGGCACGACCCTCTGGCTGATGTTATCGGCCCTTCTGAACTGGAAAGCCGACCCGTCCCACGTTACGATCATGCTGCGCGGATGTGGCCCGCGCAGCCCGTTGAGCACGTCAATCACGCGGTCACGCCACGATTGGCTCGACGTGGGCGCCCGTACACATTTTATACCCGAAACCGTCGCCGTGTCAACTGACTCGATTTTAGGCGCAGCCCCAATAACCGCGCCCTTTCCAGGCACGGGTTGCTTGCTCATAGCCCTATTGCCTCGCCGCAAGCTATCACCCAATAATTGCGCTCCCTTATGAATTGTGCGATGCCCATCGCAGCTCTGCTAACAACTTGCCGCACTGCAAGATCGAGTTC
>Ga0299915_10002675_pt1 | contig 12983 bp, 10 predicted proteins | sample RVTome_13_FD_200263 | JGI IMG/M metagenome (GOLD analysis project Ga0299915, IMG submission 200263) | Soil microbial communities from uranium-contaminated site in the Upper Colorado River Basin, Wyoming, United States - RVT92D227 (version 2) ...
TGGCCACCAATAAGAGAGCGGCGATCCATCCCCAACGCTTGCCGAAAGCGCCTTTGATTTCCCTCGAAGTAAAGGGCTTTCTCTGAGGAAGAACCATTTCAGCGGCTGGGACTTCCTGCTCAATCCTGCTGATTAGAGAAAGGACTTCTTCTGCGCTCTGAGGCCTCTTCTTTTCATCCTTTTCCAGACATTTCAGGATCAATTGGCTGAGATCAAGAGGCAACTGAGCATTGAGCGTTCTCGGGTCTTTAGGCGCCTCCGTCTTGTGCTTGACGGCGATGCTGAAAGGAGTATCTCCTTCAAACGGCACCCTCCCGGTCAGCATCTCATAGAGAATGACTCCAAGCGAATAGAGATCCGACCGCTGGTCGACTTCCTTGCCTTCGACCTGCTCCGGACTCATGTACTCCGGAGTCCCGATGATGACTCCCGCGCCCGTGATCCCTTTCGCCTTGAGAGAGCGGGCGATCCCGAAATCCATGATCCGCGCTTTCCCCTCCCGGTCGATCATGATGTTCTGCGGCTTCAGATCGCGATGGACGACCCCTAATTTATGGGCTTCCGCCAGCCCTTCGCAGACATACCTCGTGATGGAAACCGCCTGTCCCGGACTCATCCGCCCCATCATCCGGATCATGCTCTTCAAATCTTCTCCGGACACATATTCCATCGTGATGTAATGCGTCCCTTCTTCCTCACCCAGGTCAAACATTCGGCAGACATTTTTGTGGATGATCTTCCGGGCATACTTGAGCTCATTGGAGAAGCGCTCGACCGTCTCCTCATCCGAGGAAATTTCAGGCCTGAGGAGCTTTAAAGCTACTTTTTCTTTGATTTTTTTATCGAAGACTTTATAGACTCTACCCATCCCACCCTTGCCTAGCTCTTCGATGACCTCGTATCTTCGGGCAAAAATGATCCCCGTGGATAATTCTTTGCGGGGCATCCGCAGCGTCTCAGCCGGAGGCGGGGAGGTTTTTTCCGAGAGATAAAGCGAGGCGCCGCAATTGCCGCAATAGCGGGTCCGGGCGGGATTGTCAAAATCGCATTGCGGACATTTCATCTTCCTTTGCCCTTTTGGGTGGCGTGGCTAAAGGATAACTTTATAGAAAAAAATTGTCAATCCAACTGGAGGGAGACCTTCCTATCCATTCCGCAACGGAATCGTGAAATTAAGATGACCCGCCCGACATAGACGATGCGGCGGGATGAAGGGGACGGAATTATTATTGTATAATTACGGCCATGATCGGGATCATGTCCGACTCTCATGACAATCTGGACGCCGTCCGGAGAGCGGTCAGCCTGTTCAAGGACGCGGGCTGCCGTCTCATCCTCCATGCCGGGGACTTTGTCGCGCCTTTTGCCGCCAGAGAGCTCGAAAAGGCGGGTTGTCCGGTCAAGGGGGTCTTCGGCAACTGTGACGGCGAAAAAACGGGGCTGGCGGGCGTGATCAACGCTTTCGGCGAAATCAGGGAAGCTCCGTTTGAATTTAATTATAGCGGAATCAACATGTTAATGTTTCATTTGGAGGCACCCGTGGAAAAGCACGCTGCCGAGCGCAAGCATAACCTGATCGTCTTCGGCCATACCCACAAGGCTGAAGTCCGGAAACGCGGAAAAATGTTGATCGTCAATCCCGGAGAGGCAGGAGGTTGGCTGACGGGCAGGAGGACAGTCGCCCTATTCGACCCGGCGACGGGAAAAGTGGATATCGTCACTTTGTAAAAACCATGGCTCACCCGGTCAACAGGCGACAAAAACCGGTCTGGCAGCAGGTCCGCAAGCCTCTGCCGCCCCCCGGAAAGCCCCATTCGACGAAGAAGGGCAAGCGGGGATACGACCGCAAAGACCAGGTCTGGAAACGCGAAACATATTGAGGAACATCCTTTTTTCAGATATACTAGCCTTTTTTTGAAAACTGATTTTTGAGAATGAATATGAAGGAGAAGTTTGTATGAAAAAGGTCATCCTCATGGGTGCCGCGGGCCGCGATTTCCACAACTTCAACACGTATTTCAGAGACAATCCGAATTTCCAAGTCGTAGCCTTCACCGCGACCCAAATCCCGGACATCGAGGGCCGGAAATATCCCGGGTCGCTGGCCGGGAAGCTCTATCCGAACGGCATCCCGATATATGCTGAAGAAGAACTCGACGCTCTTATCAAAAAACATGACGTGACGAAGGTCTATTTTTCCTACAGCGATGTCTCCCACGAATATGTCATGCACAAGGCCTCCCAAGTTCAGGCCGCGGGAGCGTCGTTCGTCCTTCTTGGACCCCGGGACACCATGATCAAGAGCCATAAGCCCGTCGTTTCCGTGTGCGCCGTCCGGACCGGAAGCGGCAAAAGCCAGACGTCCCGGAAGGTCGCCTTGATCCTCAAAAACAAGGGCCGGAAGGTCGCCGCGATCCGCCACCCTATGCCCTATGGCGACCTGGTCAAACAGAAAGTCCAACGCTTCGCCGCATACGATGACCTCGCCAAACACGAATGCACCATCGAAGAGCGCGAAGAATACGAACCGTATATCAAGAACGGACTCGTCGTCTATGCCGGCGTCGATTACGAAGCCATTTTGCGCAAGGCCGAGGAAGAGGCCGACATCATCCTCTGGGACGGGGGCAACAATGACTTCCCCTTCTACGTCTCCGACCTGGAGATCGTCGTCGCCGACCCGCTTCGCGCCGGGCACGAAATGCTTTACTACCCCGGAGAAACGAATTTCCGCCGAGCCCGTGTGATCATCCTGAACAAGCTCAATACCGCTTCGTCCCAAAACGTCGATAAAGTCATGGCCAATATCCAGAAGGTCAATCCCGGGGCGGTGATTATCCGGGCGAATTCGCCGATTACCGTCGATAACGGCGAACAGATCCGGGGCAAACGCGTCCTCGTCATCGAAGACGGCCCGACCGTGACCCACGGCGGCATGCCCTACGGAGCGGGCATCGTCGCCGCCCAGAAATACGGCGCCGCCCAGATCATCGACCCGAGGCCGTCGGCCGTGGGCAGCATCAAAGCCACCTTCGAAAAATACGCCCATCTCGAAAAAGTCCTTCCGGCCATGGGCTACGGTGAAACGCAGACTCATGAGCTCGCCGCGACCATCGACAAGATCGATTGCGACCTTATCATCAGCGCCACGCCGATCGACCTCAGCCGGTTGATCAAGACCCGCCAGTCGATGCTTCCGGTCGGGTATGAGCTCGAAGAAATCGGCTCTCCGACGCTTGAGGACGTGCTCAAGAGTTTCTGATCACATGCCCAACCATAAGCGCCTCGCCCTGATCGCGTTTGGGGGGAACGCCCTCCTCCCCGACAACCAGCACGGCCTCCAAAGCGAGCAGGCGAAGAATGCCGAGAAAGCCGCCCAGCTCATGGCTCATATCGTCCGCAAGGGTTATGAGCTCATCATCGTCCACGGAAACGGCCCGCAAGTCGGGAATCTGCTCATCCAGATGGAAGAAGCCGTGACGAAAATTCCTCCCTACTCCCTCGATGTTTGCGATGCCATGACCGAAGGCAGCATGGGCTTCATGCTCGAGCGGGCCATCATCAACGAGCTGCGCCGGCATTCGATCGATAAGGAAGTCATCACCCTCGTCACCCAGGTCCTTGTCGACCGAAACGACCCGGCGTTTGAACGGCCGGCCAAGCCCGTCGGCCCGTTTTACACCAAATTCCGGGCCAGCGAGCTCGCCCGTGACAAAAAATGGACGATGGTCGAAGATGCGGGCCGGGGGTATCGGAAAGTCGTCCCCTCGCCCAAGCCGATCGACGTCATCCCTAAATGGATCATCCGGGACCTTGTCCAGGCGGGGCGGATCGTCATCGCCGCCGGAGGCGGCGGAATCCCGGTCATTCTCAACGGCCGCGGCCTTTATGAAGGCATCGAGGCCGTCATTGACAAGGACTATGCGGCCAGCCTGATCGCCCGCGAAGTCAAGGTCGACCTGTTCATTATTCTCACCGGGATCGAACGGGTTTATCTCAATTTCGGCAAACCGGAACAGGCCGGCATTCCGGTCATGACCGTCGTTGAGGCCCAGGGACATCTGGACCAGGGGCAATTCCCTCCGGGCTCCATGGGCCCCAAGATCCGGGCGGCGATCGAATATATCCAAGCCGGAGGAAGGGAAGTCTTGATCACATCGGCCGGCCACCTGAAAGCCGCCCTTTTCGGGCGCTCCGGCACGCGGATCGTCGCGAGCACATAATATGGGAGCAGGGACCAGGACATCGCGACGTTTTCGGGACGGGGCACGCGTTGACGCTTATGATGAAGGAGCCAAGGATGTTTGAGGATTTTATTTCGATTCACGACATCTCCCGGTACGAGTTCCATGAGCTCCTGGACCTCGCCCGGGACATCAAAGAAAACCCGGGAAAATATCAGAAGAGGCTCAAGGATAAAATTCTCGCTCTGATTTTTGAGAAGCCTTCCCTCCGGACCCGGATGACGTTCGAGGTCGGGATGATCCAGCTCGGAGGCAAGGCCATCTACCTCAGCCCCAACGAGATTCAGATCGGCAAACGCGAGACCGTCGAGGACATCGCCCACAATCTGGAGCGCTGGGTGGACGGGATCATGATCCGGACCTTCGGTCACGACAATGTCGTCCGCCTTGCCCGGGCCGCCTCGATTCCGGTCATCAACGGCTTGAGCGACCTCAGCCATCCGTGCCAGGCCATGGCCGACTTTCTCACGTTGCGGGAAAAAAAAGGCGGCCTGTCGAAGGCGAAACTGGCCTATGTCGGCGACGGCAACAATGTTTGCCACAGCCTCATGCTCGCCGCGGCGAAGGCGGGAACGGCTATGGCCGTCGCCACGCCCAAAGGATATGAGCCGAATCCGGATATGATCCAGCACGCCCTCGAAGACGGCCGGGATGCGGAATTCTCACTGACGCTGACCAACAGCCCGGTCGAAGCCGTGAAGAACGCCGATGCGATTTATACCGATGTCTGGGCGTCCATGGGCCAAGAGGGCGAAAAAGAGGAACGGGCCAGGATCTTCGCCCCCTTTCAAGTCAACCCGGCTCTCATGGCCGCGGCAAAGCCCGATGCGATTTTCATGCACTGCCTTCCCGCCCACCGGGAAGAAGAAGTCTCCGCCGCGGTTCTCGATTCGCCCCGATCCGTCGTCTTCGATCAGGCTGAAAACAGGCTTCACGTCCAAAAAGCGATTATGCTAGTATTAATGGGGAAAAAAGAAAAACATGGATAAGGACAATTCTCTCGTCCAAATCACGCCTGACGATATCTCCTATATCGAACAGGAATTGGCCCGATCTCCGAAACCGGTGAGTCTGCGCGAGCTGGCCGAGATGCTGGCTTTCCGCAAAACCGCTCATCAACGCATCCAGGATGTCAAGATTTATGACCCGAATTGCGTCTATCAAATCGGCGATTCGATATACAAGGAGTACAACGAACACCTGACGGTGAGCTCTAAAACCGTCGAGGCATTCCAAGGCGCGGTGGTCCTGAAGGTCATCAACAAGGTTTATTACAAAGACTTCGGTTCCGAGATGCTCGAGGTCGATTACGCGGGAGGTGGGGCTTTCCGGAAGTACATCGATTATATGAAGAAGTCGAAAACCCAGGTCCTTCTCCCCTCCAACCAGGGCAGCGCCAATCAAGCTCCGCTGGTCATGGGAAGGGATAATGACCCCCGCCTGACCGAATTGCCGATGACCGACAAGGATTTAAAGTCCCTGGAGAGAAACCTCAAAACGGCCATGGCGAAATCTCCCGCGTTTTTCTCCTGGAACGACATCTGGCAACTCGCGGCCAACCAGCCGGCCGTTTCTGAGGAAAAAATCCTGGAGATCGAAGCCCGCCTTGCCTCGACAAAGGAATCCGCGGCAACCGGCGACCTCGTCAAGGCCATCATCGGGCTCGAGCCTTCCAACGACCTCTATGACATTCACTGTCTCGGACTCAACCAGTTATTCGAGACCAAGTATAAGAAAGAGTTCGTCCAGGTCTCCCCGCTTCAGTGGGGCAAATGGCATTTGAAAGCCGTTTTAAACTCTCTTCCCGAAAACCTGCCCCTGGCCGCCGGGGAAGCCCCGCTGCCCGATTTCGAAACGGGAGAAAAGGTCGAAGTCACGCCCTTCCATGAGTTCCCGCTCAAGGTCTATCTTTCGTGGAGGGAGATTTGTTCCGGCGGAGTCAGGATCCCGAAGGCCTTCAACAAAGAGCTTGCCCCGTCCCGCGAATACATCTTCACCGACGCGGACGACAACAAGAATTATACAGTTTATTTTTTCCCCCAGTACGGATACTTCCTTGGCCTCAAGGACTTTTTCGCGGCCAACAATATCCCCCAGGGAACGAGCATGACTCTCGAGCGGAAGGGCCCGGTCCAATTCCATTTCTGGCTCAAAAAATCTAAGAAAAAACTCTCGGTGGCCAGGCTGACCTACGACCCGAAGAGCGATACGTTCGCCGACGCGGGCGAAGCCGCGACCTTGGCTCTCCCGAATAAAATCATTTATCTCGAACGCGAAATCCTGGCCAAACTCCTCGCTCTCTATTCCCAGAGAGAAGGCCTCAACCTCAAGGACCTCCTCGTCCTTATTTTCAAGAATTTCAGCATCGCCTCGACGAACCATTCGCTCCACTATCTCCGCGCTTACCATCTTGTCGATGTCCTGAGAAAAACCTCTCAGGAAGACGTCGAGCTGACGCTCCTCAATTCCCCGGAATATTCCAAATCGGATAAGAAAAAGGGCCTCTACTTTTACCAGGAGGCCGCGCCGGTCAAGGAAGAGCACGCCGCGCTCGCGCCCGCCGAGTTTGAAGCCGAGGAGGTCGGTCTCGAGGAGATTTCGATCCAGGAATTGCCTGAGGAATTCGAGGCCGAGTCGGAAATCGAAGTTCCGACCGTCGTCGAGAAAGCCAAGCCGGAACTAGCTCCGGCGGCCAAAAAAGAAAAACCCTATAAGAAAAAGAAGGGCAAAGTCGAGGGCGATAAAGCTCCGCGAGCCCGGAAGAGCGAGCGTCGAGTGATCGAAGAGCGGATTGAAGAACAAGAATCCGTACAGGAAGCGCTCTTTGCCGAAAAAGCCGTGGAAGTGGACGAGGTTGAAGCGACGGCAGCGGAATCCGTCCCGGAGAAAGCGGGGGAGGTTGCGGCTCAAGCTTCTCCGGAAACGAAAGAAGCCCCGCTTGAAGCGGAAGCCAAACCCGCGCCGTCTCCCGGCCTGACCTTCGGCAATATCTTCGCGGAGAAGCTCAAATCCGCATTGACGAAAAAACGCAAGGACGACTCGGAGAAGAAGCAGGAATAAGGCTCCCCTCCTTTTCATGTTTCTTACAAATCGCTTGCGGGCTATTATCGGCGCGATCGTTTGGTTCGCCCTGGCCTTAACGACGGTTTCCTTTTCCCAACAAACGGAAAAACCGGCGGCGTGTTTGCGCGTAGAACTCGGGATCGATTCTTTCGAGCGAAAGTCCTATCGTCCGGAATTCAACTTTTCCTGGCCTCTCCCGCCGGCGGGGAGAGGGCGCCTCTTTTTCGACACGAGCTATCTCCAGCGGATCAACGGTCGACTCCGGGGTCCCGTCGATTTCTGGCTCCGCGGGGGGTTCGAGCGCCCTCTCGCCGGTTCGTTGGCTTTCGAAGCAAGCCTCAACCATTTCTGCCGGCACCTGACATCCATTCTCAATCCCACCATTCTCAATTATAACGAGCTTGTCGGAAAATTGTGGTGGCGGACGAGCGTCTTCGCCTGCGCCGCCGGCTATGGCCGGTATCTCGGAGGAAGCCCGGGCCTCGACCAGCTCATCATCTTCAACCTGAACGTGCCGCGCCTCATCCTCCCGGAGCTCTCTTTCGAAGGCGAATGGAAATGGGTTGACTTTTCTCGTTTCTATTTCGAAGCCGGAGTGGCGGTCACCCTCTCCGAAAGCGCCGCGCTCTACGTCCGGACGGCGAGATATTACAGCCTTCCCGGAGAAACATCGATCGGGCTCCGCCTCTCGTCCGAAGGAGGCGGGGCACAAATCCTCGATCAATTCCAGCTCGTCTCCGGATTTTATCCCTATTTCAACGCCCACAAACTTCTCGTTTCCGGCAGCTACAGGCTGGATTTAATGCGCAAAAGCGATCGCCGTTTTTTTTTCAACGTCGGCTTCGGTACTCCGATCCTGAGCGGAAGTGGGCTCTTCGTCGAGTTCTGGCCCGACCGGATGCTCTATCATCTCTCGGCCGAATACGAGCTCAGAATCGGACAGGTGTTTGCCGCCTGGTACACCCGGTACAGCGTGGATATGCCCGCCGATACGTCCCTCCCGTTCGAGTCGAGCCTCGGCACGGGAATTCTTATCCGGAATCAAACGGATTTCGACCGGCTCGAACGGAAGTTCCGGTTCGAAGCGGGAGCCGGGTATAATTTCCGATACGACTTTGATTTCAGCTTTAAGCTCGGCCTCAATACCCTCCCGCGAAACGGGCCGAATTTCGGCGTCGATGCCCGCTGGGGAACTGTAAGCGGACAAGAGGCGTTTGAGTTCAAGCTCTTCGCCGCATTCGGGCCGGACGTCTCGATCCGGCCTTTCGTCGGCGTGCGCAAAATCCGATACCTGGTCGGCGGGCCCCCGCCTTCCGATTCATTCAAACACAGACTTACCGCCGGAGTCGCGTTGTTCGCCTGGTTCGATTAGGAGCCGGTCACGTCGAGAGGCTTTGGGCTCTGTATCATTCAAAGAATTTCGCGGGTTGCGCCCCGGCGCCGGGTGACGCCCATGTCGTCCAGCAGCTCGAGAAGGGGAATAGCATATTTGCGGCTCAAGCCGGTCAAAGCCTTGAAATCCGCCACGGTCAACTCGCGCCGGGCGGAACTTCGGATCCTGGCGACGAGATCGTCGAGCCAGCGGGAATGAAGGATGAAGCCGTCCCGGCTGCGAACGATCTTTTTCCGCTCGATGAGGATGTCCAATAGTCTCTCGAGTTTCGCCGCGGAAAGTCCGAGTTTCTCCTGGAGATCTCTCGAGGCAAGAGCGGGATGTTCGGAAGTCAAGGACATCTCTTCGAGCGCCTGGAGCATTTTTTCTTCTCGGGGCGGAAGCTGCCGTTCATGTCCCTTCAAGGCATAGTCGCTTCCTTCCCGCCTGAGCGTTTCCTCATGGACCAGCGTCTTTAAAGCCAGGAGGAGGATTTTCAGCGGAATGTCGAACCTGTTTTTCAATTGGTCAAGCGGAACTCCGTTTTCCCCCGGATGGTTCCGATGGAACTTCGCGATATAGGCGACGATCTTCCGTCCCAGAAAATCCACGCTCTCCCGGGAGACGATAAAAAGCGGAGAAAACGCGAGGATCCAGACGCGCCCCTCCTCTTCAAGACATTGGGCGAGCGACGTCAACTCAGCCCGGGAGAGGGGGAGCAATATCTGGGCCTGGCCTTCCTTGACGCCGCGAAGGCCATTTTCCCGAGCCAGAGTAAGGAGGGCTTCGTCGTCTCTGGATAATTTTTTCTTCATGTTACGGCTTGGGCGAAGGAAATAGGGCCAGTATCTTCGCGCCGCCTTCTATTGTATGAGATATCGGGCCAGGTGTGTAGGCCTAGGTCCATGGCTATCGCGCGAAAACAAGGCTCATCCGGCGCAGGATAGGATCCACGGCGGCCAAAGTCACGCGGACCATCTGTCCGAGTTCGTATCTCTTTCCCGTCCTCCGTCCCGAGAGGACGGCCGGAGATTTTCGCCAGAAATCCTCAGCGCCGAGATCGTCGATCGCGACCAGACCGCTGACGAAATAATCCTCGAGCTCAACCACCAGGCCGGACCGGGTGATATCGACAATCATCCCATCGAATTCCTCGCCGAGCTTTTCCTTCAGATGGCGATAGATTCGCCATTCCATGAGGTCCCGTTCGGCCTCGTCGGCCTTCCGCTCCTGCTCGGAGGAATGACGGGCGACGGCCGCGAGCGACAGCGTCTCTCCGGAGCGACCGCGGAGGACCCGCTTCAAGATCCGGTGAACCATGAGGTCCGGATAGCGCCGGATGGGCGATGTGAAATGGAGGTAATCCTTCTTCGCCAAGCCGTAATGCCCGATATTTTCCTCGGCATAAACCGCGAGCTTCAAGGCCCGCAAGACTTGGACGTTGACGAATTTCTCCGCCGGCTTCCCGGAGGCGGCCTGGATGGCGGCGGAAAGATCGGCGGAGCGGATGTTTTCCGGCTTCGGCAGTGAGATCCCGAAATGAAAGAGCGTCTCGCGGAGCTTCTCCAGGTCGGAAAAGGCCGGACGGGGATGGATCCGGTAGATCGCCGGAATGCCCTTCCGGCTTAAAAACTGGGCGACGGCGACGTTGGCCGCAACCATGAATTCCTCGATGAGTTTGTGGGCTTCATTCGGGATAAAAGCCACGACCGAATGGAGCCGGCCCTCCTTGAACACAAGCTCGGGCTCGACCAGGTCGAAATCCAGGCTCCCTTCCGCGACGCGTTTTTCCCGGAGGGAGCGGGCCAACTCCCGCATCAGGAGGAGGTCGGGGACGAGGCTCCCGAGTCGACGTCGCTCGGCGTCATCACCCTCGAAAACCTTGAACACCGAGGTATATGTCAGCCGGTCGGCCGTCCGGATCAGGGAGGGATGAAAATCGGCGCCGAGGACATGACCCGAAGCGTCGATGTCCATCACGACCGAGACCGCCCGGCGGTCTTCTCGCGGCCGGAGACTGCAGGCGTCGTTCGAGAGCTCCTCGGGCAGCATGGGCAGGGTTCGGGCGGGGAAATAGACGCTCGTCCCCCGCGCGTAAGCTTCTCGGTCGAGCGCCGAGCCCTCTTCGACATAATCCGCCACATCGGCAATGTGCACTCCGAGGCGGAAATGGCCGTCCCCCATTTTCCGGATGCTGACCGCATCGTCAAAATCTTGAGCGGTTTCGCCGTCGATCGTGACCGTGGGCCAATCCCGATGGTCGACGCGATTCGCGGTTTCCGTAGGTCGGGCGGCCGCGACCCGGCCTTCTTCGAGCGCCTCTTTCGAAAACGAAGAGGCCAAACCGTATTTCCGGATGACGACCTCCAGATCGACGCCGGGCTCGTCCGGCATGCCGAAAACTTCGGTAATCACCAGCCGGCTTCGGTCCACGGCGACAATCATCCCGGCCGAGGGAAAAAACGAACCGCGCGAAACGAGTGGAATCTCTTCAAGAACCGGGGCCTCGAACGGCACGAGAAACGGAGACCCGAACCGTTCCAGGTACAGGCCGATCAGGTTTTTCTTTTCCTTCTTGAGAATGCGCACGACCCGGCCTTCGGGCCGTCCCCCCCGCCCGTGTTCTTTATAAAGGATTTCGACCAGGTCGCCCCGGAGGGCCCCTTGGGCGAAACGCGCCGGAACGAAGACGTCCTTCCTGCCCTCGACTTCGGGAATGACAAAACCGAATCCTCGGCCCGTCGTCTCGAAACGCCCGCGGAGAAGATCGGACTCGAGCGGTAAACTATAGCGGTTCCGGACACGTCGGACGAGCTTTATATTTTCGAGGTCGATGAGGCGCGCTTCGAGCTTGGCCCGCTCTTTTCGGGCGATAGCCATGTCCTTGAAAATCTGCTGGAGGGTCAGCCCTTGCCTGTTGCGGCGAAGCAGGTCCAAGAGGCGTTCGTCGATGGATAATGCCATTTAATAATAATAAAAAGAGAGATAGGGAATTCGGTTTTTTTCCCTCAGGCGTTTCACGATTCGGACCCTCGCGGCCTGTTCCAGGTCCGCTTCAGACAGCGTCTTCGGCGCGGCCCGCAATTCCGCTATCGCCGCTTCGCGCTCCGCGGGGGAAGCGCTCATCCAAAGCCGTTCCTCGGCCTCGTCGTCCAGCCGCTCAAGGACTTCGGCGGGAACGTCCCCATCGCTGAGCTTGCGAAGAGCTTCGAGATAAATGTCTTTCAGGAAAGCAGCTTCGGGGGCGACGCGTTCCAAGAATTTTTCGACCTCCGCCCTGACCTTCTCCAGTCCCCCCGGTTTCTCTCCGGATGTCCTCATCCCGCCGACGCTCCGTTCGCGGGCCCGCTCGAACGCCCGGATGACCTGCCGCTCGCAAAATGACAGGGATAGGACCTTCCCTTTTTTCTGACCGGTTTTCCGATAATTCTCGAAAGCCCGGTCGATGCCTTCCAGGATCAGGGGGAGGGGGATTCCGGCCTCATCCCAAGCCGCGACGAGGGCCAGATCCTTGGCCGAGAGGAAAAACGGAGCGCCGCGCCGAACGAGAAAATGCCTGGCGATTTCCTGGAAATAGCGACGGCTATCGATTTCGCTCATAAATGATCCTGAGGCCCTCAAGAACGAGGTCCGGTTCGTAGGCCACGATGTCTTTGATATCGGGGCTGATCTGCCCGCCAAAACCGCCGGTGGCCACAACGCGCACCTCATCCCCGAGTTCCTTACGGATGACGTCGATAATATTCCGGCAGAGACCGACATAGCCGAAGTAGAGTCCGGACTGCATGCTGGCCACCGTGGTTTTCCCAATGGCTTTGCCCGGTTTCTTGATTTCGATGCGGGGCAGCTTAGCCGTTTTCAAATAGAGCGCTTCGGCCGAGATCTGGACGCCAGGAGCGATCGCGCCTCCGAGATATTCGCCTTTCGCCGAGACCGCGTCGAACGTCGTCGCCGTCCCGAAATCGACGACGATGCAGGGTCCCCCGTATTTCTCGAAGGCGGCCACGCCCGCGACAATGCGGTCCGCGCCGACTTCGAGCGGCGCCTCGTAGAGGACGGGCATTCCCGTTCTCAGGCCCGGGCCGACGACGAGCGCCTTGACCCGATACAGATCATGGCTCAAGGCTTGAAAGATCGGAGTGAGCGGCGGAACGACGCTGGAGATGATCGCCCCCTTGACCGCTGTCGTATCGTGGCCGGCGAAAGTCAAAAGATTCCGGAGAATCAGCCCGTATTCGTCGCCCGTTTTGTCGCGGTCCGACCGGATTTTCCAGTTATGAACGAGTTTCCCTTCTTTGAACAGG
>Ga0299915_10002678_pt1 | contig 12970 bp, 11 predicted proteins | sample RVTome_13_FD_200263 | JGI IMG/M metagenome (GOLD analysis project Ga0299915, IMG submission 200263) | Soil microbial communities from uranium-contaminated site in the Upper Colorado River Basin, Wyoming, United States - RVT92D227 (version 2) ...
GCCAATACGACCCAGTGCTCCAGGTATTCAGAAAGCGTCGGCATCTCTTCCCGGAGCCCCCGGTAGTGGGCCGAGCCCTTGTATTCGGTGAAGGGCTGTTCGGCTTCCAGGAGGATTTCCGAGAAAGCCAGCAATCCGACCATTGCGGGGACCAGCTCGATGCCTCCCAGCAGGATGATGGAGTCGAAGGTGAACCTCTCGACTCCGGTGATCCCGTCGGTTCCGACCATGGCCAGGAAGAGACCGAAAAGACAGGCAAGGATACCCCGGAGAACGGATCCTCCGGATATTCCGGAAACCACGCTCAACCCCAGCAGGGTCAGGGCGAAATATTCCGGGGGGCCGAACTGGAGGGCGAAATTGGCGATCATGGGGGTGGCCACCATCATGACAAAGACGCTGAAGATGCCCCCGATGGCCGAGGCGATGATGAAGATCCACAGAGCCCTGGCTGCGTGCCCCTGCTTGGCCAGGGCGTGCCCTTCGATCACCGTGCATACGGCCGAGGGCTCTCCCGGGATTCCGAACAGGACGGAGGTTATCGACCCCCCGGTGATCCCTCCACAGTACGCGCTCACGAGGATGGTGAAGGCCGTGAGGGGAGATAAGGCAAAGGTGAAGGGGATGAGAAGGACGACCCCCATGGAGGTGCTGATCCCCGGGAGTGCGCCGGCGATGATTCCCCAGAGCCCGCCCAGGACCATGGCCAGGATGTTCTGCGGCAGGAAAATCGTTCCGAAGGCGGCCAGGTAATGCTCGAGCATGGATCATTCCCCTCGGGAGTTCAAAAGAAGAATCGACTGAGATCGGCGAAGAAACCCATCCCCTTGGGAAGCGGCATGACGATGAGCTTGGAGAAAACCACCAGGATGAGAGCGGTGACCACTACCGGGGAAACGATCAGGACCGATTTTCTACGCTCCCCCAGGACGAGGATGAAAGCCAGGACATAAAGAAACGTGGCCAGGGCGAACCCGATGGCCTGCATGGCGAAAATATAAGCCAGGGTCACGGCGGCGCAGAGGATGACGATGTTTCCCTGTTTTTTCCGGCTGGCGAGCTCTTCGGGGGAAAGAGCCTTTTCCGGCGCTTCTTTCCCCTTTCCCTTCTTGAATTGAAGGATCGAAGACAGGAGGATAAAGGCGCTCAAAACGGTTGCCGTAGAGAGGATCAGGATGGGCCAGAAGCCGCTCCCCATCTCGCCGAAACGCCGAATTTCATGAAGCTTCAGGGAATCGAGCAACATGAATAGGAAGAAGGCGACGATGACGGCGTTTCCGACAATGACGCCTTTCTTCATGGAATCTTCCCCCGTTCAAGGCCATGCCGCAGGAAGGCATCTTGAGAGGTCCCTTCGTGCGGCGCCGTCCTTGCTTATTTCCCATACCCCAACTCTTTCAGCATCTGGGCGAAGAATTTGACCTGCTCTTCCCAGAACTTCCGGGTCTCTTCGGGACCCAGGTATCCCGGACGGGCGTAGAGATGGTTGTCCTCGACGAATTTTTTGTAGACCGGCGTGTCCAGGGCTTTCTTGATCGCATCATGGAGATACTTGGTCCGATCCGGAGGGGTCCCCTTTTTCACCGCCCAGGCTCTCATTAATCCATGGGTGTAGTTTACTCCCAGCTCTGCGCTGCAGGGAACCTCCGGAATGGCGGGGTGTCTCTTTTCCATGATCACACAGAGGGCCTTCAGCTTGCCCGCCTTGGCCAGGGGCAGGGTCTCGGCGAGCTCTTCCAGGGCCCCGTGGATGTGGCCGCCCAGGATGGCGGCCTTGATTTCGGCGCCCGATTCGAAGGGCATGAAGGTCGCTTCCACACCCACCTTTTTAAAGAAGGCCACGGTCTGGATCTCCGACCAGCCGCCTGGAGAGGTGCCGGCGAACTTGAGCTGCTTGGGATTCTTCTTGCCCCAGTCCACCAGATCGGCCAGGGTCTTGAATTTGGAATCCCCGCCGACAAACACCGTGGTGGTATCCCACTGGATCCGCATGATCGGGTCGAAGTCCCGCAGAAGTTGCGAACGGGTCTTGGGCTTCACCGCGTCGATCAGGTGGGAGGTGGTCACGGCGAGAACCGTGTACCCATCGGCGGGCTGCAGGGAGCAATGAAGCATTCCCTTGGTGGCCCCGCCGCCGGGCATGTTGGTGATCAGGATGGGCGCCTTGACGTGATGCTTCAAACCCTCCGCCACCGCCCGGGCGGCGGTATCGCTTCCTCCCCCCACTCCGAAGGGCACGATGATTTCAATGGCCCTTTCCGGATAGGCGGCCCAGGAAGCATTCTCCCCGGTTACCATCCAGGGGATGAAAAAAAGAGACCATACCAAAACCCATTTTGCGCTTTTCAAGTTTGTACCTCCCATAGATGAACGTCGTCTTGAGGAAATCGACCGGAATCTGCTTCAATCTGCTCAAAAATCCCTTGCCCGAAAAAAGGGGGGGTCAAAGATGAACGGATTAGCTTCTCATTGTTCAAAAGGGAATCCCCTGCCTTAGACATCTATTTCCTATATTTCCTATCTTATCTCCAGCCTTTTGTCAATCCCCGACACGGCCTTGCCCATCCCCAGTTTTTTGTGCTCGTTGGGGTTCAGGCTGAAGGAATTCGGATCATCAGGCTCGGCGGGATCATCGTTTTCTATTCGCCTTCCCGCCCATCCTCCGCAATGAGAGGCCTGCGAGGAAATAGCGCCAGAGGCAAGACTGAGCTAAGACATCTCCCCTTGCGAATCTCCCCGGGACAGGCCCGACCCAATGAAAGAATAACCGCCTTAGGATGATGATCCGAATTCCTTCAGCCTGAACCCCATGGGCTAGCCCCTCAAAAACTGGCGGTGGGCAGGCCCATGGGGTCTCGTAAGGAAATTCTATTTGACAGGGGTTTTAACCCCATGTTAAGAAAATTTATCCCTATTGCGCCTTTCGGTTGCAAGATTGATTCAGTAAAGGACGGCAGGATCACTCCCAGGGTCCGCATCCGGGGTCGGCGCAGGAATCCGGTGAAAAATAAAACGGCTGGCCAGGGCCCAATCGGCCGGCCACCGACAATCGAGAGGTTCAACAATACTGCAAAACAGGAGGATATGATGGGCAGAGAGTTCAAATCTCCGGAAAGCGTTTCGAATTGGAAACAGGTGGCCAACCTTCCCCCCGGCGCGGAGGAGAATATTCTTTACCGGGACGAAAAATCCGGGACCTACGTTCGACTTCTCCGGTTGCCGCCCGGGTTTGCCGGAACCGATAAACCTCTCAAACATGATTTCGACGAGGTCGTCTACATCATCCAGGGCGGGATCGTCGATCGTTTGACGAATAAAGCCTATCCCGCCGGTTTTTACGCCTCCTTCCCGGAAGGGCTCGAGCATGGCCCCCTGGCGGCTCCTGTGGGCGCTCTTTTTATCGAGTTCCGCCACTATACGGCAAAGGGGAAAAAATAGGTCTTTTCTTGCCCGGATCATAAGGATGAGCCGGTGCGGAGAAAGGCAGGTCGGTCCCGATCATGCGTTTTTTTCAGCGCGGTTTGAGGCCCGGCCTGCCGGTTTTTCAGCCGGGGTGCCATGTCGGCTTGCCCTTCCATTCCAGCCCAGACTCCTTTTCCCCTATTTCCTTGACAGACCTCCCGCGCCTGTTATGATTTAAATGTAATACGGATGTTTCGAAGGAGATTTGGGCTATGGCTTTTGGATATAACGGAAAAATCTTGCATGTGGATCTGACCCGTTCAACGACCTCGGTGGAGGAGCCGCCGGAGATTTTTTACCGCCGCTACTTCGGGGGACGGGCTTTCGTCGCCTACTATCTCCTGAAGATGATGCCCAAAGGCGCCGATCCGCTGGGACCGGAGAATGTGCTGGTCTTTGCCTCCAGCGTTCTCGGTGGGGCCCCGGCCCACGGGCTCTGCCGTTTTTCGGTGGGGGCCAAGTCTCCTTTAACCGGCGGCTTTGGCGAATCCGAAGCTGGGGGGTACTGGGGCCCGGAGCTGAAATTCGCCGGGTACGATGCCGTGGTCATCACCGGCCGGGCGGCCAAGCCGGTGTACCTCTGGATCCACGACGGAGCGGTTGAGATCCGCGACGCCTCCGGGATCCGGGGAATGACTACGGGGGAGGCCCAGGACGCCATCCATCAGGAATTGGGAGATTCGAAGATCCGGGTGGCCCTCATCGGGCCCGCGGGAGAGAACCGGATTCCCTTTGCCAACATCGCTAACGACCTGAGCCACATCTCCGGACGGACGGGCATGGGGGCGGTGATGGGTTCAAAAAACCTGAAGGCCATCGCCTGCCGGGGCACGGGGAAAATCCAAATGAAGGATGCCGAGGCGGTCAGCAACGTGGCCAGAAGGGTGGCCCGGGACCGAAAGGAATATCCCCTGAGCTACAGTCTCCACTGGATCGGGACCCCCGGAGCGGTCCTGCATTTCAACCATGCCGGGACCCTGCCGACGAAGAATTTCCGGGAGGGGACCTTCCCGGGGGCCGAAAAAATCTCGGGCGAAAAAATGATCGAAACCATCCTTAAAAAAAGGGAAGGCTGTTATGCCTGCGCCATCCAGTGCAAACGTGGCGTGGGATTCCAGAGCGAGAGGTTTACCGTCGATCTTCGGTATGGCGGCCCCGAATATGAATCGCTGGCCGCCCTGGGCTCCAACTGCGGAATCGATGATCTTGAGGCGATCGCCAAGGGAAACGAGCTGTGCAATCGGTTCGGCCTGGACGTCATCTCCATGGGAAACTCCATATCCTTCGCCATGGATTGTAATGAGCATGGACTCCTCCCCAAGGGTTGGGCGGAAGGGGAGGACCTGAAATTCGGCAACGCCGCGGCGATGCTGAAATTAATCGAAGACACGGTCCGCCGCCGGGGGCTGGGAAAACATCTGGCCAAGGGCGTGAGGGCCATGGCCCGGGAGTTGGGCCCCGGGGCGGAGAAACTGGCGGTCCACACCAAAGGCCAGGAGGTCCCGCTCCATGACGCCCGCGGCAAAGCCGCCGTGGGCTTCGGCTATGCGGTGGTGGAAAAAGGGGCGGACCACCTGGTGTCCGGGTTTGATGTCCTCTACGAGAAGCCGGATCACCCGGGATTCCTGTCGGTTGCGCCCATGGGGATTCTGGAGCCCCTGGGGGTGAACGACATGGGCCCCCGGAAAATCCGGCTCTTCATGTACATGTCTTATCTCTGGAGCTTTTACAACTGTGCCAGCGTATGCAACTTTGCCTTCGTCCCCCGCTCCATAACCACCCTCGGCGAATTGGTCGGCCTGGTGAAAGGGATTACCGGTTGGGAAACAAGCCTCTGGGAACTCGTCAAGGCAGGGGAGCGGGCGATCAACATGGCCCGGGCCTTCAATGTAAGAGAAGGATTTTCCCGGCAAGACGACACCCTACCGGAAAGATTCTTCCAGCCCCTGGAGGGGGAAGGACCTCTCAAGGGTTTCCAGATTGACCGGGGAGCCTTCCAGGAGGGGCTGGATTTATACTACGGAATGATGAACTGGGATGCCCAGAAAGCCAGCCCCACCCGGGCCAAGCTGATCGAACTGGATATCGATTGGGTCTGGGATTGCATCCGGGAGGGGAAATCCCGGGGATAGGGAGCCATCGTGGCGGCTCGGGGGGAAGAAGAAAAGCGGCAGGGAGTGATCGAAATGCGTTTGTACACCAACCTGGCGCGCTACGGGGGAGAAAAAACGGGATTTTTCCCCGTCCCTGTTTCTCCCTCGGAAACCCTCGGCGGCCTGGTTCGAAAATTCGGGATTCCCAGGGAAGAAATCAGCATGGTCCAGGTCAACGATCGATTGACCGGGGACTTTGAAACTCCGCTGCATCCGGGGGACAGAGTCAAGATATTCGGCCTGGTGGGCGGAGGATAGCTTTCTCCGCAGGAGAAGGATATGAGCGTGAAAGAATTTGCCGGGGTTTTCCCCTACCTGGTCTCTCCAGTGGATTCGGAGGGCCGGGTAAAGGAACCGGTTCTTAAAAGCCTGGTGGATCACCTCATCCAGAAAGGGGTTCACGGGCTGACGCCGCTGGGGAGCACGGGAGAATTTGCCTACCTGACGTGGCCCCAGAGGCAAAGAGTCGTTGAGGTCGTGGTGGAAGCCGCTGCGGGAAGAGTCCCGGTTGTCGCCGGAGTCGCCCACACCTCCATCGCCGAAGCCGTTCGCCAGGCGAAGGAAATGGAAAGAATCGGGGTGGATGGCATCCTGGCGATCATGGACACCTATTTCCCCGTGCCTCCCGACGGGGTCGCCGCCTACTTCCGCGGCATTGCCGAAGCGATTTCCTGCCCGGTGGTCCTCTACACGAACCCCACCTTCTCGGCGACCAATCTTTCGCCGGAGGTCATTGAAACTCTGGCCGCGACTCCCAACATCCGTTACCTGAAGGATGCCTCGGCCAACACGGGGAACCTTCTGACTCTGATGAATCGTCTCGGGGGAAAGATTAAAGTTTTCAGCGCCTCCGCCCATATTCCCCTCACGGTAATGATGTTCGGGGGGGTGGGATGGATGGCCGGCCCATCCTGTGTGGTTCCGGCGGAGAGCGTGAAGCTCTATGATTTGGCGCGGGCCCGCCGGTGGGAAGAGGCAATAGAAGCCCAGAAACGCCTATGGGGGATCAACTGGATCTTCCAGAAATATTCCCTGGCCCCCTGTATCAAAGCCTGCCTGGAATTGCAGGGATTTCCCGTGGGAGCCCCCATTCCTCCGCTGCAGCCGTTAAAGGGCCAGGCCCTGAAAGAGATCGAAGAAGTGCTGAAATCTCTCGGAGCGCTTTAAAAAGGGAGAGCCTCCGGTAAAAATTCATTTTCCCGGGAAAAATGAGAGCAACCAAAGCGACAACGAATCCGAATTCTGAAAAAACAACCTATCTGGCGGTCATCGGCGCCAGCAAAGCTTCGCCGGAAATCTACGAGCTGGCTGTGGCCGTCGGCCGGGAGGCAGCCCGCCGGGGCTGGATAGTGATCACCGGGGGACTGGGAGGGGTGATGGAGGCTGCGGCCCGGGGGGCGCAAGAAGCCGGCGGGTTAACCGTGGGGATCCTGCCGGGGGGAGACCGCGGCGAGGCAAATCCCTACATCCAGGTGGCCGTGGCCACGCATATCCGCCATGCCCGCAATTCCATCATTGCCCACACAGCCGATGCCCTCATCGCCGTCGACGGGGAGTACGGCACGCTTTCGGAAATCGCCCTGGGGTTGAAACTAGGAAAGCCGGTGATCGGCCTAAAGACCGCCTGGAATATTCCCGGAATCGTCCCGGTGAATTCTCCCGGCGAAGCGATCGAAAAAGTGATCGCTCTTTTGAAAAGAACTTAGGCGCTTAGCGCCTCATTAATACAAACATGTTGGTAAGAACGGAATATGCTTCATCGGGGCCGTAGGGGCACGATGCATCGTGCCCCTACAAGCGCACCGGGATCGCAGGAGAAGCCACTTTTTCCGCGCGTAGTCGCGGGAAAAGCGTAGTCCCTTAAAAGTCAAGTTGTGCGCAAGATGGAAACAAATTGCAGGGGCAATCACGCGCTTCGCGTGATGGTTGCCAATTTTGTGGGCGGCCATCACGCCTTGGGCGTGACCGCCCCTGCCATATTCTTTTTTAGGTCCGGCTTGTCCGGGTTAGGATCTGAATAAAAAATCGGGGGTCTAGAAATGAGAATGAGAAAGATGCTTGGCTGCTTCGGGTTGTTGGTAGTTTGGGGAATCGGGATGCTTGGAGTTCATCCCGCATGGTCACAGCAGGATTTCCCGTCCCGGCCGATCCAGATCGTGGCCCTGGCTTCCCCGGGCGGAACAGCGGACCTGCACGCCCGGGCGCTGGCCCCGGCCTTGGAGCAGATTTTCAAACAACCCGTGGTCGTGCTCAACAAAGCAGGAGCGGGGGGCGCATTAGGGTGTCAATTCGTGGCCACCAGTAAACCCGATGGACATACCTTGCTGCTGGGCCTTTCCAGTATTTCCTGGTTTCCAGAGGTGGATCTTCTCTTTGACCGAACCCCCATTTATCGGCGGGAGCAATTCACCCCCATCGCTCTCCTGAGCGCCGACCCGACGATCCTGGTGGTAAAATCGGATAGCCCGTGGAAGACCGTGGCCGATCTCGTCGCCGACGCCAAATCCCGTCCCCAGGAGATTCGCTACAGTTCCGCGGGATTTTACTCCACCCTGCATCTGGCCATGGAAATGTTCAGCAGGGCCGCCGGCATAAAGTTGCGCCATATTCCCAACACCGGAGGGGGGCCGGCGATGGTGGCTTTGTTGGGGGGGCATGTGGACGTTTTGGCCATCCCGCCGAGCGTCGCCTCCCCCCAGGTGAAGGGAGGGGCCCTCAGGGTCCTGGCCGGCTGGGGAGGGAAACGGATTGCCGTTTTTCCGGAAGTTCCCACATTCAAAGAGCTGGGGTACGATGCCGAGTTCTACCTCTGGGCCGGCCTGTTTACTCCCCAAGCCACCCCACCTCCGGTTCACAAGATCCTGGGCGAGGCGACCCGCAAGGCCATGGATACTCCCGGGTTTAAATCGGCGATGGAGAAGATGAAAACGCCCATCGTGTACATGGCTCCGGACGAATTCCAGAAGTACTGGGATAAGGAAACCCAAAGGCTCGTGGCCATCGTTCGCCACATCGGAAAGGTTCAGTAGTCCAAAGCCTGTCTCGCCCCGGGGACGAACCGCGCGGGGGATTGGGCCTGCGGCGAAATGATAAAGATCGCGAAAGGATGGAGACGGAATGACCCTGGACCGAATTAGCGGGATCGCTTTTCTCCTCTTGGCGGTTTACGTCGCCGTCGAAACGAGGGTATTGCCCTTGGGCTCTCACAGCAATCCCGGGCCGGGCTATCTGCCCCTTTTCCTTGCCTCTTTCCTGGCCGTTCTGGCCGTCATTCTGATCGTTCGGGGCAAACTTTCCCTTCTCTGGAAGTCCGTGAAATGGCCGGAAATGGTTCATGCCCTGGCCATCATCGGCTGCTGTTTTTTTGCCGCCTTTGCCGTTGAACCTCTGGGATACCGGGTTACCATCATCCTGATTCTGGGGTTTCTTTTCGGAGTGCTGGAACGGATGAAGATCTGGTGGGCCTTGACCTTGGCCTTCGCTCTATCCTGGGGTTCGTTCTGGGTGTTTGATCATTTTTTGAAAGTACCTCTTCCCCGAGGAGGATTGGGATTCTGATGGCTGAGACCCTGCAGAATTTGCTCCTGGGTTTTTCCACGGCGCTGTCTCCGACTAACTTTTTCTATGCTTTTATGGGATGCCTGATCGGCACGATGGTGGGCGTCCTTCCCGGGGTCGGACCCTTGGCCGGCATCAGCTTGCTTTTGCCCACGACGTTCGGCCTGGATCCGGCCGCAGGCTTGATCCTTCTGGCCGGCGTTTACTACGGGGCCATGTATGGAGGATCCACCACTTCCATCCTGATGCGGATCCCCGGGGAGGCCGCTTCGGTGATGACCTGCATCGACGGATACGCCATGGCCCAAAAAGGCCGGGCAGGCCCCGCCCTTTCGATTGCCGCCATCGGGTCCTACGCGGCGGGCACAATCAGCGTCGTCGGACTGATGTTCCTGGCCCCGCCCCTCGCCCGGTTTGCCCTGCGGTTCGGGCCTCCGGAATACTTTTCCTTACTGGTCCTCGGCCTCCTGGTCCTCGGTTACATGACCGGGGGATCCCTGGCCAAGAACCTGGCCATGGTCGTCCTGGGCCTCCTTTTCGGCATGATCGGCATCGACCACATGACCGGATATTTTCGTTTTTCCTACGGGGTCGTGGCCCTGGGGGACGGAATCGGGGTCGTGCCGGTGGCGGTGGGGCTTTTCGGGGTCGCGGAGATCCTGGCCACCGCAGGCAATCCAATGAGGCCGGAGGTATTGAAGCCGAAATTGAAAGACCTTCTTCCTTCCCGCCAGGAGTTCCGGGATTCGGTGATGCCCATCGGACGGGGAACGATTCTGGGCTTTTTGATCGGAATCATTCCCGGGTCCGCCCATGTCATCTCCACCTTTGTATCCTATGCAGTGGAACGGCGAGTATCGAAGCACCCCGAGCGGTTCGGAAAAGGAGCAATCGAGGGAGTGGCCGGCCCGGAGTCGGCGAACAATGCGGCCAGCTGCGGGGCGCTGGTCCCCATGCTGGCCCTGGGAGTTCCCACCGGACCCATTCCGGCGGTTTTGCTCGCGGCCCTGATGGTCCATGGAATCAACCCGGGGCCGCTGTTCATAAAAGAGCAGCCGGTGATCTTCTGGGGGCTCATCGCCAGTATGTACGTGGGGAACGTGGTGTTGCTCCTTTTGAATCTCCCCCTGGTGAGTATTTTTGTGAATTTTCTCCGGATTCCATACGGCATTCTGTACCCCATCATCCTCATGTTTTGCGTGGTGGGGGTGTATGCGGTTAATTCCAGCTATGTCGATGTGGTCATTATGAGCATGATGGGGGTGATCGGATATGTTCTTCGGAAATTGGATTTTGAGACCGCCCCCATTGTGCTGGGAGTGGTTCTGGCTTCCATCATCGAGATGAGCCTGCGCCAGTCGCTGGCCATGTCCAACGGAAAATATTCCATCTTTTACCAGCGCCCCATTTCGGCTGTTTTTCTCGCCGGCGCGCTGGTGATGATCGTGATCGCCCTGATCCCCCTGGTTCGGAAGGGAATCGATTACGGATGGCGCCGGGAATTAACCCAGGCGGAAAAAGAGAAGTAACCGCCCGGCGGAGAAAGAATGGGCGCAGGATCGCCGGGCGGGAAGAATTCCTGAAAATTGTAGGGGCAACCCTCTGTGGTTGCCCATCTTGCGGGCGGCCACGGGGGGCCCCCCCTACATCTATGAAGGAAAATATCATGATCAACAGGGAGGGAAAATGATGAGCAAGAATCGGGTTTTCATCGCAGGAATTCTATTGGCGGGGATCATCGGGCTTTTCCCGGGATGGTCCTTTGGGGATGCTTATCCCACTCGGCCTTTGTCGATGATCGTTCCCTTTCCTCCGGGCGGAGTGGCCGATTTAACCGCCCGGCCGATTGCCGCCGCCCTTGAACCGCTCCTCAAACAGCCGGTGGCGGTGGTGAACAAGGTCGGCGCCGGAGGGGCCGTGGGAATGCAATTCGCGGCGGTCAGCAAACCGGATGGGTACACCCTGCTTTGCGCCCTTTCCAGCATCTCGGTGATGCCGGAGGTGGATAATCTTTTCGGGCGGCCGAAGACCTATAAAACAGAAGATTTCGTGCCCATCGCTCTTTTGAACGCCGACCCCACCATTCTGGTGGTCCGCAAGGATGCGCCCTGGAACAGCGTCGCCGAGCTGGTGGCCGACGCCAAAAAGCGGCCGAACGAGATCAAATTCAGCTCTGCGGGCGTGTACAGCACTCTTCACGTGGCCATGGCCATGTTTACCCACGCGGCCGGAATCCAGCTGCGGCACATCCCCACCCAGGGAGGCGGCCCGGCTTTGACCGCGCTCCTGGGCGGGCATGTGGACGCTTTTGCCGCGGGGCCGAGCGTGGTGGCCGCGCAGTTGAAGGCTGGGACCGTTAAGGTTCTGGCCTGCTGGGGGGCCAAGCGCCTATCCGCTTTTCCGAATATTCCCACTTTCATCGAGTTGGGCTATCCGGAGGTGGAATTCTACATCTGGGCCGGGCTCTTCGCCCCCAAGGCGACTCTCCCGGACAATGTGAGGATCCTCCGGGAGGCAACGAAGAAAGCGGCCACCAGTCCGGAATTCAAGAGCGCCATGGAAAAGCTGAATACCCCCGTTTACTACCTGGACGGGCCGGATTTCCAGAAATTCTGGGACAAGGATGCCGAGCGGCTGATCAAGGCCATCCGGGCCATCGGTAAAGTACAGTAATACAAGACTCGGAGACGCAGCAGACAAAATGACGCGGTGACACGGAGACGCGGGGACGCGGAGAGAAGAAGACGCGGAGAGGGCGAGACACGGGGCCACGGAGAGAAAAAAGGACGCGGCGACACGGGGAAGCGGAAGCGCAAAGACACGGAGATGAGGTGACACGGAGACGCGGGGAATAAATAATTTCATTCCCGTGTCCCCGAGTCCTCATATCTCGTTATTTTAGTCTCCGCGTCTCCCCATCCCCGCGTCTCCGCGTCAGTATTTAAAGGGGGGAATTGAATGCAACGTGTGGGTTTTATCGGGATCGGCCTCATGGGATCCCAGATGTCACGGAGGATCCTGGAGGCCAAATATCCGCTGACCGTCTGGAATCGGAAGAAAGAGAAGGCCGCCGCGCTCATCTCCGCGGGAGCCAAATGGGCGGATTCGCCGAAGGCCGTGGCCCAGGCTTCCGACTTGGTGATCACCATGGTCACGGATTCCGCGGCTTCCGAGGAAGTCATCTGTGGGAAAAACGGGGTTCTCGAGGGGACGCACCAGGGCCTGGTCCTGATTGACATGGGTTCCATCGCCCCGGAGATGTCCCGGTCCATCGCCGACCGCGCCCGGGCCAAAGGGATTCCGATGCTGGATGCGCCGGTGACCGGCAACCCCAAAGTGGCCTCCGAGGGGAAGCTGGGGATCATGGTGGGGGGACCCAAAGAGACCTTTGACGCCTGTCTGCCCATTTTCGAGAAGATGGGGGTCAAGATCATCCATGTGGGAGAGAACGGGAAGGGGACGACCCTCAAGCTGATCAACAACCTGATCATGGGCGTGGCCATCGAGGCCGTGGCCGAGGCCCTGGTGCTGGCTTCCAAAGCGGGGATCGACCCCCAGAAAGTCCTGGAGATCACCTCCGTGGGAGGGGCCCGCACCGGCGCCATGGAGACCCGCGGCCCCCGGATGATCAAACATGACTTTACGCCCCACTTTTCCGCCAGCAACATGCACAAGGATCTTTCCGGCGCGCTGAAACTTGCCGAGGAAGTGGGAGCATCCTTGCCCGCCGCCAGCATCGCCCGGGAAATCCTGCGGGCGGCGAAGTCCCAGGGCAAAGGGGACCTCGACTCCTGCAG
>Ga0299915_10002681_pt1 | contig 12957 bp, 11 predicted proteins | sample RVTome_13_FD_200263 | JGI IMG/M metagenome (GOLD analysis project Ga0299915, IMG submission 200263) | Soil microbial communities from uranium-contaminated site in the Upper Colorado River Basin, Wyoming, United States - RVT92D227 (version 2) ...
AAGCATATTATGCAAGCCCACGTAGGCAGCGTTCTCCTCGAGAGCGAAGTCGGCAAGGGAAGCACATTCCGGCTGATTTTTCCGAAGCTATAATCCCATGAAGAGAAAGCTCTTGATGATCGAAGACGACCAGGTTCTTCGGGAAACGACCGCCGCGTTTCTCGAAGGCGAGGGCTTTGTGGTCAAGACGGCCGCCGACGGCAAGACGGGTTTTGAGCTCGCCTCCAAGGAAAAGGCGGACCTCATCGTCACGGACCTCATGCTGCCGGAGCTCAACGGGCTGGAGATCTGCCGCAAGCTCCGCGAGAAGGGCATCGGCACGCCGGTCATCATGCTGACCGGGCAGAAAAAGGACGAGATCGACAAAGTTGTGGGACTGGAGCTCGGCGCCGACGACTACCTGACGAAGCCCTTCGGCCAGCGGGAGCTTTTGGCCCGGATCAACGCCGTGCTCCGCCGCAGCAGGCCTGAACCCAAAGACATCGAGGAATATTCGTTCGCCGACGTCATCATCAATTTTAAGAAAAGGATCGCGTCCAAGGGCAAAAAAGAATTTTATCTCACGGCTAAGGAATACGACCTTCTCAAGCTTTTGATAGCCCATGAGGGCGAAGTCGTCAGCCGGGATACGATCCTTAACGAAGTTTGGGGCTATGAGAAATTCCCGACGACGCGGACCGTGGACACGTTCATCCATAATATCCGGCAAAAGATCGAAAAGGACCCGTCCAGGCCCGCCCATCTTTTGACCATTCCCTGGTCCGGGTATAGATTCCAAAAGTAGAGCTTTTTTCCCGCCTTTCTTAACAAATTCTTAACAATTTTCTGACATCTTCATGACAACTCCGGCCGCCCCCGGGGCTATATTGAGACCGTGAAGAACATAAACCAAGGAGGAACAAAGTGTTAGTCTCAAATCAAAACTTAGCCTTAAAACGGACGGTCCCGGTCTTCGTCCGGCCCCGGACAGACGCTTTTCTCGTCAAATGCGCGAATTACCTGAATTTCGTCGAGACCTACCTGGCCTCGATGAACGTCCGGAATCCTTATCTCCGGGTTCTCGACTCCGGCGCCGAAACCGAGGTCCTCAGGGACGGCAAGACGCTCATCATGCTCGGTTCGAACAACTACCTGGGGCTTTCGACCCATCCCGTCGTGGTCAAAGCCGTGAAAAAGGCGATCGACATCTACGGGACAGGGTGCTGCAGCTCCCGCCCTCTGGCGGGGACCACGAGCCTGCATGTCGAGCTCGAGAAAGAACTGGCTGAGTTCAAGGCCGCGGAAGCATCGCTCGTCTTCAGCACGGGCTATATGACGATGATGGGCACGATTTGCGCGCTGGCCGGCGAAAACGACGTCATTTTTAGCGACCAGCTGAACCACGCCAGCATCATCGATGGAATAAAGCTGGCCAAGGCTCAGATCCGAGTATTCCGGCACAGCGACATGGCCCACCTGGAAGAACTGCTGGCGGCATGCGATCCCGAAGCCAACAAGCTGATCGTCACCGACGGCGTCTTCAGCATGAAGGGCGACCTGGCCAATCTTCCGGAGATCAAAAAACTGGCCGAAAGGTACGGAGCCTGGATCATGATCGACGACGCCCACGGATCAGGCGTCATGGGGGAGAACGGCCGCGGCGTCGCTGAGCACTTCGGCCTCGAGGGCGAGATCGACCTCGTCTGCTGCACGTTCAGCAAAGTCTTTGGGACGGTCGGCGGCGCTGTTGCCGCCCGGCGGGATGTCATCGAGTTCCTGAAATTCAACTCGCGGCCGTTCGTTTTTACAGCAAGCCTGCCGCCCTCGGTCGTGGCCACGGTGCTTGCCTCGCTCCGCGTCCTCAAGGGCTCGCCGCACCTGCTCCGGAACTTGAGGAAGAACGCCCAGATCCTTAAGGACGGCTTGGCCGGCCTGGGCTTTCCGGTCATGGCCACGCCGACGCCGATTATTCCCATTCCGCTTGGAAACGACGAGAAGGTCTTCCGCTTGGCCTGGGCGCTGGAGGACGAGGGCGTGTTCGTCAACCCGATCGTTCCGCCCGCCGTGTCCGCGGAATCATCGCTCATCCGCGTGACGGCCATGGCCACGCACACGGAAGAAGAATTGGAATTTGCGCTCGATAGATTCAAGCTCGTCGGCCGGCGCGTGGGGTTGATCTAACCCCGAACCGCCCGGTGAGGAGGCCGCTATGAACAAGAAACCGGTTCCGCTCTTCAGCCTGGCGTTTGTGAAGGCCTATTGGATTACGATGCGGCCTTACCTTTTATTTATATCTGCAACAGCCGGCATGGCCGGGTTCGCCGGCGGTCCTTTGCGCGGGGCGGCGGCCACGCTGGCCGCGTTCTTCATTTTCTTCTCCGCCTACGGGTTCAGCCAGGGAGTGACCGACAGCTTCCAGACGGACACCGACGCCATCTCCTCTCCCTATCGTCCGCTGATCCTGGGCGTCATCAACCGGACCCAGACCCTGTCCGTCAGCTTCACCGGACTTTTCGCCGGCTGCGCGATCCTCTACGCCCTCAATCCGCGGACGCTCCTCCTCGGGATTCTCGCCGTCTTCGGCCTGGCGACATACACATTTTTTAAACGGCGTTGGTGGGGCGGGCCTTTTTACAACGCCTGGATCGTTGCCCTGCTCCCTATCATCGGAAAAATGGCCGCGCTGGGGGCGGGAAGCACTCCGGCCTTGGCCTTTAAGGGCGGCCTGCTCTGGCCCATCGTGATCGGCGTTTTCTTCAGCTATGCCAACTTCGTCCTGGCCGGATACACCAAGGACCTCACGGCTGACCGGATGACGGGCTACCACACGTTCGTCGTCGTCTTCGGCTGGAGCAAAGCGGCGGTCGTGTCGGATATCTTTGCCGCGCTTTCCGTCCTGGCGGCCGGATGGGCGATCGCGCCCGTGGTCCTGGCCGGCGAGGCGTTTTCCTGGAAAGGAATTTCGCTTTTCGTCTTTGCCTCAGCGGCCGCGGTTCTTGCCTTTGCCCAGCTCGAGCTCCACCGAATCCGGGGCGAAAAATTCGCTTTCAAACCGATCGTCAATGTCGTCCGCGGCTTCATCCTTTTGCGCCTTGCGGAAATCATTTGTCTGCGGCCAGGCTGGATACCGGCGGCCGCGGTCTTCTACGTCTTTTTTGAATGGGTCCTGAGCAGAAGGCCGGCGAAAGAGCAGGTGTAAGATGCGTATCTTCGTTAATCCGGTTTGCCGCTACGGCAGAGGCCGCGGGACATGGGCCCTGGTTGAACCCGCGCTCCGTCAGCGCTTCGGAGGCTTCGAAGCCGAAGAGATCCAGTCGGTCGAACACTTTGAAGGCCAGGTGAGAACGGCCTTGGCCGCGGGCGAGCGCGTCTTCATCGCCGCCGGCGGCGATGGAACGGTCAACCTTCTCTTGAATGCGCTCCTGAATTCCGGCGCGACGGGCGAAGATGTTATTCTTGGCGCGGTCGGGCTCGGGTCGAGCAACGATTTCCATAAGCCTTTCCGGCCGGAGTCTTTTGTCGAAGGGATCCCCGTCCGGATGGATCAGCAAAACGCCGTTTTTTGTGACGTGATCGCCGTGCGCTATCAGAACGGTGGAAACGGCCTCTCCAGGCGATACTGCCTCATCAATGCCAGCATCGGGATCACAGCCGAAGCTAACGTCCTCTACAATTCTCGCCCTCGATCCATCGCTCTGGTCCAAAGAATATCCCATGAAGCGGCCGTGGTCGCGTCCGCCCTTCAAACAATCGCCCATTATCGAAATATCTCTGCCGAGCTTTCGTTCGAACATCAGCCGGCGCAGCCATTCAAGATCACGAACCTGGGTGTCATTAAGAATCCTCATTTCGCCGGCGGCCTGTGCTACGACACGGCCATCCGGCCGGACGACGGTCAGATCAGCGTCAACTTGTGCGCCGGCATGACGAAATGGGAAGCTGTCATGACCCTCCTCCGTTTATACCGAAAAGATTCGAGCGGGCATCCGAAAACGTATTCGTGGTTTGCCCGCGAGTTCGGCTTGCAGAGCAAGACGCCGTTCGCCCTGGAGATGGACGGCGAAGTGGTCAAGACGGACCGGGCCGTCTTCAGCGTCCTTCCCGGTCTCATGAGGTGCTGCGCATGAGTGGTTTTGAAGAGATCCTCGAAAATAAGGCTATTAACGCCTGGGCGCGGCATTTTGTCCGTCCGCCTTTTCAGCTTAACAAGCTTCACGAATCCGACGCGGAGCTTGTCGAAACCGAGGACGGCTCTCCCATTCTTGCGGTCACGATCGATACCGTGTCCGAAGAGATCAGGCAAGGCTTGTACCGCGACCCGTTCACCATGGGCTGGGTGACCGTGATGGCCAATTTCAGCGACTTGGCCGCGGTCGGCGCCGAGCCTTTGGGGATCGTCATCAGCGTGTCGCTTCGGCCGGAAAGGGCAGACTCTTTCCGGGATGGAATCGCTCAAGGAATGGCGGCAGCCTGTCGGGCGCTCGGCGTGTTTATCTTGGGGGGTGATACATCCGCGGCAGCCGAGGTCAGCCTGACAGGCTGCGCCTTTGGATTTGTGCCGCGCGGCGAAAAATTGACGCGCGTCGGCTGCCGGCCGGGAGACGCCGTCTTCCTCAGCGGCGGCGCAGGGCGCGGCAACGCGCTGGGCTTGAGAGTGCTGGCTCGAATGCCCGAGGAGTTTTTCCCCGAGGGGTCGTACAGGCCCCTAGCGCGGCTCAAAGAAGGGAAACTGATCAGAAAATTCGCTACGTCCTGCATGGACACGAGCGACGGCCTGTTCATCACGCTCGACCAGCTCGTCCGGCTCAATCACATCGGTTTCAGCATCGCGGCCGGCTGGGAAAAAATGCTCGCTCTTGACGTTTATCAATTTTGCGGCCGGACAGGAATTCCGCACTGGTTTATGGCTGCGGGCATTCACGGCGAATTCGAGCTCGTTTTTACGGTCCCGCAGAAAGCCGTCAATGAATTCTTGGAAGCCGGGGAAAAAATGAACTTCCATCCCATCCTGCTGGGGGTCGTCCAGGAAAAGCCGGGTATTGAACTCGGGTTGCCTTCCGGAGGCAAAACTGAGATCGACATGGCGCCGCTGCGAAATCTCTGGGCTGCCGGAGATTCCTCTCTGACGCGGCTCCTTGAAGAGCATCATGCCTGGGGAAGAAAATGGAGGCTCGAGCCATGATTCCGGTCGCGCGCCGCATGATTTGGAGGGAAAAGGCGCGCTTTTTCATCACCGCGGGCGGCCTGGGGCTGACGACCATGCTCATGCTCTTCCTGCTCGGGGTGTATGAAGCGGTAAAAAGGGGATCGACGAGCTATATGCGGGAAAGCCGGGCCGACATCTGGGCCTGCGAAAGCAATTCCACGAACCTCCTCCGGAGCTCGTCCTTCATGCCCGCTTCTCTCGGAACAGAATTTCAAAAGGCGGACGGCGTCCGGAGCACCTCAGGAATTCTCCGGATCCTCGCGACGACGAAGATCAAGGGAAAACCGGTGACGCTTTTTCTGTTCGGATTCGATCCGAGGGAGCCGTTGGGAAAGCCCCCGCGGATTATCAAGGGAAGGGCGGAGATCAGTCCGGGCGAGCTCATCGTGGACCGGGCCTTCGCGACGAAATTCAAGCTCATCCCGGGCGATTCGATCGAGATCCATGGCCGGAGCTTTCGGATCGCGGCCGTCGGGGAAGGGATGAACGCCGTCGTGACCCAGTTCGTTTTCACGACGCTCGAGGACGCCCAAAAGCTGCTCGGATTCCCCAACGTCGTCAGCTTCCATCTGCTGTCCTTAAACCCGGGCGCGACGGCGGAAACCGTCATTCGAGACCTCAAAAAAAGCCATCCGACGCTGTCCTTTTTCACGAAGAAAGAGTTCATCCGGAACAACTTGGACGAGATGGAAACGGGCGTGCTCCCGATCTTCTGGACGATCGCTCTGCTCGGGGGGATTATCGGCGCGGCTCTCATCGCCTTGATGCTCTATGGATCGGTCCTGGAGAAGAGAGAGGATTATGCGCTCCTTAAGGCTATCGGGGCCCGGTCGAGATTCTTGCTGTTCGTTATCCTGAAACAATCTTTGATCGGCTCGATTGCCGGATTCATGATCGGGATCGCGCTCGACGCCGTCCTCTCGCCGGTCCTCCTCAAGCTCGTTCCCGGTTTGTCCGTGGTCATGACGCTTCGCGCCGTGATCGTCGTCTTTGCGGCCGTCCTCCTGATCGCCGGCCTCGGCTCTTGGGCGCCGGTCAGGAAATTGTCACGCATTTTCCCGATGGAGGTCTTCCGGTGAACGGCATCCGTCATTGTCTCATGATCGAAACCGAGAACTTGACGAAGGTCTATTTCAACAATTCCCACCCATCCGTCCAGGCCGTCAAGGACGTCAGCTTGAAGATCGGGCAGGGAGAGATTGTCCTCATCAGCGGACCGAACGGCAGCGGCAAGACGACGCTCCTCTCCATGCTGGGCTGCCTCCTCAATCCGCACGCAGGAACGATCAGGATCTGCGGCCGGGATGTGACCGCCTTAAGCCAAAAAGAGCTGACGGAGTTCCGGCTGAGGAATATCGGGTTCATCTTCCAGAACTTCCGGCTGCTCGATTCGCTGACCGTGATGGAAAACGTCGAGCTTCCGCTCGTCCTGGCCGGGATCCGGCGACCGGTCTCCCGCGACCGGGCCGCAGCGGCGCTTGAAGAACTAAAGATGTCTCATCGAGCGAATTTTTACCCGAATGTCTTGAGCGGAGGGGAAAAACAGCGGGTGGCCATCGCCCGCGCCCTGGTCAATGATCCGGCCGTCATCCTGGCCGACGAGCCCACGGGAAGCCTCGATTCGAACTCCGGGCAGGCCACCGTTCAATTGTTGCGAGAAGCATCACGGAAGCGCGGCAAGACCGTCATCATCGTCAGCCACGACGAGAGGATCCGCCATTTCGCCGACCGCATCATCTCCATGGAAGATGGGCGCGTGAAAAAGGAGGAGCGGCCATGACGTCCTTCTGTCGAAAGGTCAACTATTCGTCGTCGAACGAGGACAGCCTGTCCGAGATCAAAGCGCTCAAGATCCGCGAGACCGACCGCGTGCTCTCCATCACGGGAAGCGGGGCGCGGACTCTCGACCTTCTGATCGCGAAGCCGGCCGAGATCGTTTCAGTGGATTTCAATCCCTGCCAGAATCATATGCTCGAGCTCAAGATGGCGGCGATCACCGCCCTGGCCTATGAGGAATTCCTCGAGTTTCTGGGCATTCGGCCATCCGATAAAAGGACCGAAATTTATAAGGGACTCCGCGAGCGGCTTTCCGAGGAGGCCAGAAACTATTGGGATAAAAACCTTCGCATGATCCGGAAAGGAGTCATATATCAAGGCGGATGGGAAAAATATTTCAAAAAGCTCGCGCTGATCATCGGCCTTGTCCGGGCCGACCTCATCCAGGCGGTTTTTTCGAGCCGCGAAATCGGCCGGCAGGCGCGGCTCTGGAGCGAGGTTTGGAATTCCCGGGAGTGGAGGGTGTTCCTCCGCTTCGTCTCTCAACGCGCTGTCTGGAAATATATCTTCGGGGATCCTGGATTTTACCGCTATTTCCCTGAGGATTTTTCGATCTATGAGTACTTCAAAACCCGGTTCGAACAGGCCTTTAAGACCATTCTCCTCCGGGAAAGCGCTTACGCCTCGCTCTTATTTTTGGGCCGGTATAGCGAGGCCTTGCCTCCGCATCTTCAGAAAGAGAACTATGAGACGCTGCGGGAAAATCTTCACAAAGTCCGCTTCACGACCCGTTCGCTCGGCGATTTTCTCGATGAGAGCGAGAAAAATTCTTTCAACAAATATTCCCTGTCGGACTTTTCCTCCTACACGGATGAACGGGAGTATGGGCGAATATGGCGCGGCGTCCTGCGAACGGCGGCTGCCGGGGCGCGTGTCTGCGAGCGGCAGTTCCTGGTTAAGAGAGCGTTGCCGGCCGGAGTTCAGCCTTATGTCCGTCGGGAAAGCAGCCTTGAGAATGAGCTTGAAAAAACGGACGACTCGATCTTTTTTTCTTTCGTCGTCGCCGAAGTGCGGAGAGCGGGACCATGAGTGATATCAAGATCTCGCCATTTTCCCCGGAGGATGAGGGGGCCGCCCTCGCCCTGGAAGAGCAGTGCGTCCAGGGAACATCTTTGAGGCTTAAATTCCGCCGGCCGAATTTCCGCTCCCGCTCCGAGCTCTATGAGAATTATCGGATTTACTGCGCGCGCCGGGATGGAGAATTCATCGGCATCATCGCCGGGGCGTTGAAAGACGTGAAACTGCATGGCGAGGATGTTCGCGCTCTCTACGTCTATGACCTTCGGGTTCATCCCGCCTCAAGGAAAAGGGGAGTCGGGAAAAAATTGACGAGCGCGCTTATTGATGAGCTGGGCAAAAACGCGGACTGCCTTTATACCCTGATCAACGGTGAGAATGAGAGGGCTTTAGGTCTGGCCCGCTATAATTTTGGGCCCAAGGTCATCGTTCCTCTGACCTATGCCCTCATTCCCGTTTACAAAAAACGAGCGGAAAAAACGCCGTGGAAATTCGAGAAAGCGCGGAACATCCATGAATCATATCTCAGGAATAAGACGGAAATGGAATTTTTGCCTTCTTTCAATGAGGAGAAACAGGCGGGATATGTGGCCAGCCTGGCTCTCGACGGGCAGTCAGAGGCGGGCTGCTCGGTCTGGACGAACGAACATATTCTAGCCGAGCAGGTGACACGGATTCCTTCCCGGATGAAAGCTTTGCGCATTTTAGGTTGCCTCCTCAGGCCTTTGATCAAACTGCCGCACATTCCCGCGCCGAATGAGGTCATCCAGAGCTGGTTCCTGTTCGATCTTTGGGCAAACGGCCCCAAGAGCTTGAAAAGTCTTCTCGCGGCCGTCAACAACTATGCCCTCGCCCACGGCCGAACCTATCTTTACCTCCTTCTCCAAGACAACGATCCGATGCTCCAAGCCCTTCGCGCGACGGGCTTGAAGTTCTTCACGTTTCCGTACCGCTTTCTGGCTAAAGGGCGGGCCTTCCCTCGGGAATCCGATAACATTTATATCGACATTCGGGATTTATGAGGAAATGTCGGCAGGCAAAAAGTCTTGGCCATGGCGCTCTATTTTGTCCAAGGCGCAATCTTCAATGACTCGAACGACTTAAGCTCAGGGTAGCTCGTCTGGTCGACCTGGAGCGGTGAGATGGAAATGTAGCCGTTATAGAAGGCCCAGACGTCGGTCTTGTCTCGTCCCGGCTCGAGCGGCTTGTATGTATTCCAGAAATAAACTTGGGCCAAAGGATTCACCCGCTTCTCATAAAACTCATAAGGAGGTCTTGTGTCTTGAGGAACCACCATCACGCCCTTGATCTGGTCTTTTGGCAGGTTGGGGACGTTCACATTAAGGAACGTCCCTGGCCTCATTGGCTTTTCTTTGAGTTTTTTCACAAGATCGGCGATAAATTCAGCGGCCGGCCCGTAGTCCATAGTTTTCCCCCTCCCGAAGTGGACTGCGATCGCGGGAATGCCTTTCATGGCCGCCTCCCTTGCGCTGCCGACGGTCGCTGAATAAAACGTGACCGTTCCCAAATTTTCTCCCTTATTGATACCTGAGACAACGATGTCGGGCCTGTCCTTGACCAGAGATTCCAGGGCCAGCCTGACGCATGTGGCCGGCGTGGCCGCGATGCTGAACCATTTAGAACCGTTTTTCTCCGTCTCTGTCACCAGGATCGGATCCTTGGAAGTGACGCTGTGGCTGGCGCCGCTCGCGTCCTGGGAAGAAGCGGCGACGGTCACTGTCCCGATCTTGGAAAGTTTCTCAAAAAGGGCGGCAATACCCGGCGCATCAATACCGTCGTCGTTGGAGAGGAGGATCTTTAGCGGCGTTTGGCTTGAAAGCGTCAGGCAGCCGAAGACGAAAATCAAGAATATCGTGCTCAGAATGATGACCGGATAAGATATCTTCTTCATCTCAATCTCCTTTCTCGCCTCAAAAATTATCGTTGCCCTAAACATGTGCAATCTTCGCAAACTGCTTGCCTTTCAGCTTGTTAGGTTATAACGTCTCCGACTTTTCCACAACCTTATGCACATGTTTTGTGGAAAAGCGCGCATCTCGTCGTCACCGGTTCGGATAAAGATCGAACCACCATTCCGGCTGGCCCTTGAGCCAGCGGTCGAGCCAGGCGATGATCGTCTTGGTCCAGAGAATTCTTTTGTTATATGTCAGCACGTGATGGTTCTGGTCGAAGAACTGGATGTATTCAACTTCTCTCCCCAGAAGCTTGAGGGCGGTGAAGAGCTGCGTGCTTTCGCCGGGCGGAACATTCGTGTCCACGGCGCCGTGAAGGAGGAGGAGCGGTGTTGTGATCTTGTCGGCGTTGAACAACGGGCTCTGGGCGACGAAGATGTCCCTCCTGTTCCAGGGGAAGCTGTCCGCCGTGGCGATGGCGCTATAAGAGTATCCCCAGTATCCTTCTCCCCAGTAGCTCGAGATCGAACTGATGCCGGCATGGGCGATGGCCGCGGCAAACATATTGGTCTTCGTTGTGAGGAGCATGGTCATGAAGCCGCCGAACGACGCCCCGATGCATCCAACCCTCTTGGGATCGACGAAGGGATGGCCGGCGAGGAATTTCTTGACGCCGTCGATGATCTCCTCGGCGACGATCGTCCCCCAGTCGTTCACGTGCAAGGCGGAGAAGCTCTGGCCGTATCCGATGGCTCCGCTCGGCTGGAGGACATAGACGATATACCCCTGAGCGGCATAATAAGCCTTTGGGTAGCGCCCCCCGAAATCGCGGGTGATGGGAGTCGTCCCCCCGTAATAATTGACGATGAGGGGATATTTTGTTGCGGGGTCGAAATCCGGCGGATAAAAGACATATCCGTCGATCTCAACGCCTTTCTTGTTCTTGAAACTCCAGGGCTCGACCTTTCCGAATCTCACTCTGTCGTAATCCTCTCTCCCCGGATCCTTGAAAAGGCGCACGTCTTTTTTCTTCAAATCGAGGAGAAAGGCCTTCGGCGGAACGGTGGCGCTCGAACCGATGAAAGCGGCGACGGCATTTTTCGACGCGATTTCGATCTGGTCGATGACCTCGACGCCGGCGTCGATCAGGGAGAAGCTTTTTTTCTTCAGGTCGTATTCATACAGCCGGGCGAAGGACCTGTCCGTCGTCGTGAAATAGATCGAATCTCCGGTTTCCGGCCAAAAAGCCTGGGTCACGGAAGGGTTGAAATCCCTGGTGATCGGCTCGACGCTTTTTGTTTCGAGGTCATAGAGATAGGCTTGGACATCGTACTCGTTCGGCACCTGGCCTTTGGCGATGTTGATTCCGATCGTCCCGAAGAGGGAGGGGCCGCCAAGGAATATCAATCTTTTTCCGTCCGGGCTCCAGGAGACGCTCGTGAACCATTTTCCTTTCCAGACGAGGTCTTCCTTGAGCGTCGCCAGGTCGAGCGTATAAAGCTCGGTTTTCGAATACGGCCGCTCGGAGTAATCGATGACAGAACGGGAAAAAACGAGTTTCTTCCCGTCGGGGCTGAAGGCGTTGAAGTTTGTCGATAATTCGCCGGCCGTCAATCGCTGGCGGACCTTATCAGGCAGGGTCAGCCGGCAGAGATAGTTCCGGTTCCGCGAGCCCGGTTGGCGGTCCTCGAGACTTTGAAATCTCTTGGCCAGGTCCGAGTCTTTTTCACCTTCTTCGATTATGGAAAAAATTATGGAGGATCCATTCGGCGACCAAACGTGGCTGCCTAAATTTTTGACATTTTTCAGCAGCGGCGTCACCGTGCCGGATTCCAGATCGACGGCCCATATCGTGCCGCCGGACTTGTCATGGGTGACATAGGAGAATCTTTTCCCATCCGGCGCCCAGGCAACGGAAGTGACGGACATTCCGCCGCGGTATGTATGAAGAAGCCTGCCGCTTTGAGTCTGGTAGATTTCAACCCAGGACTCCGAATCGTCGCTCGGCGGCAGAGTCTGATTCATCGTCAGGGCGGCATGGGCTCCGTCAGGCGAGAGAAAAATCCCCGCCGGCTTGGGGTCATCAAGGAGATGCTTGAGCGTCATCGTTTCCTCGGGCGACGTGACGAGCAGGAGACCGGGTGCCGCGAATTTCTCGGGCGTTTCAAGGGCAGCCCGGATTTTCCAGTCCGAGGGCGCTTCCGGGTCATAAACGGTTTTGATCAACAGGGAATGTTTTCCTCTTTCGAGTTTCAGGTCGGCTGAAGCCTTGCCCTCTGCGGCGGCGGATTCCCCGTTCGCCCGTTTATCCGCCTTTGTCTTGGCCGCGGCGAGCTTCCCGTCGACATAGATTTGGAAAAGCTGGGGGCTCGTTATGGTCAGCCGGGCCCGCGTCCATCGTGAAACCTGAAGGTAAGCGCAGGCATAGGCTTTTTCGGGAATCGAGGAAGGCGGGGCGAATTCGAGCCCTTTCTCTCCGGCCTTGACTTCTTTCCAAGAGAAGATCGATCCATCCGTTCCTTTCACGGTCGCTCCGGAGCCGGGTCGAAGCGCGGCGATCTCGATGTCTTCGAATCGGAGTCCGTCTTCGGCGCTGTAACCCCCTTTTTTATCTCCATGAAAGGCGGGCCACGGCGCCGCGAAGGGGCCGAGGACGAGCCAGGAATGGATGGAATGGCCCGTCCATTTCTCCTGGGGAAAGATATAGGAGAATATAGCCAGCAGCATCAAAGCTGCGGCCGATCCATATTTAACAACAGCTCGGATTTTCCGCATTTGCAGTCTCCACATAAGCATGAAACCCATTATTATAAAAGAAAAAGGAAAATGAAACTAATACAAACGCAATAAATAAAGTGACAATGTATAGGCGGCGCTTAGGCCGCCCTCAAGTCCCCGTAGCGGAGGGGGGCCCCGTCGGCTTTTCCGACGGGGGGAACCGACGGGACTGGTTCCCCGGGGCCCGGGGGCTACGGGCGGCTTAGGCGCCGCCCGAACGGGGATGTC